>Ga0307517_10010854_pt1 | contig 12695 bp, 9 predicted proteins | sample 23_EM_MG_FD_194515 | JGI IMG/M metagenome (GOLD analysis project Ga0307517, IMG submission 194515) | Populus trichocarpa ectomycorrhiza microbial communities from riparian zone in the Pacific Northwest, United States - 23_EM | ecosystem: Host-associated > Plants > Roots > Unclassified | place...
CTTACAAACCCCAATAATCGAACATTCAAATCAAGAAATATGATGAACTTATGCTGTGATGCTTGATTACTCTTTCAGATCGATACTCTTAAATTATGAGATTTATGTTTGTGAACCCAGTCCACAATATCCCACGTTAAATTAATTCAAATATTTTACAGATAACTGTTGTGCGAAACGGCCCTTGGTCCTGTTATTTTAGAGTGGTAGACCAGCTATTTAATCTCACATATATATATATATATATATATATATATATATATATATATATATGGACATGCGCACTTGCACCATATATTCTGGCAAGAAACACTGCATTCGGCCAGTTTGATTTACTTCACGTGAGAAAAATAAATTAATGACTGATGATCCATTCAAGGCCACCTTCTTTGTATTTTCAGCATTCCAGCAGGGATATTTAAAGAATCCAACGAAGCAGGAGTTTTGACTGTTGAAAAGGCTAACGGAGATAAGTGCAGCTTCTAGATCAGCAAGAGAACTGGATATTGGGTTATTGAAACTGATTCTGCAAATGTTTATTCATGGCTAGCAACTTCCGCTGTCAAGCAGTGGAGGCTACAGAGCCTTTTCAACTCAATTGCCGTACGTGTTGGGGAAAAAACTGAAGACAGTTCAATTCACTCACGCACCGACGGAAGAGAACGTCGTTAAGGTATGAACACAGAAACCAAAAACTTGGAGCTTCAACGTAAATTTCTTTGTACTTTGTAAGTTTCTTATGTACAAGTGTTAAGCCATTAACTTGTTGGCTCCTATCCTGTATTCAATAAAGCTTCTCGATCATCACAAGAAAAATTCATGATTGATCCTGTTCAAATTTGTCTGCAATCCTCAAAGAAGACAGCAATTTTGTGCTGATGTGTTTTCTTCGTGCAACAGTAGCAGATTAAACAATTAAGGGCGTGATAAGTTTTTTTAAAAAAAAAAACTAAAAGCCAACATTAGTAAATTTTGTGGTCTTCTGGCATTTGTTGTTGACTTATTTTTGTAAATTTTTTAAAAATAAATTTATTTTAAATTAATATTTTTTAGTTTTTTATCATTTTGATGTTATGATATAAGAAATAAATTTTAAAAAATATTATATATACATATTATTTTGATGCATTTCTAAATATAAAGTATTTTGAAAAACAATTATTACTACATTTTTAAACATCCATTTATAATAATGTGGATTGAAATAATATTATTATCTCTATATTCTTCTCAGCAAAACTGATAATTGTTGCTTTTGAGGGTATTTTTGTCTTTTACGAGGGTTCACTTGGCGTTGCTGAATTAATCGGGGGCATGCCAATCTTCGCATATTTGTTTTGCATGGTTTGGTGACTTTTTTATCCTTAAAAGCAAAATGGTATATACCTGTCACCTGGGGGTGTTTTTAGCATTTTATATTTAACTGCACAATGAATTGTCGAACTTATCCTTGGAGGCCAAAAAACAACGGGTGTGCCGGGACATTTGTTTGTTTTTCTTTTAGTTTTTTGGGTAATTATCAAATTAAGAGAGGTTGTTGTGTCTTTTAGTAGTTATATAATATTATTTAAATAATTAATCTAGAGGCACGTGGGGACTCCAATAAATTTATGGTGGCGCGTGTGGTTAATTTACATGGCTAAAAAGTGGCTTCCAATGCGGCGATGGAATCCCCTTGACAATCCCTACATGACAAAATGGTGCGTGTGTTCTTCTTCCCTTTTGGTTCGCCATCAATGGCCATCTATTTTTTTATCGCTCGTCTTATGAAAGCGAGTTCGCCACCATCTATTTTTTTTAATTTTACCCCATAATTTTTTTATATGTTTAATTTAATCCTTACTCTTTTTATTTTTATTTATTGTATTTAAAATGGTTGATGTAATTAGTTTGTTTTTTGATTTCATATTTACTTCTTATGCTTTTTTTTTTCTATTGGATTTTTTAACTTTATTTATTTAACTTAATTTTATTTTGCAATCTCATCCTTCAATATTAAATTTACCGGGTGTTGACCTTCTTAACTAAACCTGAGTCTAGAGCTTAACGGGTTGTGAGCTTGAGATATTAATCAAGAGTTGGGAGGTTCACTCGAGTTTGCTTGGTTTTTTTTCATTTCTTCTTTTAATATCTTTTTTCTTGTTTCATCGTTTGGTATTTTTTTTCACTCTCGATGGGATTTTTCTATATCTTTGAAAATAACACGGGTTACCTTGAGTTTTTTTCTTGTCTTTACTAAATCTATATCTTTTAAAAGGACTTTTTAAAAATATATATTTGTTTCATCTTTCAATTTTAAATTAGCTAGGTTTTGCCTCGTGTTTTGTGCTATTTGTTAGATCTTGTCTTTTTAAAAGGAATTTTGTTTTTTTAAAAAAAATATTATTTTATCCCACCTTTCAACATTAAATTTGTTTGATATTGAGCTTTTTGGTTGAGCCCATGATTGAAATTTAACGGGTAACGTCTTTGAGAGATTAACTTGGGTTTAGAAAGTTCCCTCAAATTCGCTTGGTCCCCCTCCTGTTTTTAGCTCATTTTTTTTTCAGTTTCATCCTCAAATATTTTTTTAATTTTTTTTTTCACTTCCTATGGGATTTTCCATTTTGTTTGAAAAAACACAGGTTACCTGGATTTTTTTTTGGCTTTGTTCAATTTATATATTTTTTTACGAGGATTCTTGCTTTTGAATTAAATTAAATCAATTGATTAGATATAAACATCAAATGTTTTTTTGGGCTTTGTTGCAATTTCTTTTGAAACCTAGCCTACCCTCAACCCCGGGTCCCTCAGGTCACGAGCCAACCTGTTGGGTCGAGGAGAGCTTTAAAACAATGTGTTTTGATTTTATTTTTTTAATTTTTTAATTATTTTTTCAAATTTGGTATTCACTCTCTTGAATTTGATTTTTATTTTGGATTCTTTTGTGAAATTATAGCCTTAGGATTTTGTAATTCTGCTATTCAATTCAATATTTGAAGTTTGCCCCTCAATGTTTTTATTTTTTATTTTGATTATTAGCTTTTTTTGTCAGATTTTAATTTGTTTTTAATTTTATAATTGTATCCATAATCTTTATTTTTTTCAATTTCATCGCCCGAGTATGCTGGATTTTTTTTATATTTTTTTTTTGTTCGTTGATTTTTTTTCTCTTGATTTCATCATTCAACGTTTTGATTCTTGTGGATTGATAGTTGTTATTTCTTCAACTCTCATTCTATGACATCAAGTGGTTAATTTTTTTTCCTTATAAAATACGCTTATAGTATATTTTTTAAAATATTTTGTTTTATTTAATGATTTTTTTTTTAATTTCATCATTTAACTCTTTGATTTTTATAAATTGACGGTTGTTATTTCTTTCAGCTCTTTTTCTATAATATCAATTCATTAATTTTTTTTTCTTTTTTTAAATATACTCACAGGACTTAAACATTGTTTTCTTACACTTTAAAAATTTGTTTTTTTTTTTTTTATATGTATAGACGATGTCAAGTTATTATTAGTCGAAGTCAATTTACAAATGATAAGTGATAAGTGCAACTGATAAGCGATAAGTTAGCCGAGAAGAACCAGGCTAAACGAAAATAATCAAAACAATTCAAATTACATAATTTTTGAAACAAATGCCATATGATGTAGTACAGTTAAAAATCATTTTTTTTATTACCGTGAATATCCGGGCCAGCTGATGGGCACCTCAATTAATTTAATCGATTCTGAAGTTAATGATCATATAAGCCTCCAATGGCCCTGAAGTTTATGAGACTCGAACTAGTGACCTTTAAAAAATAAATTAGAACTTGACCAGTTGAACTAAGTTAAAAATTAATTTTGTTAAGCCATGCGCGTGTTTGTTATTATAATAATACGTGTATTTTAAAAGTAATTTTTATTTAAAAATAAATTAAAATAATTTATTTATATATATTTTTTATTTTTAACATTGACATATTAAAATTATTAAAAATTATATATTTTTTAATTTAATGTTTGTTTTAATAAAAATATATTTTTAAAACATATCTAAAAACGATTGAGAACGCAATACTAAATAGACATCTAATGAATCCGACTCTTGATGATTAATAGTTAATTATAACTCTACACTATGTAATTTTCCGTTTTGATATAACACGACTAAATCCTCTCTTTCTTTTATTGTTTCGTGCATTTCTATCTTCACTCATGTATATCTTACTTTTATATTTTATCGCGTGAGATCCTTCACATGGAATACAGTCTTTTTTTTAGTTTTCTCCGGGTCTTGATGAATATCTCCTAATTAATTTTGGGTATTTCTATTATTATTTTTTGCCACTGATATTCCATGGGTGCAAACAATTGAAGCTTCCCTTCCTCTTTTTTTTTTTTTTATTATTATTAATGTAGATGTTCAGGTGAACTTGCGCGTACCTCGACTAATCCCACGAGCCCTGAAGTTAACGACCATGTAAGCTTCCAGTGACCATCATATTAGCAACCACAGGGTTCGAACCTGAGACCACAGGAAGAACAAACTTTTTAGTCAAAAACTTCTATCACTAGACCACCTGCTAGATAATTGCTTTATTTCTTTGTTTTTTTTGCCACCAAGAATATTCCTTTTCTTGTATCACTATTCTCCTGGTATTTTAAGTTTATTTGTTTTTAAAGTTTTTGATGTTAATATAATAAAATCATTGAAAAGTATTTAGAAAATATTAAATTAATATTTTATTCAAATAAAAAACAAAAAAAACACCACGAACTGCATTAACATTGCAGTCAAGATCAGGAATTACTCTAATCTTCGCCCGTGACGGGATAGTTTTCATACTCAAATATTATATGATAAATAACCTTGTTTCAAGCGTGACGAGTCTCGCTATCACTAGCCCAGAAGCATAGTGGTCACGTGACAAATACCTCAACACTAGTTATTAATTTGTTTGCTAATTTATTTTTACGAACCATACCATGACAATGACATTAAATACGATAAAGGAGGTAATTTCTCACTTTCTTCAATATGTTAAAAAAAAAACCTCAGAATAATATCTATTAAGAAAAGATTAGCTTAAAACATTTTTTCAACGTTTATAAGATAGCATGCCAAAATTTGCTTAACTATAATCTCACTATTTTATAAAATTTAATTGCTATCAATTTAATTACTATGAAATTTAAGTTTATTTTTTGAGGATCTTTGACTTATATCTAAACATATTCAAACATAGATGCAATATTTTACATTATTTTTAAAATTAGATTGATATAGTAAGTCAATCAAATATATAAATTTATTTTTATTAAAAAAAATATTTAACTGATTTATGATGAACTTTCCTCTTGAAATAATTGTTGAGTTAAAAATTCAAGTTAATCCAATAATTAAGGTATGATCTAGTCATCAATCTATTATTATTATTTTTTTAAAAAATTCAACTAATATTATTTTAATTTTAATTATTTCTTTCATATAAATCTAGATTAACTTTTCTATCTTAGATTAACTTTATTACTTGTAACTCGGAACTACCTCCGTTCAGATTTAAAACTATGATATTTTGTAAACAACTTCAATAATATCATGTACATGGTGAAAGTGCAAAGCATCCAAAACCCTAAAGAAAGCGCAGAATCAAAATCGGACAGCAAATTTTATTTCCCATAAAGAACCTTCCATAATCAGAAACAAACAAAAGAAACACGTTTTTCACCCGCCAATGAAGGCTAATACCGTCATTAAATTTTACCAAACCGCGCTCCTCCCATTTTTTATACTTTAAACAAAATACCAGGGCGCGAAAACATGACCAATCTCCCGCTCCTTCTCTGACCAACCCCCTCTCTCTCACTATCCAACCCCGCGCCTCTCTTACCTTTATTTCTCCGCCTCTCACTACCTCCTCCCCCCCCCTTCCCCTCCTTCTCCCTTACACAATGCACTTCGAAAACCAACCTCATATCCCCCCCGCCACTCCTGGCGGATCCACCGCCTCCTTCACCTCCTTGGATATCCCCCACCGTGTCAAAAAGAACAGAGGAAATTACAACTGTGGACGTTGCGGTCTCCCCAAAAAAGGCCACGTCTGTCATCTTCCTCCTACATCCACCACTACCACTACACCAACGCAAACTCCAACTGACTCTTCTGTTTCAGTCTCCACTTCCACTTCTCGTCCTCCGCCACGCCAGCAGTACTCAAATCTCCGCAGAGCGTTGTCATTTGATGATAGTGACTTACGGTGTGACTCGCCAGAGGTTGAAATCGATGAATCGGAGATGGATCTGTTTGGTTCGGGCTGCGGGAAGTTGCCGGTGAGCTGTATGTGGGAGATTTTGAGGAGGTTGCCGCCGGCGGGTTTATTGGCGGCAGGTAGTGTGTGTAAGGGATGGAGAGAGACAGCGAGGAGGTTGTGGAGGGCGGCGGAGGAGCTTAGACTTAGGGTTCCACCTAGGTCTCAGCCTGGGTTTGTTGGATCTGTGTTGCAGAAGTGTCCTGGACTTAGTAGACTTAACCTTAGATTGGAAAGGTTAGGGTCTGTTCCCGAGAGGAATATCTTTTTTCAGATCTAGGGTTTCATGAAGTGGATCGGTTGGGGATTATCGGCATTTTGGTTTTTATAACGAAAATTGATAATATTAACATGATCTAAACAAAACGCAATTAAGCTTTTCGAGGATTAAAAACAGTTAATTAAAATGTGGTTTGATTTATGAAGAGAAATGCTAAAATAACACAGATGTTTAATCTATAAAAAGCAATGAATTTTGATATCATGGTACTGTTTGATCTATATGCATCAATGCAGGAATAATCGCGGTCTGGCTGTTTAAGATTTTTAAGAGCCAAGCTTAAATGAGTGATTTTTGATTTCATCAGGCCAATTTTTTAACAAATTGAAGCTGCTTTGAGTAGTTAAATTGATCTTGTATGTTTGATTTTTTAATTGATTTTGTTTCCTTGGCTGTTGCAGTGATTTGGATTCGACTATGTTTGCTTGCATTGCGTTTTCTTGCCCTAATTTGGAGGCGGTGGAGATTTCTACATCTGAAACTGCAGTCAATAGGATAACTGGGTATGGTTTGTTCCTAGTCTAACTCGTTATTTTTCGATCTGTTGTATATGGTTCATTTTCTCTCTATCTGCAGAGTTTTTTTTTTTGTATTGCTATTTAGTGATGGATATTGATAGTGAGCCAACTGGCAACTGGCAGAAAACCATCCTATGCCAACTATTTTGTTGTTATAATGCTTTGTGGCAGTGGTGGCAACAATGTAAAAGTGAAGCATTGAGTTATGGATTCAGGACTGATTTGTGATATTGATCCCAATTTTACTTGAAACGGGACAAGAGGTCCAATTTTGCATATGCTTTACATGGTCTTCCTGGTCATGGAATGTGACTACGCCTACTGTGTTTAAGAGTAGTGCATCAATTAAAATGATGTCTAGACAATCATAGGCTTATTAGGTTTTATTTTTAATAATCAGGCCTTCCTTCAACTTGTGAGGCAACATGCTCCCGGTAGACTTTTATTATTTGGGAGTATAATCAATATTTTTTTTTCTGTTTCAGTTCTTCAAATAAGATATTTTCTGCCTAGGGTCTGTGTTCATTTCTTGTTCCTCCTATTAAATGTTATGTGATTAAAGAGTGAGTGTATGCTATTTGAGAAATGGCTGATAATTGGGTCAAATTTCTGATTTTTCTATGCAGTGATGAATTGGGTCGTTTTGTTGCTGATAAACGTTGCCTTACAAGTCTTAAGATGGAAGGATGTTCTAATCTAGGGGGTTTTGTTCTCTGTTCATCGAGTCTCTCTACACTCTGGCTTTCAGATCTGTATTGCCTATCTAAGATGGTAATTATTTATTTCACTTGCTTCATCTCATTTGGTGTGACCAGTCTTCTAGTTTGAAGCTCTTTGTTGTTTATATGAGAGGAGGACATTCAAGGTTGGCCTTCTGTTGGTTCATGCTTCTATGTTGTTTGGAAGATATTTGCTGGCGTTTAACACAAGTCAATTTTTATTTATCTGCGGCTCTACTCTGTAGGTCTTTAACTGTCCCAATTTGAAGGAGATTTCCCTTGATTTTTCTCGCCAAGAAAATGACAGCACTGATATTATTGCCATGGTTGATGGTCTGGGAAGGAGTTGCCCTCGGCTGCAAAATGTACATGTTGCATCAGTTCGGCTTTCTCATGCTGCAGTGCTTGCTCTCACAGCTGCAAACTTAAGGTTTGTCAAACAATTCCATTGTCAGCTTATATCCTTCAACTACAAAGTACCTTACCGCTATGTAATGCTCATTTGCTGAAATAGTTGTTTTAACACTATGAACTTCATAGGGGTTCTACTGGCATATTCTTTACATTTCTCTTATCTTATTGGACGACCTGCATATATCTAATATAAAATTTTGGGATGAAGCATATGTCTAATGTTTGGTTGCTCCATGATTTTAGGGGGCTGCGGATGCTTTCACTTGTTCTTGGAACTGAAATTACCGACGCATCTGTTGTTGCCATTTCGCAAAGCTATTCAAAATTAGAATTACTTGATCTGAGTGGGTATGTTTTGGAACAAGTGCCTATTACATTTGAAAAACTTGAAGTCTAAAATGGTGAATTAAATCAATCCTTTTTTTAGAACGAATTTTTTGATACTACAAGTTGATTTCAGGTCTAGCATCAGTGACAGTGGCATTGGAATGATATGCAATGTGTTTCCTGGAACACTTTCAAGGCTTCTTCTTGCGCTTTGTCCCAACATCACTTCAAGTAATCTACATTCAAACCTCACCTTCCAGAAGCAATCTAGAATCTATATTGCAACATGCTTTGGCCCTGCATAAAACTTTTGTTAATTGTCTTGCTTTTTAACTCCTCTCAGGTGGAATTCAATTTGCTACAGCTCAATTGCCTCTACTTGAACTCATGGACTGTGGAATGACAATTTGTGATCTGAGTTCTCAGTATCCAACTTCTGATGAAAGTGGTGATTTTGAGTTGCAGACGACATTTAAAAATAAATTACACCTTATATACCAAAAGGTCATCATTAAACATAGCCGGTTGAAAAAGCTCAGCCTATGGGGCTGTTCTGGCTTAGATGTAAGATTCTGTCAACTGACATGTAGTGCATGGTTGCATTGATTTTCCATCTCCTGCTGTTCTCAGAATGTGATTTAAATGCAGGCTCTATACTTAAACTGCCCGGAACTTATTGATCTGAATCTGAATTCCTGTAAAAACTTGCATCCAGGTATATTATTTTGCTCTCTTCAGGTGATAATTTGTTTGAGTTGTGCTAATTCTGCATTTTCTTGGCTAAAAATAGTTAATTGGTTATTATACTTATTTCCCCAGAAAGAGTGCTCCTGCAGTGCCCCAGTTTAGAAAGTGTGCACGCATCAGGATGTCACAATTTACTGATTGAGGGTATTCAGAGCCAGGTGAATAGCCAACTCCATTCAAGTCTCTTTTTTTCCTTATCTTGCTGTACAAGGCTTGGTGGTTTTTTAATCTTTGAATAGGTGATTATGTACCAGCTGTTTATGTTATTTGATAGCATTGAATCTGGCTAACCAAGCTAGAAAACTCATGCAATGAACATGCTGGTTGCACCCGTAAATTGATTGTAGTCTATAGTTAACTGTACAATCTCTTCCATGCAAAAACTCTGATCTCCCCACCACAGGACTGGATTTCTTTTTTTCTTTTTATTGTTCATTTTAAATCTGGGAATATTTTGTTGATAGTCGCTCATTACTTGTACCAGAAAGCAGTTAACGTGCAACACAATAAACAAAACTTTAGAGATTCCTATTCTATATCATTGGCAGTCCCTTTTCCACTTCATCAAAAATAGTTTCAATTTCCTTTAAATAATTGCAAAAATCTGTTTGGGAATTGGGTCTGTAGTTCTTTCAGTACCATCATGGTCATGGCAAGACTGTCTAAAAGACATGCACGTCTACAATGGCATTTGTCTAATATTTGACGTAATGTTTTTCATCAGGGCTGAGTTTACTGCATTGATCATATTTAAAACTCATCCATATTAACTGCTTCCCATGTTTTGTTTTAATAAGCTTCTTATGTGTAAGTGTGCAATTGGAGTCAGTTGATTGTATGCCATTGAGACAGTTTGGTGTCTGTTTGGAACTTGAATTGAATCAGTTAAGATTCAATCATTGTGTTCTTACTCTTTCATACTTGTTGAACTTACCTGCAGGTCAGCAACAATTTTGCTGCTATGGAAAACCAATTCCCAAATAAACGTTTGGCTGATGGCTCAAAGAGGGTAAGGGTCCCGCAATTCCTGAGCCAGCAGGTAGGTTGACTACACCATGTTTTGTCAAGCTATATCATTCATTTGCCAAAGCAAACTAAAAATCATGCTATGTAGTATATCCCACGCTACCATAGTGTAATACAACCACTTAAAGCAGTATGCTTTTCATAGAATATTAAAAGTTGTATAAATTGTAACATTCTTTTGGTTTTCGAGAATATAATGTTTGGGCTAAACACTTACGCTGATGTTGCTTCTACCTTACAGCCATATGACGAGGATAAGAAGCGGAGAAGAATTGCGAGTCGTCCTTGTAATGTGCTTGTGGACTGAACAACATGCCCATCATACATGTTTCATACTGTACACATTGTGTAATCTATACGCATGTTGTAATCTCTCATTGTTATCTATTCCTTAGGCCAAATGCCTCGTGCAAGCAAATGTTTGCAGTGGTCCGGAATCATGGTTAGGGTTATCTGCCTTGTGCAATTGCCATTCCTTTGATATCAGTCAATTGTTTCAAACTAAACTAAATACCGGTGGTCTCTGATGACTTTACAGTTCTTTCAGCTATTAACCTTTGAATAAAGCTACTTGTTTCCATCGTACTTGTGCGAAAGTTGTTCTACTTTCTATTGTTCAAGTTAGCACCAACTGTTCGATGTTACTTGCTACTCGTCACAGAACTAACTTGTTTTTGTGTGAACAGAACAGTAAATTTAAACAGCTCGTTCACCTTCAGCGACGCTGCCCGTGTCAGCTCTATAGGTGAAAAAAACCTCACCTTGAAACTGGCAATTTATATCTAGCGGAGGTTTACAAGTCCAGTTGAGATTGCGTTTGCCGTTGACAATCTAAATCATTTGAGTGGTGGTCTATTTGACCGATGTAGAACTAGAAACTGTTCGGAGATTTTCAGTTGCAATCTCCATGGGCTCAGGTATGGCCCGGATCCTTTTAAGCCCGTGTGATCTAGGCTCTGTTCTTGATGTTCTGAGCTTTGGGCCAACTGTTTATTATTTGCCCCCTTTTTTTGAACCTCGACTACCAACTGTTTATCAGCTCCTTCTTTTGTCAGTGCGCGGAATGCTTTTATGGGCCGACCCCTATACCATTTTTTGTAGGTCATAGTGGGAGTGGTGTAGTCAGGTCAATTTTACTCTTTGAAAATAAATTACTTTTCTGTAGTTCTGTTAGGTCTTAAAAAAAAATGTGTTTTCTATATAATTTAATTTAGTTTTGCAATATAAGCTTATATGTGACCTCATTTTGCTATTGAAAGCATTTTGATTAAAATTAAATCTCCACCAACCACCTAAATATATTTAAAAGATGAATGAAAACTTCGAACGGTAAATCTCTTGAACAGTATAAAAGTAATGTAGGTGAAATCAGTGAGAAAATACTCTAATGAAATGCACATTTCAAATTAGTTTTCTAAATAATTTCAATACTCTGATCGAGTGATTGTATAAAAATAATAATTTAAATGGATATTTAGGGATAATATTACACTTATCCCTATAGCGAAACACACTCGTTTCCCCCTTCATTTCTGCATTTGACGAGCAACTTGCGTTAAAAACTCGGATATTTCGCGATATGTTCATGTTAGCTTTCTCTGCATTGTGCGAAGCTATTGGGTGGCTCCAAGAATGATTTCTAAGAATTATTAAGAAATTAAAAATTGCCATTATTGATGGAACGGCGTGGATTCAGCAATATTGTCAGATCCGAGAGAGAGAGAGAGAGAGAGAGATCATGGAGCTGACTTCCAAGTCCAAATCATAGATGGAATCGACACAGGGAGGGACCAGAGTCATGAGTCCCATGACTGGCTAAAATGTACCGGCAAATTTTTATGTACAAGGGATACCCTTGCTTCCATCAATGCACGGTGGTCAAATCTGTTACTTGCTAGCTAGCTAGCTTTGAACAGGCAATCTCTTTCATATATTTACGCCTAAAACAATTAATAAATCAAGAAACTTATACAAATGAACATGAATGAATAAATGCTCCGTCGACAAGCACATGATCCTGTTCCCTTCCTACAACAACGTCGATATGGAACATTTCCATTACCCAGTCCTATTCCTATTCCTAACCCATGAGAATTATATATATAGCAATAAATATTACTGTATTAATAATGAATACTATAATAAATGAAGGAATTTGAACACTAGATGACTACCCAGAAAACAAACAAGTACATGGTCGTAACATTAATAAGCAAATAATTAAAACAGAACAAGCAAGACACGTGACCGAGTCTCTCGGAACACAACTAGAGTTATTATCGTTCCTGTCCATAATAATATAAATTACTGATAGAGTATCTCACAAAACACAATTAATAATATTACAGAAACAGCTCCACGAGAACAACGGCCTGCTCAATCC
>Ga0307517_10010855_pt1 | contig 12695 bp, 7 predicted proteins | sample 23_EM_MG_FD_194515 | JGI IMG/M metagenome (GOLD analysis project Ga0307517, IMG submission 194515) | Populus trichocarpa ectomycorrhiza microbial communities from riparian zone in the Pacific Northwest, United States - 23_EM | ecosystem: Host-associated > Plants > Roots > Unclassified | place...
CCGACGAACGATTCACCGACGGATCATTTCCGTCTTTGATTCCGTCGGTAATATAATTACCGATGGAATATGTGTCTTACACCGACGGAAAAATTCCGTCGGTAAAACTGTTAAATCTTGTAGTGTTCGGGTCAGTTTACGTACACCTCGATTAATTTCACGAGTCCTGAAGTTACCGACCATGTAAACTTATAGTGGTCATTATATTAGCAACCACAAAACTCAACCTGATATCACTTAATTCCAAGTTCTTAAGAATATACCACCTATGATAAAAACTTAAATTGATACCCGCAATCTACAGAAGATATCCTTAAAAAAAATGTGATGGATGCAAATGGCACGTGGTATTGAAGGAAAAGAAAAAAAAAACAAAAACAAAATGAGAGTAGGTAAAGCGCCAATTATCTAGATGATGTGGAGAAGAGACAAAAATAACCGTTGGTCAGTGAGATTTTAACGAGGACTTTATACAAAGTTACTTTTAGTAACCAACGTCTTGCAAATTTTTCAATATGGTCCTTATTTGCTCTTTTTTTTCTTAATAAATCCTGTACGACTAATCTTGTAATATCGTAACTAATTCTCAAATAATTTTAAAATCAGAAGAGTTTTCAAAAGTTTAATCTACAAATAATAAAAACCTACCTCCATCTTATGCTCATTATTATTATCAACTGCCACTTGCACTGGGCAAGAAATTGTAATAAAATAAATTGAAATCCAACGTTAGAAAAATTGTTTTAAAAACGTAGTTAATGTTAACGTTTTAATTCAAATTAAAAGGGAGGTGTATTTACTTTTAGAGTTAAATTAAAAATAATTTTTTAACATGAAATATTAATATAATTAAATCTAACTATGGATGAATGATAAATTGATGTGATATAATTATTGATTATAACATGTTTTTATAAAACTCAAACTCAATATCCTAGATAGTAAAAATATAATATTTTCTTTTTAGTTTATATTGTGAAAAGTTGAAGAGTCGTGAATGATTCTAAGCAAAATGGTTTCGGACTTAATTAAGCCACATGTAAGTTTGCTCAAAAGACAACATATTGGATCGACTCGAGTAAACTCGAGCTAACCTGTCAAATTTGTAACCATGATCATAAGCTTATGAGAACCCCACATATAACAAATTAAAACAAATTATGAAGCACAATTCTCAATCAAATCAATATTGAATGATGAAAATAAAAATAAAATCAATTTAGAAAAATTAATAAAAAAAAACCTGAGTTAACCCGTCAAACTTGTGACTCGAGTCGTAAGGTTAAGATAATCCCATAGAAAGCGAATCGAAACAAATTGTAATGCACAATTTTCAATCAAATCTAATATTGAAGGATGAAAATGAAAAAAAAAAATCAATTTAAAAAAGGATTAAAAAATTACCCAAGTCAATATGGGTTAATCCATCAAACTTGTGACCTGGGTTATGAGACCAAGATAATATTATAGAAAACAAGTCAAAACAAATCATAAAATTTAATTCTCCATCAATAAAATATGAAAGGATAAAATTAAAAAAAAAGATCAATAAAAAAAAATAATCAAGTTAACCGGGTTAATTAATAAAACCTGCAACTCAAGTCATGATGAGGCTAGAATAATTTTATAAAAAGTAAATTGAAATAAATTATAAAGTTAAGTCCTTAATAAACTAAATGTTAAAAAATAAAATTTAAATAAAAAATAAATTTAAAATAAACAGAAAAATACTATTTAAATAAGTAGCACTATGTGAGAGGGTGCAAATATCGCCTCTTTTATTGTTTAATTAATTAATTAATTAATTAATGATCTTCTAGCCAAAGTATAATCACTTGGACATCCAAAATTAAGAAAGACATCATTTCCTATCCGAAATATCTTCAAGGGATATCCGCATCCTACTTTGGTACAAACCTTACAAAATTAACATGCTCGGAGACGCTATTTATTCTTTGGCAGTAGATTTTTAGTTTTCAAGCCATTATTGACAGCATCCAAGCGCTGAAGGACCCGGTAACTGAAAATATTGGAGTTTTGTTATCCGAAAGATATTCTCTTCGGTAAAACAAGAATTCGGAGTCTTTTTTTTTTTTTTTTAATTTTGTTTTGGTTTCAATCCTAATTATATCATCGAATCAATTTTAATTTATCTCATGATGGCTAAATAAGCCATTCATACTTCGATTGATTTATCCGTAAGAAAAAAATATTCTTGCAAGTTCAACCTCTACTTGATATAGCATGAGGAGCATACCCATATTTTAGGAATTATTGGATTATTGGTCTGCACTGCACGCCGTGGATTGAATTAAATTTTTTTTTTAACATAGAATAGAAAAAATATCCAAAATGTATTTTATAATAAAAAAAATTAATCATGACTCAAAATATAATGTATATTGAACAAATTTTTTTTTTTTTTGTAAATATTGATATGACGATATATTAGCTGACATTTACTTTTAAATATTGAAATAATAACATATTGGATTGATCCAAGTTAATTTGTCAAATTTTTAACCCAAGTCATGAGACCATGATAATCCTATAGAAAAAAAATTAAAATATTATGAAGGTAAATTCATAATCAATCTAATATTAAATGATGGAATTAAAAAAAAAAATTTAAAAAAGGATAAAAAACTATTGAGGTTAACCTGTCAAACCAAAAACCTGAGTTATGAGATTATGACAACCATATGGATAGTAAATAAAAAAAAATTACAAGGCTTAATTCTCAACCAACTCAATATTGAATAATAAAATAAAAAAAAACAAGAAAAAAATCAAGTCAATTTGGGCTAACCTGATAAATATGTGACCTGCATCATAAGACCATTATAACTTCATAAAAAACAAATAAAAAAAAATCAATTTCCAACAAATCCAATATTGAAGGTTGAAATTGAGAAAAAAAAAACTAAATCCATAAGACCAGGATAAATCCATAAAAAAAAATTAAAAAAATATAAAACTCAATTCTCAAAGAACTTAATACTGAAGAATGAAATTGAAAATATAAATAAATAAAAACAAAAGAAGATTGAGATGGGGGGTTGTGAAATTGAAAAAACAATTCAATTAAAAAATGACCTAAAATGAATAAAATCAACCCGAGTTAACTTGTCAAACCCGCGAATCAGGTCATGAGATCAGGATAATTCTATAGAAAGAAAATAAAAAAAATATTATGAAGCCTAATTAAAAAATATCCAATTAAAAAAGAACCCAAGAAAATAAACAGAGTCAACTCGGGCAACCTGTCAAACCCACGTCCAGGTCATGACATCGAGATAATAGAAATAAAATAAAAAATAAAATCACGAAGCCTAATTTCTAACTAACTTAATGTTGAAGGATAAAATAATAAAAAAATTATTAGAAAAAGCAGCTCAAAAAAATAATATGTGTAAAGTTAACTTGTTAAAACTACAATATGAGTTATGAGATTGAGATAAATTCATAGAAAATAATTGGAAAAAAAATCTCAATTTCAATAAATCTAATATTGAAGGTTGATATATTGAACACATGAGATTGTTATATGACCCAACATAAAGGAAATAGAAAAAAAAATTATTTCTAAAAATAAAAATAAAAATAAAAATAAAAATTAAGTACAGGTTGAAATTAAAAAAATAAATAAATAAAGGCAAACATAAAACACAAAACATTAGTGTTTTGTTAATGTTAATAATAATATTAAGCCTCTAAAAATAGCAAGAAAATGGTTTAAAAGTGAAAAGAAGCAACACGGCTTAACTACTAGTCAACGACTACAATGTTTTCCCATTCACTGTCCTTGCACAACAAATGATTTGTTTCTCCGAATATAAAATTTCCAGCCCTTTGGAATGCTAAATGGTTGCGAGTAACACAACGCAGAAGTAGAGAGAGAGAAGAACATTAGGTAAGGTATACTGGAAAAGGACTTATCAAGATGATCAGGAAATTGGCCAAAGACGTGGAAAATAGCAAAATGACAGTAGGTGGCAATAGTCCCAAGCTACTCTATAAATCCAAGCTTGTTTCTGCTCATTTCCACACCTCAAACAATATTACAATGAAGAATATTTTGTTACTACCCCTCTCCTTCCTTCTCTTGGCTTCCACATTGACACTGCTCCCTGAAGCAGTTCGTGCTTCAGGGAATCCAGTTCTTGACGTTAAAGGCTTGGGGCTTCTCCCTGGAGTTCCATATTACATGATTTCAAGTGAATGGCCGATTGTTGGTGGTGTTGTCAGCTTGGGCAACGACATAAACGGTACGTGCCCTCTTGATGTTATTCTGCTGGAAAACTTTTGCGTTACAGGTACACCAGTAACATTTTCGATTGCTAGTGGGGATCAGGAACTTTTCATCACTGATTCAACTGATTTATACATCAGTTTTGATAGCACCTCAAACTGCACTAACGAAACAATGGTGTGGATGCATGAAAGTAGTAATAGTTCATCAACTGAGCTTCTGACAATTGGTGGAGTTGAAGGTGACATCAATACCTTATTCAGGATTGTTAACGTGGGAGGCTCATTTGTGTCCAACTACAAGCTCCTTGCTTACAAGCTCTCTTCGTATGATCTAGCTCTTACTACTAGTGATGTTGGTGCTGTGTTCGACTTCACAACGGGGATTAGATACCTGGCTTTGACTGAACCGCCATTAATTGTTGGATTTCAAGTGGCTTATGATTATGATGGATTAAAAGCTGTTGTGTAATGCACTATATGTATCCATGTTGTAACCTTGGAATCCTTGTAATAATTAATGTTACTGGGATTGAAAATAAACACGAGCTTGACATTTATGGTTGCATCTGGTTTTGATGAAAAATTGGAAGATCGATGTTCATTGAAATCTAGCAGGTAGCGATTTAAGTTGCCACAGCAAGCACTCACGGAGTCATGGGACAAGTAAACTTGAGCGGAAAAGAGAAAAAAATCTTGATCAAGTTTGAATGTTTGTTTCGAGCCCAACCTACGTTCAACAAAATTTACATTAAGTGCATGATCTAATTAAATATATCAATGTGGTTTTCATGTCTGAATGTTAACAGGATGTTTTTTTTTTATATATATATATTGATCCAGCAATATTACTTATCCATACCCTCCATGCTTGTTTGGAAGCTAGTCTCACCCTCCTCCATTGTTTTTATTTATTTATTTATTAATGTGGGTGTCTAGGTCAGTTTGCGCGCACCTCGACTAATTTCACGGACCCTAAAATTAATGACCATATAAATCTCTAGTACAATCATATATAATAGCAACCCAGGTCTCGAATCTGAGACCACATGAGGAGTAAATATCTTGATCTCAAGCTCTTACCACTGAACCACCTACTAGATGATTGTTCCTCCATTGTTTTATTACAGAAGCATAATACATTTTGCAGTCTTCCGTAACTTAACTAGTTATTTTAAACTAATACTTTTATATATCTGGGTTTGTAGAATATCTTATAAAATTTAAAGATAATTCAATAATTAAATAAAAAAATTATGATTTTTTTATCTTAAAAGTTATGAATTTTTTTGTCAAACAAATCACCCATGCTATTTAAATCTATTTTTAGGCTTAATCATGTCATTTCAATCCACAAACATTCTTGCAAAATTATTCTAGTAATCCAGTTATAGCATATCCACAATTTAATGATTAGAACGACTTGCGTCAATGTCTTTAAGTCGGTCGTTTTATATATTTTGAGTAAGTTTTCTATAATCACGTAACAATACAAGTAATGCGTTCATAAAAACTTTCTTATAGTTTTTTTATTGTAAGATTCAAACCCTAAATCATTATAAAGTTATATGGATTTTTGGCACATATGAAACTCACCTTCCACGATTCATTTAGGTTTGGTAAAATCAATGTATAAGTTCTTTTTATTGGACTAAAATGTGACTTTAATTTTAATGTTAAAAAATCGATTCAACTTACCAACTAGTCCCAAGAAAATTTTGTAATGAAATATTAATATCTCTTGCATCACTCATACCCAATTCACAGACATGGTCCACTGAAAAGGGTCAAATTATCCGATTATTTTCCTTATTTATAATTAAAAAAATATTTTAAAAAATAATTATTATCATAAATTTTTATAACAAGATAACTAGAAATAGAATATAAAAGAGAAAAATAAGGATTGGGGACTGAAGTGCTAACCGAGGATACAAAGAAATATCATCGGAGGCAATATGCTGGCTGTTTGCAAAGCTTGCAACGAAGAAAAATGGGGGCGATTACCTTGATAACCTTCTTACACCAAAACTAGCCAAAAAAAACTCACAATCCCAGGAAACAAAATAGGTTTTGAAAAATCCTAAGAGGTAGTTTAATTGATTAGATTTTGAATTTGTTTTTTAATGATCACAAGTTCAAGTTCTCTCAAAACTACTAGAGACTTACATAATCGTTAATTTCAGAATCTGTAAGATTAGTTGATATGCACGTAAACTGACCAAACACTTATACTTATAATAATAACAAAAAAACAAGTTTAGAAAAAATAATTAAAAAAAAAAAAGCAAGATAGATCCTATGGCCAACTCAGTATTGCTACACCGTGATAATTGTTGTTACCCATTTTTGGGTTCCTCACAAAAAATGAAAAAAATATCAAAAAAATACATATCAAAAAAATATATTCAGAAAAAAATAAATAAATAAATAGGAGTGAGAAAAGGATGCTGGAACTCCCATAAAATGGCTAGGAATTGGTTGAGGAGGTTCAGAAATACAAGAATTGAAATTTGACATTATAAGAGCCCTGTTGACAAAGAAAATTCAAGTTGAGAAAAAAAGTCTAAAATCAGATGTTTATGGACTCAATTAAATTTTATCTAAGGTTTAATTGAATTTATGGAGGGTTTGATTGCAAGAAAAATAAATTTTTAAGCCAATTTAGGCTTTTATTGGATGAAATTAAAGTTTTGGGGTCCAATTATAATTTTAAAGAGTTTATTTGGCCAAATCAGGGGCTTAATTGCATAGTTATTGAAGTTTGATGGCCAATTACGGGCTTAATTGAAACAATCCAAAACCAAGGACCAAACCGAAAAAATCGCTAAAATCAAAGGATCCAGTTACAACTTTTCCGGGGGGGCTTGATTACAAAATAGTAAAAACATCCAAGGACCAAATCAGAAATATCATTTTGAAATTGAAACGGCGCCATTGCATTAAGAATTACTGCACACTGCTCACTGTTTTCAAGCAACGGTTTCTGCGGTAAAAAGGGGAGCGGTGGAGCTGCAATCAAGGGCATGTCTCGCGGCTGATTTCCTCACCACCATAATGCCCACCAGCCGTTACCATATGCCTGCCATAACGCATGCATCCTCTGGCTATAAAAGCCAGAGGAGGGACCAAGCAGAAGGAGGAGGGAGAACGACAGAAGGAAAAGAGAGAGGAGAGGGAAAAGGGAGAGGAGAAACAGAGAAAAAAAAGAGAGAAGGAGGAACGGGATAGCAAAGGAAAAAAAACAGAGGAAACAACAGGAGGAGAAGAAGCAGTGTTGGTGGAACAGCCCTTCCACACTGTCATCTGCGTCTGCAACGGCGAAGCCGCCACTGTGAACCAACGAGAGTAGCACCACCACCACGAAGCCAGTGCAGAGAGGGGGGCGAGAACAACAGAGGAAAGAAAAAAAAACACAGAAAGAAGCATTGCCAGCCATCGTCTTCGTCACCAAGCACCAGCTTCGCCTCCAGCTGCACCAGGGAACAGGGAAGAAGAAAACGAGAGAGACGGCAAACAGAAACAGAAACAGAAAAAGGAAGAACCGGAAGAAAAACAAAAACAAAAAGGAGAAGATGGAGGTCCAAAGCATGTCGTTGCTTTCGTTGCTTCCAGGTAAACTTCTCCAACTTTGCAGATAATGCACAAATACTGTGCACTTAAAGATTAATTATACCGTGACTATAGCAGGCGTGCGTGAATTGTTCACGCACGCTTGCGAGTAGAAACCAGCTGGGTCCAGCCCAGCCCGAAAAAAAAATTCCAAAAAAATCTTTTCAAAAATTTGTGATTTCTTGTATATTTTTTAATGTATTTTGATCAATATTGGTTTGTATTTTTATATTGTAAAGATACAAATCCGGTATTAAAATACCTAGTTTCGTCAAGACATAAAAAAAAATGTTTTTGTTTTCATGCAGACGGCCAAGTCTCTTAAAAAATAAAAAAAAAATTTCATATTGTATCTTTATACAACAAAGAAAAATTCAAAAAATATTTAGCATGCATTTTGGCTTTAATAACCAGTTTATTAAAGTCACGAGAACTAGGCCAATATTTCAAAAATTCCAAAAAAAAATTATTTTATTTTCTTTTTGTATCTGGGGTACGACCTTATACGTAAGACGTATTCTGGATATTAAATTCTTTTGTTGACATTAAAACGGTTTGGTTTTACCCGATAAGATAAAGATCTCTTTACTGAAGAAAACTTTTCTTAAACCGTAGACGGACCAACAACTAGAAAACAAAACAAGACCTTAGATTTTATCAGACAATAAAACAATGCAGCTTACCTTAAGTAGGGCTTATTTGGGGTGCTAATACCTTCCCTTTACGCAACCAGTTCCCATACCCGATCTCTAAGACCAGTTAGGGTTCCTAGTGACCAAAATACTAGGTGGCGACTCTCATTCTATTTTTCCACTAATAAAAGACAAGAATTCCTTGTCTCCCCACATTTGTCACATTAAATAGAATTTGAGGGTGGATATTTTCGCCGCGACGCCGCACACATGCGATAATAATATGACAGCAGTGGCCTACACTAACAACTCTAGTATATATTATGGTAGAATTAAACATATTAATATTATTTATAACTTGATTCATGGCGCAAAAAAAAAAAAGACTTTCAACAAGTTACATGGACGGACCTCTTGACTAAGTTTATACCAGGGATGTATTTAAAGCTCATATTAGAAAATTAGGAGTGCATAGACTTTAATCTATATATTTGTGATCATATATTTTGTTTTAGCTTTTACTTGGATGATTATTATTTTTATAAAGCATTTATTTCCATTATTTTTTAAATGTTAAGAAATAATGATATTGATACATATTTTCTTTTCTTTTCCATTCAATTTAATTTCGATGTAATTATAAAAATCTAAATATAAAATTGATAAAAAAAAATCCAACATATCCCATAGATTTATTTATTGTTGAAAGGTTGAAATGATGATTATTGAAATAAAAACCTTGTTTGAAAAGATATTTGAAATTATGTTTTTTAAAAATCTAAAAAATTTGTTTGCTTAAAATTATTTTATTATAATTTAGATCGTAGTTAACATTAAAAATAATTTAAAATAAATAAAAAATATATTATTTTAATACATTCAAAAAATATTTTTTTATTATTGAAACTCAACTATACTTTTAAATACTATATTTAATTATTTTTATCTATCACAATTTCACCTTCTAATAAATTCAATCGCTTAAAACTCAAAAGAAATAAATTTGTGGAGGTTTAAGAAAAGAAAACTTTGTAAATCACTTTTTTTCTATGGATTTTATTATAAGTTTTTCTGTTTTTTTCTTGTGCAAAATGATACATATGCTGATATTCAAGTCGTCTTAAGTTCTAACTACTAAAGCAGCAATGATCCGACAAGTCGTTCCTATATGCTACAGATCATCTTTCAGAGAGAAAAGAAAAAAAGGGGGCTCGGAGTGTAGCGACGAGTCGTTCTTATCAAATGTCGAAATACGTGTCGCTCTCTTCTCTCAGAGAAAATCTACATTTTCTTCAGTCTCTTCTCCATCTTCCTCCATTTCCGTTCAAACTTCAAAGTCATAACAGAATTCAATTCCTAAGCCAAATTTCCTCTCTCTCTCTCTCTCTCTCTCTCTCTCTCTCTCTCTCTTACATTCACACACGCACTCAGTTTCTGTTTGTTTTCAGTTAATTTGCGTGTAATTCTGTACTAGAAATCGAAAATGATGGCGGAGGATCTCGGCATCGAAGCGAAAGAAACCGCCGTGCGTGAGGTGGCGAAACTGTTACCGCTTCCAGAGCTTCTTCAATCTATTGCTTCTATCAAAGCCGATTACATCGCTCGCCAACAAGTAACTGCATTTCGATCAAATTCATCCTTTCTTTTTCAATTTTTTTATGAATCGTATTTCAGTTAAATTGATATTACTATTTTTTTTTCCGTTTTGTTAGGCTAATGATGCGCAACTTAGTACAATGGTAGCAGAGCAGGTAATCTTGTCATAGAATTACACATTTAATTAATTATTGCTTGTTGATTTTATATTGTTTCTATTTTAATGTATTAATTATTTTAAATAATGTAAAAATGAAGGTGGAACAAGCACAATCTGGATTGGAATCGTTGGCCTTGTCTCAGAAGACGATCAGTCAGCTACGAGAGAACTTCATTTCTATTGAAAAGTATGTCCTCATTTTGCTGATTCTTGTTTTGTTTTCTTTTTTAAAGGACAGATGCTTTTGCATTATTTTTTTGGTTTGATTTAATAATTGATTTATTTGTGTGTTAGGTTATGTCAAGAATGTCAAACTTTGATCGAGAATCATGATCAGATAAAGCTACTTAGCAATGCAAGGAATAATCTTAATACTACGCTGAAGGTCGGTGCCACCTTTTCTCCTTTAGGTTTCTTGTAGTTGTTGCTTGCAAGATTGTCAATTATGTTCTGTTCCGTCCAGCATGGCCGGCATATCTCGTTCCAGTTTAAAAAATGGAACAAACCGGAATAGATTTCATCGTGCTCAGAATCTCGGCCCGTTACGTAAATTCTGCCCAAATTCCGGCTGGAATGCTCCGGTTCCGTTCCAGCCGTTCTGTTTCAGCCAAATAATGTTTTTTTTTGCTTTTTTTTTTTAAAAAAAAATAGTCTGGTTTTACAGTATCAATAATATCTCTCAATCCGACCGTTGAATCAAACTGAAATTTTACATGTCTTTTGACATATTGTTATTTCTTAGATTAAAAGTTTAGGGTAATCGGAATTTAGAAAGGCCTTGCGAGATTGATGATGTCATTTTTGTAATTTTGTTCAAATTCGTAACTTTGTTTCGAAAAGTTATTTTTGTGTGTCCTTTTTTTTTAGATTGAATTTTTTTCAATTTTATAATTCAACAATAGGTTTATTGAGAATTGAGCTTCATAATATGTTTTGATTTGCTTATTTGGGGTTGTTATGGTCTCATAACTCGGGTCATGGATTTGAAAGGCTAGCCCATGTTAACCCGGGTCGATCCAATATGTTGTTATCTCAATATCTTTTAAAAAAATATGTCATCTTGAGTTTTTTTGAGTCAAAATATATTTTTACTAGTCTTTCAGGTTGTCTTTGGACTCATCGAGTCGATCGGGTTATATCGGTTCACCTCCCATTTTTTTACTTGTGTTTGAAATTTGAATTGCATAATTTCAAGTTAGTTTATCTTTGGATTTGAATTTCAATTGAAATTATGTTTGTTGAATTAATATTTTGAAATATATACATAGTACAACCCCGAAACGACACCTCGAAACGCTCTGAAACCGAAACATACTATTCCAATTGAAAAAACAGAACACCATCCGGAACGGAATTGACAATCTTGGTTGCTTGTAATTAGTGCGGCAAATGAGAGTGTTATCTTTAGTTGATTTGATAGTCATTCTCTTATAAGCTGTATGCTGTATGTTCTGATGCCCAAGCTTTAGCTATTATGAATATTCTGAGTTTATTATTTTGCTCTGTGATTACCTTTTTCTTTACCTCTTGATTCAATGTAGGATGTCGAAGGTATGATGTCAATATCTGTTGAAGCAGCAGAGGCACGAGATTCATTGAGTGATGATAGAGAAATTGTTAATACTTATGAGGTAAAGCTGAATTCTTTATCTTGTCAAGTTCTAAGTTGAATATTTCTCATGTGTGTCTAGTTGTATCTTGGTTGATGACTTTTTGTTGTTAATTTCTCATAGAGGTTAACTGCACTTGATGGGAAGCGAAGATTTGCATTAGCAGCTGCTGGATCTCACAAAGAGGAGGTTGGCAGATTAAGGTATGGATCTTCCCTTTCAAGTTAATTTTGATGTAGCACAACAAATTACTAATATTAAAGGGAAAATAAATAGCGATTTAAGTGCTGGCTCGACTATGATTTCCTTTACATTTGATCAACGCGGTTGCATGGTGCTGATATAAATTACATGTAGTTATACATAATATTTAGAGTGTCAAAGAAATATCGTTTAACCCCTTGTGATGCCAGCCTTTGAATTGTACCAAGGAGACCAGAATTTGATGACAACCTCATTACCATTTCCCTAAAATAACTTTTTCCCAACAACTTTTCCTTGAACAAAAATGCTAATATTTGGCACTTTGGCTTTGCCTCAACCAAGAAGTTTTGTCTTGCCTGGTGGTAATTTTGATGCACTTGTGGTGCATCTCCATGTCTTGGAATTTCTTTTTTGTTACTTTTAAAGACAAATAGTTTGAGTTGAATTGCATTATACTGCAAAAGCTCGATGTCCTAGCAGCACAAATGGCCCAGAAATGTTTAAGATGAAAATGAAAGAGATGGATGACGGTAAAGATGAAGGCAGAACCTTTATAGTTGACATATTTCTTCTCTCTATGTTTGTGCATGATTTTTGTAGCTTGAGGTTCAATGACTTTCTTATGTTTTA
>Ga0307517_10010856_pt1 | contig 12694 bp, 17 predicted proteins | sample 23_EM_MG_FD_194515 | JGI IMG/M metagenome (GOLD analysis project Ga0307517, IMG submission 194515) | Populus trichocarpa ectomycorrhiza microbial communities from riparian zone in the Pacific Northwest, United States - 23_EM | ecosystem: Host-associated > Plants > Roots > Unclassified | place...
CCCCAGGGGAAGTTAGGATACCCGTGCGACGTGTGAGAGGTGCGCGCCGCGTGTGATGTGGGGGTGCGCGTGCGTGACTTACGTTCGTGTGAGGTGATTTCTTTTTTGGGCAGATCGAACGGCATAATCCCGCTCGCCCAGCCAACCCATAATACACTTAAACAACCCAACATCTCCCCACATGCACCGCACTCCAACCTGCACACCCATGTCCAAGAACTGGGTCCACACTCTTCTTCCGATAACCGCTTGGTTGCCCAACTATGGTTCGTATCCCAAAAAATGGATCTATGCGTGTGCTACCGTTTTAACACATACGAAGACCTCCGATGGCTATACGGTGATGTCATTACTGGCTTGACCGTCGCAATCGTCAACATCCCTCAGGCTCTTTCCTATGCCAGCGTGGGTGTAAAAACGGCACGTTTCTGTTCTATGAACTTATCGAATGGGTTGTAGCTTGCCGGTTTACCCCCTGAATATGGACTGTACTGCTCGTTCATCGGAACCACCGTTTATCCCGTATGTTCCTAACCCACGAGCGCCGGTCCAAATTCTTACACCCCACAGTTCCTAGGAACCTCCAAAGACATCACGTTAGGTCCAATCGCAGTCGTGTCCCTATCGGTGGCGGAAGTGCTCTCCAACATCCATCAGGACTATCCCGGTGTTTGGACAAGCCCTCAAATATCTGTCACTCTCGGGTTCTTATGCGTAAGCCTCGCAGTTATATACCTTTGTAATCGCTGAGGGTCGTTCTCCTTTCCAGGGCGTCGTGATTTTTCTCCTCGGAGCGTTGAGGCTCGGCTGGTTGGTCGAGTTCATCCCAGCTCCAGCGGTCGGTGGATTCGTCACGGGGTCCGCGATCCAGATCATTGCCTCACAGTTCCCTCCTCTCCTTGGGATCAAAAGCGAAGGGGATTCCTCGTTCGAGATCTTCTGGAATACGTTGCGCAACATACGCAAGGCGCGGATTGATTCTGCTCTGGGGATATCTGGGTTAGCTTCTCTCTATATCTTTCGTTGGATCTGTCAGGTTTTGACGAAGAAGTATCCGCGACATGGTTTGTCCTCTCCGTCACTACTCTACCCTCCCCGCTCGCTAACAGGCTCGTACTTTAGCCCAGACATTCTTCTTCATTTCCGTGATCAGGAATGCTTTCGTGGCTGTTGCCCTTACTTTCATCTCCTGGGTGATCATCACTAGCGCCGATGGGAAAGAACCCATCGCGGTCCTTGGAGAAGTCCCTCGTGGATTCAAAATCAGGCTTATGCCACTCGATGCTAAACTGATGGGAGTCACCTTCGGTCAAATGCCGGTACCGTGTGTCGTCCTACTGCTCTGTCACATTGCGATAGGAAAATGTAAGTGGTTAAATCTCTTTTCCGACACGTTCTACTATCGTGCGCCCCTCCAGCTTTTGGTCGTCAGAACAATTACAAGATCGACCCAGATCAAGAGCTCATCGCGGTCGGTATGACCAATCTCCTAGGTGTTTTCTTTTCGTCATATCCCACCACTGCGTCTTTCTCCGCCACTGCTCTCAAGGCCAGATGCCACGTTCCGACTCCCCTATCCGGCCTCTTCACCTCTGGGTTGATCATCCTGTCCCTGTACGCATTGACCGGTGCGTTCTATTATGTACCCACTGCGGGTCTCGCAGCCGTCATCATCAGCTCCGCCCTGGGTCTCGTCGACGGATCGGAAGGGGTCCATTACTGGCACATTTCGAGGGTCGAGGGTGTCATCTGGGTCAGCAGTGTCATCGCCACAGTATTCGCTGGAGTCCAGTACGGCATATCGATCGCAATCCTGGCCTCGCTCGCCTTGCTTCTCATTAGGGTCGCTAAGCCACAAGGTCAATTTTTGGGAACGACGACCTTGAGGCTCACTGACGATAAAGGGAACGAATCCACTCGCGAGGTGTTCGTTCCATTGGACCTTGGGGACGAAGGTGTACTTAATCTGAAAACGGTGGTGAAACCCCCCTCACCGGGGATCGTGATTTACAGACTGGGAGAGAGTTTCACTTATCCGAACGCGTCGTCGGTAAATATGACGATTATGGAGTATTTCAAGGAGAATGCGAAGAGGAGTCCAAAATTGATTGAGAGCGGGAAGAAAACGAGGTTGTGGAATGAGGCGAATGACCTGGGCGGTACGAGTGAGGATGAGAGGGAGAAACGTAAGAGGTCGGTCAGGGCAGTTATATTTGACTTTGCATCGGTGTGCGTGTGCCCATCGTGCCCTCTACATATCTCCATTCCTGACGCTCCTCATCCATTTTCCTTGCGCATAGCTCCGTTGTCGATAGCACAGGCGTGCAAATCCTTCGAGACACTAAAGGGGAGGTGGAGAGGTGGACTGGGTACACAGTCGACGTATGCTCTCCAAGCCTAACGTGTGTTCAAAAATTCAACTGACGCCTCCCTTTCTCGACAGTTCCACTTCGCCAACATCCACCGGGCAGATGTCCACAACGTCCTCGTCGCGGGAGGGTTTGGGACCCCAGCTCCACCTTCGCACCCAACTTTCTTCCCTCCCGAACCTCTGTTTCCCCGTGAGACCGTACCGGTACAAGTCAATTACCAGGTACACCAAGAGGGTGCGGCGGGGTTGGTATCCCGCGGCGCGACCCACCAGAGTTCCCCTCTGGACCAGGACCAAGTGCAAGAACCTATCATACCAGAGAGTACGCCTCACTTCCACGTTGACCTCGTCGCGGCGGTACGGGCCGCAGAGAAGCTTGGATTGAAAGAGGAAGAAGAGAGCGAGAGCGATGAGCGCGGACCGAGCGGGAGTTCTCAGGGTGACATTCTGATTGATCTACACAATTGATTTCATGAACTCGAAGCTGGTGGTTTGCTCTTGCCATTTCGGGTCCTTTTGGGGATACGTTGGTCACACGGATACGAATCCCATCTTATATCATGGAGACAAATGTTATTACAATAGGCGACTACTTTGCGGTGCGCGGTGTGGGTTGGAAAACGACCCACAAGACACGAACACTCGTCCGGTTCTTATTCTTGAGGAGACTCCCGGTCTTCCCGCTACCATCTCCCCAAACACTTCAACCGCGCTGTCATGGTGAAGTCGTGTGCTCGAGTTAGACACGAAGAGAAACGATGGATGTGGACTTACCCCCAGGTGGCACCTGATAAAGACTCGGGTAGAATGGACGTCCAGTTCGCCATGTTCCAAAAACTGGCTTAGAAGGTGATCAAACTTGATCATTTTGGAGCCCAGGCGCCGGAACTTGAGCCGTAGGGTTAGTTTACCCTCAACTTTGGACACCTGCTCAGCGAGGTGACTCAGTGTTGTACCCAACGAGCACCATGTCTCTGTTTCGTCGTCCTCATCGCCTTCGTCTTCCGAGTTTGAATCCTCATCGCCGACGACGTCCATGAATGATATGGATATTTTTCGGAGCCTCTGGGATGTTATCGACAATAAGAGGCCCGTAAGGGATCGAGGGAGGTTCTTCGTGCTACGAAGGAGTGCGTGGACCTCCTCGAGTTTGTCACAGGAACCTAGCGAGACGCTCGGAATGGGCCGATCTGGAAGTGCAAGGGGGTGAGGACAGACTGAATGAGCCCCGGTCATACTCTCAACGCACCTCGATAGCTCTTCTCAAAGCGAAGGACAACCAAGGTGTCTCGGCAGCTCGTCAACAACATTTGGTAAGCGTCAGGTTCGTAGAAGGTGCACCCTTGAATGCTGATGGTGGTGAAGCGCAGCGGAAGGGCCGCAAGGGCCTTGAGAATAAGATGTCCCGAATCGAGGTCTGCCAACGACAGTGTCCCACGGAAACTCGGGGTAATTTCTGGGACATCCGGGATGGTATCGGGTTTGCCGGAATGCGGGAAGAGGTATGCGATTGTCAAGTCTTGGACGTTTGGAAGGAGGGAGAAGAGATCGAAGAGGGTCGCAGGAGCTAACGTGCAAAATCGCAGACTCAATGCGCGCAATGACTTGCCAAAGTGACCGAAGTAAGGTTCCGGCGACGCGCCATTGAAAAGTGTTGCGTTCCAGTGAACTAGGGAAAGAGACCTAACATCGCGAAAGGAGGCCAAGCTTGAGAAGGGGAAGTCCAGGTATTGTGGGTTAATCCAGGGTAGGAGACGGTACTCCTCTAGCGTCAGTGTACGCGTGTGCGAAGCGGGTCCATCGACGTCGGGAGAGATATTCTTGAGCCAACGCTGGATGTTGATTGGAGTCAGATGGAGGGTTTCGAAAATGTGGGCCTGGCTCCAGCTAGTCCAAGCCTTTGCGACTAGAGATGCTGCCTCGAGAGATTCTCGGTCGTCGTGTAGAAATTCGAGGATGTGGTCGATGAGTTCTGGAGGAAGAGACATTTTGGCGACAAGGGGTGCGGACGTCGCCGATCGACTTGAAGGGACCGATTGCAGTTCCAGATGGGCGCCGCCTCGCACGACGCAGCTTGTTGCCTGCAGGCGAGTGGCCTGAGTCTGCATGGCCCTGACTCGGTAGTTGTCGGTGGTTCCGCACCCTGGGAGGGGGGATGCGCCGTCTACCGGGTTGGTGCGTCGGGCCCTTGTTCCAAATCCGGCCCAGTCATTGTCGTTGTTTTTGGGCTGGACTGCTTGCGACCTGGATGTTTCCTTTCTTTTTGGGCAGAGGTTCTTGGTTTTTTGGCCATGTAGTCACCCACTCTCCCCTGCTCAGCGAATAAAATTCGGATGGCTGTGGCCGGGACCGGCTTGATATGGATCGTCAAATAAGCGCCCTGATCTGGCACTTTATAAGAACGTCCGTCGACCACGACCACGACGACGGCGAGACGAAGAGTGACGACGAAGATTGGCTCTGCTCTGCATCCGACGGTCTCTACAAAACAAATCTAGTGCAAAAAAAAAAGTATCGCTCTACTCATCTGCTGCTTGTTTTAACCTTTCCCTTTTGTTCCTCCACTTCGCTTTCGTTTTTTCTCCATCGCTCTCCGACGTTTCCAAAGCTTTGTTTCCTAGTTTTCCTCGCACCTTTTCTCGCCGTTTCCAGCCCCATCGCCCGTCGAATCCGTCATGTCGGCGAACACATTCGTCCCTTATTCGAGGTCCATGGCCTCTCCCGACACATCTGCCTCTCGATCGTCCGGAGAATACCTGCCCGGCCCACAGGAGGGTTGGAATTCCTCGAACATGTTGAACCGAACCCAGTTCAACAACGTAGGCCTCTTCTCTCCCACTAACCACCACCATCACCTCCCATCCTCCCCTCCTCTCCTACCCGACCCCCCCTCCAACGGCTTCTCCTTCAACGACCGCGAGCCCAAGCTACTGCGTTTACCCCCCCAATCTAATCCCCAAGTGATTGGCCAACAGAGTCTCTCTTCCCAGCCCATCACCCACGCCTTTCATCACTCCGTAACTTCTCTCTGGTGGGGAGAATTGGAACCTTGGATGGACGAAGAGTACGCCAAACAGGTCTGCACCATGAGAAACTGGGATCCCGTCACCATCAAGGTCCCTCGGCCTCCCCCGGACCCCGTTACCGGTCAACAGGCAAACAACCCCGGCTTCTGCTTCCTCACCTTCAGCTCTCAAGCTCAAGCCGCCTCCGTCCTCGGAGAGATCACCAACTCTCCGGCCCCAGTCATCATGCCTAACTCAACCAAACCCTTCGTTTTCAACTGGGCCTCGTCCGTTCCCGCATCCCCTCCCACCTTATCGCTCCCTATGGCCGCACCGACCCAACAGTCTACCCATCAGCAGCAGCCACCCAATTTCACCAAGGAGTACAGTATCTTTGTTGGCGATCTCGCTCCAGAGGTGTCAAATTCTGATCTAGTTGCCGTCTTCCGTAATCCAGTTCTCGGTCTTCGGAACGACCGGGAGCCACGATTCATTCGTCCCTTCCTCAGCTGCAAGAGTGCCAAAATCATGCTCGATCCCGTCACAGGTGTTTCCAGAGGGTATGGATTTGTCAGGTAAGTGCGCTCGTCCCGGTCCGCCCGGATCTCCCTGACTCGATCCGGCCAGGTTTACCGAAGAGGCTGATCAGCAGCGAGCGCTCATTGAGATGCACGGTCTCTACTGCCTCTCCCGTCCAAGTCCGTTTCTCAGATCACGTCTCAGTTCAGATCTTGCTTACGTTTCTTCCTTCCTAGTGAGGATCTCGCCTGCCACCGCAAAACACAAGGGTCAACAAGCGACTACCCCCACCTTCCCTGTCCCGAGTCAGTATGCAAGCCCGGATCTCCAAACTACACACTCTCTTCCCCCGATGCCCACTCCTATGACAACCCAGAGCATCTCTGGCCCACTCGCCACGTCGTCGACTCCAACTTCTGGATCAAACAACTCGCTGCACACCGCCTCTGGGTCTATATCTTCTGTCCCCTCCTTGAGCTCGAACAGTTCCTCCACCTTGTCCAACGTCTCGGATGACATCATCAAGGCCCAAAACGTTGTAAATCCCCTACTGGGTTCTCCACCTTCCCAGTCAGCTTCCAGCAAGTCGCCTACGAACCCGAACGGAGTAAATTCAATCACCTCAACGTTTGCCGCTCAGCAGGTGCAAGATATTTCGTCCTCACAGACATCCGTGTTATCTGAAGAGTTTTCGAAGCATCACGCACAGGCGCGAGCCATCTTGTCTAACCTGATCGGACCGAACGGGGAGCAACTCTCTTCGTCAGACCCATACAACACTACGGTGTTCGTTGGTGGTCTGTCTCCTCTGATTTCTGAGGACACGCTCAGGACGTTCTTCGCACCTTTTGGCGACATCCACTATGTTCGGTGTTTCTTACCGAGTTCTGAACCATGGCTGACAGTACTGTTCCCATGTAGGTCAAGGTTCCAGCTGGGAAAAATTGCGGTTTCGTTCAATTCATCCGCAAGCCGGATGCTGAGCGGGCAATTGAAAAGATGCAAGGTTTTCCCATTGGAGGCAGCAGGATTCGGTTGAGTTGGGGACGTAGCCAGTGTAAGTGGAACTGATCGAGGTCTTGAGTGTGGGATGGCTAACGTTGGTCTAGATAAAGCTGCACAAGCTGCCGCTCAGGCCGCGCAGACCGCAGCGATGCAAAGTCATTACCAACCACCTCCAATGCAGACTTCGTCGCCGCCCCCTGTTCCCCAGCAGCAGCAGACCCAGCCCAACATCACCGGAGAACAGGCGATTGAGATCCTCCAGAAACTCGGACTCAGCAACTTGCTGACGCAATCGAACCTCGCCTCCGACACTGGCATTCTGGAGCGGTTGAGTTCGCCACCTGGTGGAGGTGGCATTCCGTTCAGAGATGACGAGAATGTTCGCTCTTCCGCAGACATGTTTTCCCACTACCGGAACCAAGGTGTTGGTCCGATTGAAGCCCAAAACCTGCGTCCTCCCATCCCCACCTCGTTCTCTCCGTTCTCACCCGACCTCAGGATGCACGCTGACGACCGCAAGACCACTCAGGAGCCGGTTGGAGCTCGACCGAGCAAGAGTTTCTCTCCTGCCGTTGGCGAAAGCTCATCCAACATTCCCTTGAGCGGCAAAGCTTCTCCTGTCGGATCTGGGTCTGGATCGCGCACGGGTACCGGCGCGACCACTCCACGTTATGGGCCGTTTTTTGATGCTTCAGCCAACCAATTCTTCCCTCGGTCTTCGAGTCGGCAGGAGAGTAACACCTCTACTCATCGCGACTCGCCTGCCCGGACTCTGTCCCCCGGCCGCAGCGAGTTTGATGGGCAAGACTCTATTCACGACTTGAACGGAACGCTTGCGAGCCTTGACCTCGACAACAACAATACTCAAAGCGTCCAAACCTTCAGGAAGGCTGTTGGTTCACCCACTGGCTCCACCTCGTCGTGAATGAGTGGAGATGGGGTTTCCGACATCACAAACTATTAGCGCTATTAATACCCCCCCTCCAAAAAAAAGGGCTCGTTCTGCGCACGTACTTTTGTCGTTTCCACTTTTTTCATGTTCGTTGTTTCCTCGCAAGCCGTCGTTGTTATAATCTCCCACCCTCTCTCTCGTGAAATCGTTTTCCAACTTGCGCCTTTTTTGTTTGTGTGCTCTTATTGTCACTTTGTCTTCCACACCACCAGTGATCCAAATCTCTTCCCCGTTGCTCTCGCTTTGTCCTACTCTTTTATCTCTCTTGTTTCGCAGGATTTGTTCTTCTCTAACCCTCTCCCGGCCATTTGTTTTATGCTGTGGCTCGTGTGCATACGCACACACATATATATGAAGTACCATAGTCCCCTTTCGAGCGTTTTCTCATGAAAATTTCCATTATGTTTGTTTTTTTTACCTCCTCCCCCCCTCCGTCTTGTTTGCCGCACACATCCCCCGGCTTCATTACTAGCCCTTTACCACCACATTGTCTCCAATGATCCTCTCTCACCTCCTAAGGACGGCTCTCTTTTCGTTTTGTTTTTCGACACACCTCCCCCTATTACTCCGGCCGACTCTGAAACCAGCTCTCTCAGATACATAAAGTAATGCCGTTTGTCCAGTAGCTTTCTTCTATCTTGATATGGCTTTGTTTCTCTCCCTGAAATCCAGACCCTTGCCTGTCTCACCCGAGCGTTATTTTTATCCACCTGTTTGGGTAATTAAACACGCGCAAGTTGGGGGCAGAAAATAGCACGATCAACCGCTGCGCGCGCGGGTTCTAGCGTGCAAAATCTCTCGTTATCCCGTTTTGGGACGAAGGGGAAGTCCGAACGGAAGAGACAAGATGGAACATTGGTGATCGAGGTAACAATACAGGCGACCTAGAGCATAAACATAAGCAGATAACCATCGGAAACAGAAGCCACTCGTAGGTAACGGACAGATGAGTAGATGAACGGCGATCTCGGGGTGCGTGGCGGGCATGATGTTGCAGATACACAAAGAATACGGACGTGAGAAGAAAAAAAGGAGAATAGTTTACGACGTGTCAATTCGTTACGTTCTTGAGATGTTGGCCCCTCCCCAGAGTTATCCGACCCCAAAACCCGGGTAGAGTGAATGATAGAAGTTGGAAAAGGCACCAAGGTGTTGGTGCGATCGGTGATGATGATTCCGCATGGGGGCTCGGTACACGCCGAGTTTTTTTCCGAGCGCGGCCGTGTGTGGGGGCATGAGTACATGAAGAGGCATTCCTCAGAAGACTTTGGAAAGCCGAGAGGAAACAGGAGGACGGATCCGCCGTCGCAGTATCGGCGAAATGTAGATATTGATGAACCCGGGAGATCGACCTGTTCCAAGCCCCAAGGCAACACTGATTTACCCCACATACACCCAGCGCCAGGAAGGTTAATGGTGTCACTCAGTCATCCGGGGCGTATGGGATGTAGGACGTGCCAAGCGCGTATTCTCTCGGAGGGTCATAGGTGCTTTCGGAGCCCGGATCCGGTGAGGAGGTTGAGGGGGGAGACGTGGTGTGAGGAAGGAGGGCAGGCATGAGAACAATGGTGCTGATCCGAATTTCGGTACATGTGGACTGGACGGGATTACCGTCTGTCACTTGGGGCGAGGAGACGGTTGTATCTGCGTCGGACACCTTATCTGCAGATAGTGGCTGGATGATCAGGAAATTAAGTATAAGCACACAACACGAGCCAGGAAACAAATGCAGTGATTAAGTGAATGCAACTCACGAGAAATCCTCCCCGCTCCGGCCTCCTCTGGTCATTAGCCGTATAATCCGCATCGCGCCTCTCGTCCTCGCTGAGTCTCAGCATCTCCGACCGAGACTCCGACTGAAGGCGCAGGGGGTACCACGAGGCGATCCAAACATCCCACATTCTGGGCTTCTCCCCTAACGACTGCCCCCGTCTGTCGTTTCTGGTCTCGATATGATCGTTGGGACCGGCGAAGTACCATTGGTAGTTTCGCGAAAAGTTATCCTGGTCGAAGAGGTTTGGGTGGTAGCGTTTTGCGATGTAAAGGGTGGTAAAAATTAGGACCGTGACGCCGACGGTGAAGCCGAAAGCTTTCAGGCCGTTGTATCCAGTGTCGGACATCAAAGATGAGAGTGGTTAGGGGATCAGGAGGATCAGCGCCCCGTTGACGAAGGTGGGGGTGGGTGGAAGGTGAAAGAAGTTTGGGGCCACACCATCGACTTGAAGAGGGCACGATTGAGTGTATGCTGGAACCCAGCCCCAAGTCCAGAGGAGGGGACTCGCCGTGTCTCTGAATAAGTTTAGGGGCACTGAGCGCTGGGCGCCGGGCGCTGAGCTGTGCAAGGGAATCCCCCGTTGGCGCCCGGTTACGATCGAGTCGTGGACCGTTTTACATTTTTTGCTCGGATCACATCATCGCCTAACTCACTGACCCGCCAGTTCTGGCTGTGAATCTCGACAACGTCCTGTGGAGAACAGACTGTCGGACGGGCCGTGCAAGGGTGAAAATTGCCTGCCTACCAGCCCGGAAGACACCGAAGCACTAGCCTCGGACAATGACTTCGCTCTCCACCTCCCGCATTTATTGTCAGCGACGAACGCTTTGTAGTCATCGAGGCTTTCCTGACAGAACGCTGGGCGGACTCTTTTGTCGTGTGTATATCCTCTGATTAGCATTGAACGTCGGTTTGGTCGGTTCCCAATCGATTGCTTTACTCGATTTCCGTGTCAGCGTCAAGCCCCGAGCTACGACACTTGAAACGAACCAGAGGGGAACAGGCTCATCGCTTGTGAGGCTGAACCGCTCAAACCAAACTCGCGGTAGAATGGGTCTTTTGTCCTTGGCGCGCTGTGTGCTTAACACGCACAGCTGGGGTACGGTAGGTGAGGCAGTGTTGTGCCAATCATTAATATGTCAACTGAAGTTACGAAGCACGTAGTGTTTCGTACTTTACCATTCGGTTGAACATCCCTGCATCACGTGAACCCTCTTTCTTTAGCAGAGGGCTCTGCGAATATCTTAGGATCTGTGTGGCAGCATCTCCCAAGCTGGATCGTATTGATAGCATCGAAACATCTGTGCTTCCTCACGTGAAACTCATGTGCTAGTTCCTTCCTTGAATCAGAAGTCATCTGAAATGTTGAGAAAGTCTAAAGGGCCGTGGAAAATCACTGAGTGGCGATCACCAGTTGTCTCTGTACCCGTTACCCACGACGGAGAGGGACGTGCTGGGAGGCGCTGATGGGCCGTCGATGGGTGACCTCGTTCCCACTCGCGTCGGGCGCAGTGGCCATTGCTACGACTGGAGCGAGGGATTGTCCAACATATCAACTACGCAGGGATGTCCTAGGCTGCCGCAACAGATTGAGCTGGATACCTCACCACAACCCGACGACGGCGAACTGTTCGCGGGAGTGGCGCGGCCTCATGGGACGGACGCGAAGCACTCATCTTCCCCTCCAGTGTTTTATATACTTTGCATCGTAATCTCAACCCAGACAACGGTACGCTCGTACATACGCCTGCCCTGCACCTCACTGACTCTGAACAATGTTTTTGGATGAGGACAACAAGGTAGAACTTGGTTAAAGACCCGATGAACAGTGTGCGTTTTCTCAGCCTCTGTCCTCCTGGGTGCAAGGCCGACCCGTCCACGCCGCAGGAATTGTGCGGCCATCGGTCTCGTCACGGACTGAACGAATAATTTTTGGTGTTGTCGAGGGATATACGTTCTGACTTAGTACTGCCTTGTTGGTGTTTGGGGGGGGGCTTAGCGGTATCCCCGGGGGAGCAGGGGTATCCGACCATTGCGCTCAGCCTTTGGTAGTGGGTCTTGGCCTCGTGGTTTTAACGCATATAGTTCATACCGCCTGTTCGCACTCTTGATGCATGTAGACTTCTGATCGATATGGAATGGGGGTCGCCACCAAGCAAATGTAATATGGTTCGCGGATAACCAGTCTTTACAAACTGTGGTATAGTGTATAGCTCCGACGCTGTCTGAAAGTCGTTGACCGGGTTTATGTCTAGGGGACCCCCTCAGTGATCGACGGCGCCGAGAACCGAGGGGGTGAGATCTGTGGCTCAGGATCTCCCGCTCAAGGTGCGGTAACGTGGTGACATCGGCTACGCCACCCTCCCACTGGGCCTGTAGACCTGCATTGGTCTCGATATACTCGGGGTGCTTGCTTATAAAACGGAGAAGAGATCCCTACAATCCACCACGTCAACTCGAAACCTCAAGGCCTCATTCCCCACCCCACCATGCCTGACAAGGTACAACCCACGACTACCTCACGCTCAACTACACCCGGGGTTACTTAGTGGCTCCCCTTCTCACCCCACCTTTGCCCTCGTCAGCATCGGGACAGCTAAAACGCCCGCAATCGCCGCGCGTTTGCAGGAAACACTCAAGGGGGAACGATGAAGGAGGCTCCCGCCCAAATGCGTGAAGTCATCAGCGGAACAATCTCGCAGGTGCTTTACCGGCGGTACGATGGGGATTAAGTCCGTTTCGACTCGCTCTATGACGCAACCAAGAACGTCAACCAGTCCCCCTTGGAGGGGCTGACGGAGAATAGTCATATCATTGAAGCCAGCCTTTGAATATTTTTACAATAACACGACTTTGTGCATTCCCTTCCCGACGATCTGCAATCATGGCTCTAGAGGGTACCCCACAATTTTCACAACGAAACCCGACGCGTGGACGGAGAGAGAGAGAGCATGAGGGTTTGCTCGGTGACATTGATAAGAGGGAGCGCGCCGCGACTCGTACTCGGAACTGGGAACGGGAGAATGGAAACTCGTAGATCCACGAACTGGTCAAAGGGGAAGGACGTG
>Ga0307517_10010857_pt1 | contig 12693 bp, 5 predicted proteins | sample 23_EM_MG_FD_194515 | JGI IMG/M metagenome (GOLD analysis project Ga0307517, IMG submission 194515) | Populus trichocarpa ectomycorrhiza microbial communities from riparian zone in the Pacific Northwest, United States - 23_EM | ecosystem: Host-associated > Plants > Roots > Unclassified | place...
TATTACGGAATCAAAGTGCAATGTTCTTGTCATCTTGATGTGCTTTTTGATTGGGATGATGTGCACAATGAAGATTTATATTTTTTGCATGAAGTGTTTTATTTTTTATGGTAATGTTATTTGTTGTTTTTTTAAGCCCTTTTGAAGGCAATGCTTTGTAATTTTAATTTTAATTTGGTGTGTGTGTTATTTAAACTTTGATGCATGAGGAGTCCAAACTCCAAAACATAAATATTAGAAAGACTTGCAACATATTAAACATAATATTAGCACTAATAATTTAATATAAATGAATATTTAGTGATAAAAAAATATTAAATATATTATAGAATTTTGTAACAAAATTAGATAATATTTACATTAATTACAAGCCCATCAGAAAGCCCATCAGAAAACCCATTAAAAAGCCCAAAAAAGCCTTAAAAAGCCCAAAAAAAAATAATACAGGTTTTCCGGTTTTTCTGTTAAAAAAACCGAACCGAAACCGGTCGGTTTGAACCGGTTCCGGTTCGGTTCCGGTTTGAATTTTTAAGTTTTTCAAAATTTAATTTTGGTTAGTTTTTTAGATAAAAACCGAACCGAACCGAATTTGCTCACCACTAAAATTTATCCTTTGAATCCCTTATCGATCATTATTTGGTTTTTCGTCCACCTCTACACAACACAGAGAAGCCTTTAATCAAGCAAGGGCAAGGTCCAGAAGGGCCCATTCATAATGTTACATTTTAGGAGGAAATGAGCCCTTAGAACACTGCACGAGAGAGGGCCGAGCCCACATCTTAAAGCGAATAATAAGAAAGAGATAAGAAGGAAACACACGGCCCAAACACATATCGGTAGAGGAGAGGAGAGTGGACTGTGAAGAGAAGACTGGGTTAAGAAAGAGGAAAGGAATTCTGAATAGTTTTGGGGAAGTAATGGCGATGATGATGGAGGAGGAGGATGGCATGGATTCTCTGTTTGAGGGAATGGTCTTGTTTACACCTCATCAATTCACTGATGAACAACTTCATCGGCAACCTGTTGAAGATCCTCTTAAGCATCCTGAAGAATCTCAATCTGATGATACAGTTAATAATAATAGCAACAATACTTTAGCAGAAGCAGGAGCAGGAGCAGGTGCAGAAGAAGCATCTCATCATCAACAGTTGTCAGAGCCCCTCGATGAGAACCTTTTCTCTTCCTTCCAAACCCTAACCCAGTCCCAGTCCCAGTCCCAATCCCAATCCGATCCAATTTCCCCTTCTCCTACTACTGATCCAACTACTCAGATTTCTTCTACTTCTAGAAAGAAAAGGAGGGCTTCCTTCAGGATCGGCTATGCCAGAGATCGCACCTATCCTCCCGATCTCAACAACCACAATGATGATGATGGCCATGATGCTGATAAGAATGAAGACGATGCCTCTCAATCCCCATCATCTATTGTTGCCAATCCTATTGATACTTCCCTCTCAGATTCACAATTCAAAAATAAGAAAGATGAAACCTTGTCCCAATTTGACCACCTTAAGTCCCAGATTTCTGAGAAGCTAGACGCTGCTCGGCTCTTGATTGCCTCTGTTTCTTCCGCCCGCAAGGATTCCATCTCAAGGAGAAGAAAAGCTGCTGAGGATCTCAATTTAGCATCTGCCAATCACGCCCACTTAGAACACCAGTTGGAGGTTGCTTGTGAGGCCGAAGATTTCGAGACCGCAGAAAGGATTAGCGACAGCCTTGCTGCTGCTGAGAAGGAGAAACAAACTCTACTCCTTGCTCTCAAAGACGCTGAAGCTCACTGTGATACCATCGACTCTAAGATGTACCATGCTCTTGACTCCCAGATTGCTGCTGAGCAAGAATGCGCTTCTCTTCTTCAACATTTCGCTAAGGTCACTACCACATTACTGTTACTTTAAAAAAAGACTCTATTTCTTTTTATCCATTCCATTCTATGTAAATGTTAAACACCTAATAGAACTGCCTTAAGGAAATAATCATCACTGCCCCTGCATATAATGCCTAAATCATCCCTTCCTTTTCTCCTAGGATGCAGAAAATAATGCAGATTTAGTCTTGAAGAATGCACAGATACTTTCTTCAAAAGAAATCGATGATTGGTTTTCATCCTCCCAAGTCTTGGAGGCCAAGAAAATCGAATTAGATATTGAGTCACATTTCATAAATGAAGCACGCTCGCGGGTCAGTGATTCCATCCAGCATTCAGTTGAGGACGATAGGAATGAGAAAGAAATTCTCTGTAAGAAAAAGGACGTGCTCACTAAGGAACTCGACCATCTTCTCGATTTAGTCAAACAGAAGGAAATGGAGATAGATGAGAATGATACTAGAATCAAAGCAGTTGATGAGAGGATTGCTGTTGTGGTCTCTGATTTCAAGGAGATTCAATCAAGCATTAATGCAAAGTTTGATGACTTGCAATCACGCCTTTCTCAGATGCATCTGCAGAGTGAAGCATTATCGACAAAAAGAAAGGAAATCGATAGGTTCCTTACTGAAGAGGAAGAACGTGGGGCTAAGCTAAGGGAATTAGTCAGGGTTTCAAAAGATGAAGCAAAAGTCTACCAAGAAGTTGTTGTGCTGAGAAAAAGCCTCAAGTCGTCCATTTTGAAATCCAGGGAAGAAAAGTTGAGGCTGGCAAAGACCGAGGAGGAGCTTACCTTGGATGTACAGATGCTCCAACAGGAAGTTTCTGCTGCAAGAGGTTCCCTGCAGGTGGGTTTTACTTTGCAAATGTTTCATGTTTTTTTGTTTCTTTCTTCCAAAAATACATGCAAACAAGTAGATCTCTTTATTTATTTATTTATTTTGTAAGGGTGTTAAATTTCTGTGCAAGCATGTCTATCTCGCAAAAGATAAATCTTGGGCTTTTCTACTTGAGCAACCTGTGACAATCTAGTCTTTCCAGATTCATGCATTTTTTTTTGTAAATTGAATATGACTAAGTTGTTGAAATATTACAGAAGGTCCCTCTACTAGTCTTGCATGGTTTATCAAGTATAATATAGTTGGTTAGAATAAAGATTCTCTTTCTAAAGTGACTTCTTTACTCTGAAAAAACAATACCAAGATTGTTTAGTTCATGAATCTATCCTGGGGAGCCAAACAAAAAATAATCTTCAGAATCATTTTAGCTGATGGGAAAAGTTTGGAATTTATAGGTGTTTACTTGGGCTTAGAGTTGTCTAAGTTAGTATGTTCATGTATAAGAAGAGTGCATGGGCTATGGATCCATACAAAAAGTTATGTTGATGTGTCCAACTCTAGTTTTTCTAAGTAGAAGAGGTTGTCCACATGTATAGATTCCACCTGGCCAGCACTTCATTGCACTTTATTGTTAGTCTTTTCAATTACATTCTCGAAAACTTCAGCCAGAGGAAGTATTTTTCCATGATCAGATATTGACATGTCCAAGCCGATCATTTGCCAATTCAGTTAACTCTATGTTTCAAAATTTTCACTGAAACCATATCATTTATTATAACTCCCCCTCTCTCTCTGTGCTATTTGTAGGAGCTATCGTCAACTAAGTCCAGCATCCAGCAAAATATATCATCCTTAAAGCAGAGAAGTCTATTCATAGATAAAAGAGTCCCAGAGCTGGAGGCAGAAAAGAAAGTTGCTGCTGCTGCGAGAAACTTCAAGGAAGCTGCACGAATAGCTGCTGAGGCGAAGTCATTGGGTGTTGAAAAGGATAGTTTGGAGATTGGCTTGCAAAAGGCCACTTCAGAGCTGAAGAAGCTTGAGGAAGATATTAAAGATACTGTTGACAGATTGCAAACTACTGAGGGACTGATATTATCCAAGGAAAAGGAGGTTGCAATGGCTAGATTCCAGAGGTTGCTTTTAATTTCTGGTGCTGCCACAGCAGAAAGATTTGCTGCTTTAGAGCGGGGCGACACTAAAGAAGCTAACCTCCTACTTGCGGAGGCTGAGGCAGCAAATGATGAAGCAAAAAAACTTCAACCAACATACAATTTTAAAGAAGAAGAATTTTTAATACCTAAACAGTTCATCCCTGTGGAGCTTGTATCCAATCTTGGGAGGAAGCAGTTAGCAGAATTGGCAGCTTCCGCTCATTTTCCAGCATCACAATGACTAGAACCAGAGTGAAATTGATTTGAAGATGACCAAACCAAGAATTATTGGAGAACCAATAGCATCCAAATCATGTGATTTCGAAACAGTTTCAGAAATTGCATTGCAAGGGACTACTGTGATTTTGATCATAATGTTGATATTTTCTCTAGAATTTTCCTGAGCCATGGATGACAAACATCAATTACAGTTTTGGTGATCAAAAGTTTGGCAGCAAGATCCATCCTATTCTTTGACATCTTGCCATGTGAGGACTTGTCACCTTTGGTAAGCCATAAATACAGAGCCTTATGTTGAATTATATTTTATTGCTCTTTGTAATTATCTTTTTGTCCGTGTCCTTTGATATATGTTTTCTAAACAGAATCATTTCCTGTGCGGTTGAATTTCATGTTGTTGAGAATATTTTACAAGGTTGATCTTTATCACACTTCTATCCTGTTTTTTATGTCAACTACATACTATAATCACTTAATCTGACTACAAAAACCAATAAGTTTCATGTTTCCAGAGAAGGTTGTGAATCAACCAAGGGAGGAAACAAACTTCACCATGCAAAATGTTAGAATTTATGTATGTGCTATTAGAAATTTGTGTTTGAAAGAAAGCTATAGGTCTAGACATTTTGTTAATTTGGGGTGGTTTGACCATAGCTTACATATCAGATACATGTTAAAATTGAGGTCAATTCTATGATTTGGGTTGGATTTGTCTTGCTGGGGGCTGATACTACCTTGAAACTTAGTGCCTTTGATTTGAGCATTGCTTTGAAAGTTCCAATGGATCAGTTGACCCTATGCCTAATGCAGTAGGAGTAACAAATTTACCTGATTTATAAGGCCCGTGGAAGCATTGATTTGTATTGTGTAATCTGCACACTTAATTCTTGGTTGATTCCAAAGCTAAGGCTTCACAAAACATGACTCCAGCTTTAAATGCCTATGTATGAAACACACGTGCACACACGTACGCACTCCGGAAAAATTAAAATAGCTTCAGGGGTTAGTTTAAAATGATCATGCGTGAGCTATGCATGTCATACATAAAAGGAAATTCTTGTTTGTTTTGAAGTTAAAATTTAGAAATACTCTGCTAGTGAACTCAAAAAAGCCTGATTGTAACTGCATCAGCATGTGGAAATCACTGCATGAATGCTGAAAATAAGGAGATTGTCCTTTCATATTAGTCTGCTAGGTCGTTGTATCTGATTCTTGTTTGAAGGGCTTGGTGTAAATTATTTTTGAATGATTCAAAAATGTTGTGCAACTAGTCTGAAGGTGAGGTTCCTTCATACCATAAAACATAGTTTGAAGATAAAAGCTGTTAGCATAAACATAAAAACAAGGACCTCCTTCCGCAAAAATATTCGTCGAGTAAATTGCAGCATACACACTCATGATATCGTTAGATTGGCTTTTAGATTGGAAAAGGATGGTGTTAAATTATCATTTTTTATTTTATTTTTTATATTCAATTAATAATTATCATTTATTAAATTCAAATGCAACACAGAACAAGTGGAAAGAGAAGTGCATACTATTTTGGATTTTATTAGTAATGAAGGCATTGAAAAATCAATGAATTGTTTATACATGTCCTCATCGTCACTCCAGCCATAACCTCTATTAAAAGGTAGCGCTAGATTTTACATCTGGGAACAAGCAAGACTCTTAACTACTTAAAATTCATGATTGTGCATTGTAGCATCAGCTTTTGCTCCATGCTATATGGTGTTAGACGTTTCAAGAAAAGAAACGTGCAAACATGCCTCTTGTTCTTGGAGCACATAAACTACAAAAATTTAGAGAAGAAAGGATAGTCAAAATCAAAGATTTAAAGAGAGGAAAAACTAATAAATGATATCCGGCGCCTTAAATCCCATCTATGGACCTAACAAATGATAGCTGGACCTGGTAATGGGATGAGATATATTAATTTCATTTAGAGCTAATGAAAAATATTGAGAGTCTGTAGAAACATTTTGGTCTTGTCCCGGTAAAAAGCTGACATTTATTCTTTACAAAAACATATATAGCCAGCATATAAATGACCTCCTTATTTAGGATGTTGCTGTAATAACTTATAGCCATTTGAATGACCTCCTTGAGCTTATGCAAAACAAACAAATTCATGATATTGTTATAGCCATTCCCCCAGGTATGATTCGAATGACCTCCTTAATACTTAACAGAGCTTATGCAAAACAAACAAATGCATGATACTGTTGACAGTCTCCTTCATTCAGCAAGAGAAAGAATGTCAACCTCTTTACACACAAGCATGTACAGGTGGTTTTAGATTAGAGCTATGGAATTACCTGCCCATTAGCTCCAGCATTCATGTAAGTAGCTCCGCCTACAATACTCAGAATTCCTCCTGCAAATTCAAGACCTGTAAAACCTTTATTGCAAAATCATACACCTAAACAATTGAATCGAAATCCACTTCCAACTCTATAAACCATGGAGACTGCGTTAACACCAATGTACTCGTGCATATTCTGCGAGTAATGAGGGTCATAAGTTAGCTTAGACAAAATCAAATCAATTTGCATCTCTTTCCTAACACCATGACAAACACTTGCATAAAGCTAAATGATGGTCTTATAGCGGCACACTATAATTATTGCATGTCATGCCATGTATGTTTCACACAACAATAGTTTTATTTTACATGCACAAAGAACATCAGAAAGCACAAGTGCAAGACATGTAACAGCCACATATTCTGGTTCTCTGGAAATATGCTGAGAAGGGTAACAGAAAGACCAATGTTATGGCAAGCAGATGAGGAGAAGTACCTAGCAATACAAGCATGATATAAATTAAGCAAAGTGAACCCAACTAACTGACCTTTTACTAGTAATTGTCATATCTAGCTTGCGAAGTATAGGTAGTGCTTGGCTAAGAAAACACAGTTGATGATCCCACTCCCGCACAAACACCAATTCTCTCTCTCTCTCTCTCACACACACACACACACACACACACATATGTATATATATATACTTCTATTTAACTTTGACGGTAAAGAAACAAACCATTCGACACTGCCATAAAAAGAAAAGAGTATTAAGAGAAACAAACCGACAACACCCATATTTCTGGCACCAATTATCAGTACAGGAAAGTTTTCACATGGCATCAATCTTAATGACATTTTATTAACAGCATTAGTGTATAACAACATTCGATTATGACCACATGATTTCCTCGTATAACAGCATTCGATTAACAGCAAAAGTGTATAACAACAAAAGTTTTCACATGGCTTGCAACTATAGAACGGAACAAGCCACTTTTGGATCTGGATCTTCTCAGCTCGAGTACCGGTCTATGCTGCCACGAGCTTGTTGAGGTCGCCGATGGTGTCATCGTCGTTGCACTTCACTCTCAATGGAAAGTCTCTCGATGGAAAAGTTAGAAGGTTAGAAGATGGGGGTATTTTAGTTTTTTTACGTTGGTCATTAAAAGATTGAACATGGTTATTATTGTCTTTGCGTATTAATTTGTACAGTAAAAATACACTCCTACTCCCAAGATTAACGAAATTTAAACATGCTGACCAAGAGTGTTTTTGACTTTGCATGGACTTGAAAATCAGTAAAATACATCTTTGCCAGTATATAAGACAAAATAGCTTATATGCACGCAAGGGGTAGTTTGGTACTTTCACATTGGTTTATTTATTATTTTCAGGGTTATGAGGGGGCTTTATAGTAATTTAACATTATTTTTAAATATTAAATTCTAAAAAGCTGATGTTGCGTGTTTTCCACGCGTTAATGGCGTCCACGTTTTTTCAATTGTGCGTGCGACGCCACTGTTTGTTCAAAAATAGCCTTCCGTCGTGTCACTGAAAGCGTCGTCACGTGATCTTTCTCCTAGTGTAAAGCGTGTCGGTGGTGGTTTGGTGATTTATTGTCGATGGCCATTAATGCATTGACGCAAGATCCAATAGTGTGTTTGACTATGGCGCTATAGTGTCGTCCACGGTCAAATACTTTGTTGGGTCTAGTTGGGAGGCAGGGATCAACGCTATTGGCATCTTTTGGAAGTGTTTTGGGTCTGGATTGTAAACCAGACCCAACAACGTTGGGCCCGACCACTAAAGCCAGACCTAGCGGCTTATGGCAGAGAAGGTCACGCCCCCAACCACAATTCTTGACTAAAAACACAGGAGCGTTGGGTCCTGCTAACACCATGACTTAATATCGTTGGGTCCTGCTTAACCCATTAGAGTTTGGTCCTGCCCCAAGCAAGACCTAAGAGTTAAGGGTGTTGCCTTCTCTGCCAAAAGCTATTGGATCTGGCTTGGCAGTCGGACCCAACGCTGAAACCAGATCTAAAACACTTCTAAAAAGTGCCAAAGCGTTAGGTTCTGCCTCCCAACAAGACCCAACAACCGTAATTTGTTTAATTTTTAATTTTTGAAATAACTTTCGACGAGCCAAACCTATGAAATTTGAGATTTTTTAATTTACTTTAAATTAAATTTTTTTTGATATTTTTGTATTATTTTGTAAATAATATTTTTTAAAAAAATATATTAAGATTGTGTTTAGCTGCGAAGCGAGACCCAGGAAATCTAACAATTTTAAATTTTTTTCTTTGCTTCAAAATAATTTTATTTTAAAAAAAATATATTGAGATTGTGTTTGGTTGCGAAGCCAGACCCAGTACATTTGACAATTTTAAATTTCTTTCTTTACTTCAAAATGATTTTTTTAAAAAAAATATATTGAGATTGTGTCCGGCTGCGAAGCGAGACCCAAAAAATTTGACAATTTTAAATTTATCTTTACTTCAAAATAATTGTTTTTTTTTTAAATATATATTGACATTGTGTCTGGCTGCGAAGCGAGACCCAGGAAATTTAAAAATTTTAAATTTTTTTATTTACTTCAAATTAATATTTTGATATGAATATAAAAAAATAGATTTTAAAAAAATAAAAAATATTATCTTAATATATTTTTTAAAAAATATTTTAAGATATTTTCAATCCCGTTCGTGTTGATCTCAAATGGATGTTGGTCTTGCCGGTGCAGGAAGGTTTGCAGACTTTGAAAGCTATCTAGAGAGGCGTGAGCAGTCTCCTAGAGTCCGGTTGAAAACCACGGCTCGAGTAGAACAAAGAGAAAAGATTGGAGTCATTCACAGGAAAAGCGAAGACCAAAAATGCCTACTCCTCTGGTAGGGCTATTCAAAGCAACCCACCCCGGGGACATCGACATAGGAAGATTGTAAAAAAATAACAAACAATTGATTTCCATTGGTAGACGGATTGGGAATTCATGTTATCATGTACGTGACAATTCAATCCCCCATGCCTCTTTATGTCTCTGCACATAGTAAATATATATTTTATTCATTACAGTATAACATTATCATTGAATATTAATGAAAGACTATTGAACAATAACAAACAACGATTAACTTCCAGACCCAACAGCCATACTCAATTAAATTTCTTTGTTATTGCCTTCTCTGATTTAATTTTATTTTTCAAAATAAGTTGATAAGATTTTTTTATATTGTACAAAAATTTGGTAATGATAATTTTTTTTCGTTTCAAGTTGGGTTGAATTTCCTAATTAAATCATGTTTGATTTTGCGTTTTGAAAATTTTTTGACAATTTTTAAGTTTTTTTCTTTACTTCAAATTAATATTTTTGTTATGTTTTTGCATTATTTTTTTTAAAAAAAATATGTTGAGATTGTGTCTGGTTGTGACACCAAACCCAAGAAATTTTATAACTTTTAATTTTTTTTCTTTACTTCAAAACAATATTTTCTTCATGTTTTTGTATTATTTTTTAAATAATTTTAAAAAAAAAAAACATATATTGAGATTATGTTTGGTTGAGAGGTGAGATTCAAGAAATTGAAAAAAAAATTATTTTTTGCTTTACTTCAAATTAATATTCGTTTGATATTTTTTTCTTTACTTCAAATTAATTAGATCATGTTTGATTTTGTGTTTCAAAAATTCTTTGAAAAAAATTTAACAATTTTGAAGTTTTTTTATTTAATTCAAATTAAATTTTTTTTTATGTTTTTGTAATTTATTTTTTAAAACATTTTGGCATTGTGTTTGGCTGCAACGTCAAGTCCAAGAAATTTTAAATTTTAATTTTTTTTCTTTGCTTCAAAATAATAACTTTTTTACATTTTTAAAAATATATTTTTAAAAAAAATATCGAGATTTTGTCTTGTTGAGTAAATAATTCTCTAATATTATTATATTAAAGTTGATATTAAATTTTTTATTCATATCATATACTTTATAGATTTTTGGTATTATATAAGAGATTTTATTTTGGGTAAACACGATACCAAGACAAACCCATGGAATACCCCCCTATCAATGACAAATAGACACTATGTAATTTTATTGCACTGGAAAAAACTATGTTTTGGACCTCCCTTTTTCAGTGGATTATCTTGAAAAAAAGATTCCAATTTGTTTTTAGTATTTAAAAGCTCTAGGTCCTGCTGGATGAGGGACCAAAATAACTTTGGGTCCTGCTGATACAGGATCCAAAATTGCTTTGGATCCTGACGTGTGCAGAACCCAACATAGCAATGGGTCCTGTTGATGCTGAACCTATGTGGGTGTTGGGTCATGCTTGATGCAGGACCCAAAGTAGTAATAACAATAACAGCCTCCCACACACCACGACCCAACAACTAGGATTCAACAGTGGTGCCCCATGTCTCCTACCTCACCAGGACCCAATAACATTGGGGCTCAAAACTAGGATCCAATAACTTTGGGCCCTACCTCCCACCTACGCCCAATTGAGCCCTGCTGCCACTAGGACCCAACAGCTTTAGGCCCTACTTACCACCATGACGCAACACCCAATTGGCCCCTTCTGCCACTAGGATCCAACATCTTTGGACCCTTTTCTAACCAGGATCCAACAGCTTGGGCCATGCCCAAAGCAGAACCTAACGCTTTGGGTCCTACCAGGAGGCCAGGCTCAACAACGTTGGGTGAGTCTGTTTCATTTAAAATCTGAGCCTGAATTGACCCAGAATAAACCAGTCGACCTGCCGAGTCAACCCAAAAATCAATGATCCAGTGAAAATCCGGATGAGACTTTTTTTTTTCAAATGTGTTTTTTCTCCTACCCTAAACCCTTCGTTTTTTCATATTTTTAAATACAAAATAAAGTGACATGACGAGTTAAAAAACAAAAAACTAAAAAAATAGATAAAACATCCTCTCTTTTATTTTGTTCAGGAGCTCTTTTAATTTTTTTTGATTATTTGACCTGTGGCGAAGCGCGGGTCATATAACTAGTCTTTTATGACATGTCGTGCAAATAAGAATTGGCTAGGGGCGATCATTTTCGATTCAGTTTTTATCGAAAAAAAGTAACCAAATCGATTTAAAAAAAAAAAACCAAAACCGGTTCAAACCGATCGGTTTTGATTTGGTTCAGTTTTTTAGGACAAAAACCGGTTCAAACCGGTTTGACTCGGTTTTTTCGGTTTGGCTTGGTTTTTTCGGTTTGGCTTGGTTTTTTTCCGGTTTGGGTTCGGTTCGGTTTTTTCGGTTTTAGGCTTATAAAACCGAACTGGTCGGTTTTTTCAAAATTTTAATCGATTTAATTGTTTTTTTTTCACAATTCGGTTTTTTCAGTTATTTTTTTCCGATTTTCTTGGTTTTTCAGTTTTTTGGCTCACCCCTAGAATTGGCCTAGTGCTCAAATATCGTACACAAAACAAAAGAAATTAAGGTATTCATTGTGTGATGGTTTTCTTGAGGTTTTTGGTTACATTGGTGGGGTTTTATATATACAACATATGAGATTATAGTAGCGGTTATTTTACAAAGTGTTTTTGGTTTGGAAATGCATCAAAATAATATTTTTATTTATTTTTTAAATTTTATTTTTAAATGAACACTTGAAAATTATAAAAAAATAATTTAAATAAAAAAATTTAAAATTTTTCAAGAACAAGGTTAGACAACAAAAAACAAATAATGTATTAATAAAGCCAAAACATGTATTTTTTTTAACAAATGATTTTATAATATTATTAAGTATAACTCTAAAAGGCGTGGGTTATCACCATGCAAAACTAATCATTTTTTCACACATTATTGTAGATGGGCTGTGCAAAATTTTTTGTTCTTTTAATTTGGTCATTGAAAATTTTTTTTATCCTGGTATTTTAGTTATAATTGAAGACCAATTACTTTTGATTTCTTATGAAATGGTGAAATTAAAAGAAGAGGGATCGAGATGAAAAAGACACCAAATATGGGTTGCGTGCTATAAATTTCATAAAATATACACTTTGGTTCTTAAACTTTAAAAATCAAGCAAATTATACAATTCTAGTACCTTAATATTTTTCCAGATCAGTTTTGCTACAAATATTCATTTTTGTTATTTTTTTAGCCCATAGTTGAGAGAGGTTGCTATATTCTGGTGGTAAAGAGAAAAAAGCGTCGTTGACACTAATTTAGGTAACAAAAATGAACAATATTTGTGTCAAATAGTTCCATTTGATGAGGAGAGTTCATACTATGTGTTTTTTTTTTTTACTTTTAAAGTTTGTAAAAAAACAAATTTGA
>Ga0307517_10010858_pt1 | contig 12693 bp, 11 predicted proteins | sample 23_EM_MG_FD_194515 | JGI IMG/M metagenome (GOLD analysis project Ga0307517, IMG submission 194515) | Populus trichocarpa ectomycorrhiza microbial communities from riparian zone in the Pacific Northwest, United States - 23_EM | ecosystem: Host-associated > Plants > Roots > Unclassified | place...
CTTTAGAGCTCCGGGAGATTAGTGGAAATGCGCTTAAACTGGACTGGGCACCCACGATTACTAAAAAAAAAAATAGTTCCAAGAGAATTCAAAAGGGTCGCATGGATAGTGCATGAGCTCACAAGCTTTCGAGAAAACGAAAGAAACTCTTGCAAGTATATGTGATGAGAGGGCTAAAATACTATATGATTAATTTAATGTGATGGTTTGATGGATGCTCATAAATTGTTTGACAAAATGCTAGAAAGGAATTTGTGTTTATGAAATGAGTTTTGAAGAACTATGGATGGTATTATTATAATTATGAAGATGATTTTGCTATTTTGAAGCTCATTATTAAAATGAATATAATAACAAACCTTTAAATATTCGAATATTTTTCAAACACGATCAATTATTTCATTGATATATATATTCTTTGATTAGCATCAAGTTCAGGTTAAATTGTTTTTCCAAATATCATCAAATGACATTTCCGTTCAAGTGTAAAATTGATCTTTAAAATCCAGTTATCTATCCATGCCTAACTGGGTAATACTAAAAGTCATTCGGCTTTGTTACTTAATGCCCTGCAACTCAAGTTTGTTGCTGCAAGTAATGATGTAACTTGAGAACCTTTTTTAATACAAGCTTCTGCTTAATTCAATAAGCTAGTAATTACTGGATAACAAAATTTAATACCTTAATCCCAGCCAGCTGATTTGCCACTTCTAGCTTCAGGGGGTGAGTTGTGCTTGTCATCATCGACGACACATAAAACACAAACTTATGGTATCTGAAAGAGAGATGAAGCAATGAATAATGAAGGTGCGACTCATTTTACAAAAATTCAGCTTTATCCATTATATTGTATTTCATTTAATCCGTTTTATAAGTGAAACTTTTGGACTACATGCTAGCAAATAAATACATCAAAGTTACATAGCCATGCCTAAGTTGTCAAAATGTTTGAGAACTGCAAAACATCTCCAGCATTGGGTTGGGCAGGTCACTCTTACCACAAAAATTCAAAATCAAAAGGATGCTTTTCTGGCAGTATATTGTACTTCAAATCAGTCCCTGGCGCTGCAGATCAGTATATGTCTTTTTATTGTAAATGTTGCCCTCTTTATCTTCATATTCTTCCTCAAGATCTGGGCGCCACTTGTTCACTCCTTGCCGCGCTTGTATCCTCTTCCATAATTCCTGTGCTTCCTGAAAAAAAAAGTGAATAAATGAATGCAGGTGTCACATTCCAAACTAACATACAAGATCTGAACTAAGAATTTCACATTAAAAAAAATCAGAGTTTGAGTGGCATAAACAAAATAAAAGGCATATAACAAAGAAAGGATAGGATTTCAGAACAAGGTCTGAGAAGTGCACCTCGATCGATGTGATCTCATTGAAGTTCTTGGTGTTTGGGATGCCAAGGCAACGCATTCCATGCTGATGACGCCATTCCTTGAAATGCCGCTCAAACGCTCTACGACCCCAGTAACTATAGTTCCCACATATCTCGCATTTAAGTTCCTGACATGCAGAAAAATAATTGAGATCCTCTAGCCATAGAAACTATCAAATAGTATAACTAGACAAGGATTACAGACAAAGATCCTCCACTAAACAACTAGTATAATTAGATAAGTATTACATGCATCATAATGATATATAATGATACTAGGTGTTACTTATTGCAACTTGAAAATAAAAACTTTCACACATCAATTAAATACATCTGGGAAAATAATATACAACAGAAAAAACTACTCTCCAAATGTAGAAAGAAAAAACTCCAAAACCAAAATGCTGATGGAAATGAAAGATACCGGTGAAGAGATATAATACTTACAATGACCGCAATGGGTTTATACAATTAGGGGGAGAAATACCTGACCAAGACCATGAAGTTTATACAGCCAGTAGGGTATAGGCTTCCCATCCCAACCCATTGGCAACTTGAGGGGATTGTAAATCTGTTGTTCTTCATCGTCACTTTCAGTGTCAGCCTGTGTCTCTTCCTGCATCAGTTTCAACATCGCATTATCGATTATTGTCATCTCAGACATCAAAGTCTCACTTCTTCCACAATAATAATCAAGCATCCAATTAAAGCAGTCGGAAAGAAAAGTTTCATGCAAATGGTCTTGCTGTTTGTATTACAAATGGTCTCTAGATGCACAGTTGCCAATATGCCATTAGCATACCCGGCCAGTATATGTGAGGAAATATATTCTGCTTGTACTGGGTTGTAAAGGGGTTTGATCCCATTATATCACCATGGTGCAAACGGCTTGCTTCAAATTAGAGCAGGTACCAAAAGAAAATTGAAGGTCATAATGAAATGCTAGACAAAAAGCTATGATTCGCACTCTAGTTAAAAAGGCTAAAGCACTTGAAGAATTTGCAATAGCTTAAGAGCCTGTTTGGCATTGTGATAGCGATTACTTTTAAAAGTGTTTTTCACTTGGAAATGCATTGAAATAATGTATTTTTTATTTTTTAAAATTTATTTTTAACATCAGCACATCAAAACGATTTAAAAACACCAAAAAGAATTAATTAGAAGCAAAACATAATTCAAATTTTTGCAAAGACACTTTCCAACTGCAAAAACAAACGGAGCCTAAGACAACATACCTCCTCACGTTCTGCTTCCATTTCATCATATGTCAAAGCCTGCTTCTTCACAATATTTTCTTTTGTCCGTACAATTGTCTGCACAGGGTCACAGGAAAATCAAATATCCAACTACCACACAAAAAAATACGAATTATTTAAGGCACATGCAGCCAATATTCAAATGCACATTATTAAAACATACAAAAAAGCTGGCAGATAACCAAAGAACAAAATCTCAATGCGATATTGATCAAGAGGATGGAAAAGAAACTGGATGACTGCACCAAAGCTAACCTCATCCAGTAAATCACACAATTTATTCATTTTGGTCTCCATCAGGGCAATTTCTTTTGAATTGACAACTTCCTTTGAGTTCACAGCACCTCCATTCGGTTCTGATGCACATGAACCTTTCACAAAATGTTTCTTGTCCAACTTTTCAAGAGGTGTATGCTGCACAGAATGAACAAATAAATAAGTAAAACACGAAATGCCACATTAAATCTATTAAGGAAAAAAAAATCATGTTGAGAAGTAATTTAATTTAAGGAAATAAGACTGTTTATGTAGCTTGAGGTTAGATGCTTAACAAGAAACACACAAACAAACAAATATATATAACCCCCTCCCCCCTAAAGAAACATAATAAATAAACAAAGTGCACACACAAAGCACTATCTGGCCATCCTAATTTTCACAGTAATATAACCCCTCTCTTACTAGAAGATTAATGATTAACTAAGAAACTAGAAACAATGGGGATGCTCACTGGATCTTTTTCATTCCTAAACTTACAAAGCCCATACAAGGTAAAAGAACTATTCCAACCTTCGTGAGAAAAAGCCTTTCAGCACGCTGCTGAATGGTACCGCCACTCTTGAGCCCCAATGCAGCCAATGCCTGCCAGGAAAACATGCAGCAAACGATTTAATAACTGGTAATTAGAAAGGACAACTAAACCAACAAGATAGAATTCTGATAGCAAAACTGTCACAAACCATGAAATGATGATGGAGAAATAAAATAAAAACCATGAAATGATGATGGAGAAATACAATAATAACAGTTGCCCAAGTTATGGTGTAGTTTGTATATTACATACTTCAATGACTCCATGGCTACCCACTGGATATTTTTAATATTTTCCAGTGTTGATCACACTGTCTGATATCAGAATATTTCTTATTAAACTAATGAAGTAAACAGCGACAAAGAAATGTGACTCCATAGCGATGCTATGGATATAATTAATATTTTTCAGTGTTTGATCATATTGCATGATATCAGAGTAGCTTAACATTGATCACATTGTATGATATCGGAGTATTTCATGTTAAACTACCAAGCAATCAACAACAAAGAACAGAAATGTTAAAATACCAAGCAATCAACAGCAAAGAACAGAATCCAATTTTGCACTTTAAGCTCAACACTATAAGGAGAATGATAACAGCAGCAACATGTCAGCATCAGCTGACACTTGGTGATAACAAAATACAGAAGTACATCCTTGTTTCTTTGACATTAACATAAACTATCAGCATTCAGCAAGAGAATGCTCTATGATTATAGATTTCCAGGAAAAAAGAAAACGATTCATGGAAATATAAAGCAGCTGCAAACAATGATATTCTTACCTCCTTCAATTTTTCAGGGCCCACTTCTTTAAGCTCCTCAACAGTGCTGTAAAAATCAAGATCAATAACAGTATGATCAGCTGGCACATGCCCATTTTCTTGAGCATTCTTTTCCCATCCTTGTACCGTGCCATTTTCCCATTGCTCTTCAAATTCAGTAGTAACCTACAACAATAATCTACATTGTTAAATGAAGCACACGATTGGCTCCGACCAAGCATGGTCAAAATCTCCTTTGTTCTATAGACTTGAGTTTTTGCAAATAAAAAGAGGCAGGCAATCAAAATGCCATAATATCATTTCTTGTGAGCAAATGTCTTGCAAGTCTTGTGGCAGAGAATGTATTTAAAATAAAATGAAAACAGGGTTTTCTTTCTGTTTTGTCCTTAACATTATAAGGTATGAATTGTGGCTGAGCCAAGTCTAGCATCATAAAATTTAAATGTAGCACATTTTTTAGCCCCATAGGCCTATATAGTACTCATGAAAACTTCACACTTCAAATCTTTAGGTAAAAAAAAAAATGATTAGAGATAATTTTAGCAGCGCTTGGAATTTAGATAGAAAAAAAAAAATTACTGCTCAACACTAGCATTAGCATCACATAAATCAAGCAGGCACATATAATAGAACATCAAAAACACCATGAGGAGATGAATTTAAAAAAAATGGCAGGGAAAACATCATATAAAACAAACCTTTGACAAAATCCTATCAAGATCTTGCAAGGGCTCTGTCCTCTGGAAAAAATAAAATAAATATTCAAGTAGATTCTCCATGTATTCCCTGTATTGCCTGCAGAAAATTGGAAAAAAAAATGAAACAAAAAAGACATTAACTTGGATAAATAATTTCAAGTGAGGTACAGATGTAGGTGAATATAACATCTGATCATTAACTTAAAATAAATTCAAAAAAAACAATTCAGGAGGGCAGGGGGGGGAGAAAGAGAGAATACCTTGTAAACTTCACTTTACGGGGTAAATTATGTGGTTGGGAGAAAATGTCAAGGTAAGTAGAGTATTCAATAGGCTTCTCGAATTTTAAATTATTGAACTGGTTATACAATTCATGCATGTCTAAGTATTTCCCAAATGCTTCCTGTAATATAAATCCAGCTAAAGTATTAGTTAATTTAAATTGCTGGGCAAAATCATACAGCATAATTAGGTAAAGTCTTGGTAGAAAAAAAGAACATACTTGTTCTCCACTGCATAAACAATGCATCAATTACGATAATAAATGTTGTGCAGTCACTATTTCACTTTTATATGAAGGGAAAAAACTAGAAACTACTACAGCCCTAAATTATCTGTTAACTAGCATAAAAATTCAGATATTAGTTTATAAAACTAAAGTCCTAAGATATCAAACTGAAAGGCAACAAATCTCACAGTAAATGAATTTGAAACTGCCAACAGAATCTCAAATCTCAAGATTTTGAAATGTAACGCCTAATTTAGAGCTCGCATTTACATTATATGAGAACACCATCTAATTGAGTAGGTACACTTATAGAGTAAAAAAGTAGATAAAAATAACCCAGATCAGTTTCCTCAAATGCTATAAACTACAGCATCCCAGTTGCTGGCACAAACACCTCAAATATCCATACATGAAAGTAGAGCCCTAACATATCAACAACTGCACTAAGGTAAAATAATCATTAAGTGACACAAGTTAGAGAGACTGACCTCACCAGTAAACTCAATAACTGGTTCCTCTTTAAGCATTGCCTCATAATCCTCATTAGCATCAACCACACGCGCCGCTGGATGCCTTCTATGATACTCACGAATCTTCGCAGGCAAAAGAAAAACAAAAGAAAAATAATGATAAGATAAAATACAAGTAATTTCAATAAATAACAAGTAACCGTTAATTATCAGATAAATTGCTTAATCAAAATTAATGAAAAAATAAATTACCTCTTTTAATCTATCATAAAAAGCACTAAACACATTGGTTCCGGTCGCCGTTTGTCCACCAAGCGCCGCAATCTCATCTTTCCTCGCATTATCTCTATCTTCATAAACCTCAACCTGAAAAGAAATCAAAATCAAACACTTATTATAATTATAATTGCCTTCCATTAAACTTAATTAATGAGAGAGAGAGAGAAGAATTACGAGTTTCTCAGTAGTGGCAATGATATTTTCGATCATGTTACGAACACGGTGGCTTTGAAAAAGACGGTCCTTGTTGTTTGCTGGTTCATTTTGGAGATCTTTAACGATAAGTCGTTCGAGTCTCTCTACTTCCTCGTGAGAGGCTCGAGTCACCTCTAATAGAGTCGACGACATCTTCACGGTGGCCTCTGCCTCAGGTTCCGGTGAAACTTGTGGTGGATTTCAGTGTGGTTTTGATTAGGGTTTTTTCTGTTGAGAAAAGAAGTTGCAGTGGCGAGTTCAGGTCTGGTTTATTTTATTTTTATTGTCACAATCGAAATGTTCGATAACGTCGTCGTTTTTGTGTAATGTTCACTTTGGAAAGTAAATTGCATCGCATGCCCTGGAGTTTGATATAATTATATTAGTAACTTCTTGCTTTTCAAATTATATAATTTGCTATGTATAAGTTTGTTTGTTTTTGCAAATGAGGTCAATTTTTAATTTTCTTTTAGCATAAAAAATATATATTGTTCGATGGTGAACCAAAGAGTTTATGAATCCTTTTTTCATCATAAGATTCTTTGACCTATTTTCCACCTTAAATGCGTGAAAATGGGTTAAGGTTTATGTACCTTATAATTAAACTTTAGATGAAGACCATTATAATTTAGAAGGATTATAATAATACTATACATTATTTGGTCAAAGGTTAAAAACTTTTGAATAACCTCTCTAATTTCACAAATTTTTGAGGGGTTCCCATGTAATTTACTCAGACTCAGAGCATCATGCTCGAGATATCCAAATTAAAGGGACTAGAATGCAATAAGGGCTTTTCAACGAGGACTGTTTAAGCTGCTTAGCCAGCTCATAGAAGCATTGCCCTGTCTTGTCGTCTCTCTCAGGGACCCGTTATTCTGTTGCGAGAAACTTTAGAATGTTGTTAGAAAGAAGAACAACGATCAAACGCATTGAAAAAGCTTAATTTTTTGCAAAAAATATAGTAATGTGGAAGCTAAATCAGTTCATACCAGGTGATGATGGGGAGAGAGAGGAGAGTTTCTTGGAAGAAGAATCAGATGGGATTTTTTCACTTTCTCCTACGCAGGTTTGTTTTTCTAATTCCACCTCAAATCTTGTTTGTTTCTTGATTAAAAAGTTTTCATCTTTTTGTAGTTTAAAGCTTTTTTTTCTATCTGGGTTTTTGTTTATGTAGAGAATGTATGCATTTGCTGCTTCTTTGGCCGCTGGTTTGATTCTTATGTTTCTGGTATGTCCACCTTTTGTGCTTAAAGTTCATCTTTTTGTTTCTTTTTGGGTTTTATTGAAGCATAAAATGTGTTCTTTATGCAATGTTAGTGATTGAATTTTAATGGGCTTTTTGGAGTGGTAATATGCAGTAAGTTTGGCTTTTAAAGAGGAAATTTTGAAAGTAATTAATGGTAGAAATATTATAGTATTTTAAGGAGCTTAAAGATTTTCTTCCTCTGTGTTTTTATTTGTGTCCAAGGTTTTAAATTTCTTTCTTGAACTGAGTGTTTGTCTATAAAACAGTGGAATTGCTTGTTCATAGAATGTTTAATGTTTTCAGTGCAATATAGAGTTGGGTCTTGTAACTCATGCTCTACTAATTTAATATTGTCAGTTCAGTCTTTTCTGGACTGCACTATTCGTTGGAAGTTCCTTAATCAAGCTAGTTTGAAGTTTGAGATTACAATGGTTTCCAAAATTTTATAGGGTCATTCGTAGTGCCGCTAATGATTTGGCTTATAGGGAAACTATAGAAGATTGAGATGATTTATTTTGTTTGGGAAGGTTAGTTGCTTTTCTGCTTGATCTTGCAGCATGCCTTTTATTAGACTACTTTACATATTACCAACATGGTACAGCCCATAGCAAGCTTGATATTAAACTTCCTTTTCCCTGCCAAGGCATCTAAGAGGGACAAGTTGTCAGCATCTGCAGATCACTTGGCTTTTGTCATGCTTCCACTACATCTATCAAACCTTGTGAGTAGGATGCCTCGAGCACTATTTATATAACTCATATATGAAACCATCACTCCCTTGGGGTAGTGTTAGCATACCTTGGCTTGTTGGTTTATAAGGAGTTAGCTCTGAAATATACACTGAGGAACAGTCCTCTAAGCTTGCCTTGAGAAGAATATGAGACTTCCTCGCATCTTGGAGATGTTTGACAATTGCTGCTTCTGGACTGTCTATAACAGTCTGGAGCCTACAAGCATGGACCATATATAGAGCCCCTTGCTAACAATTTCAATTTATTTGCTTTCTTTCTTTTAAAACTTCCATCTATTTTGCTTTTTCTCAAACAATGCATTACCTCTATATGTTAACCCTCTCTATCATCCATGGAAAAGACACTTAGTAAGCTGTCCTCAAATTAGATCATTAAGCCAATCTATTAAAAGAAGATCGCATTTCAAAATCAGCATAATAAATAGAAGTTTAGATTATATCTTAGAGTTTAACGATGATATGTATTGTACTTTATTATTGCTATAGTTATATAGTTTGAGGCTTTCAAAAAATGGAAAGCAGTAAATGAATAGGATGTGTATCTAGAGAAATGTTTCTCAGGTTCTTCCTTTGGTCAGATTGTTAATATACCTAATTGCATAAGAGGTGTGTTACTACCAATATCTGTAAATTTTGATCTCCTAAGTTAACCTTTTTCCTTTTATGTGAGCATATAAACTCTATGTGTCTTGCTTACATCTTGCTCAAGAAGCTGCAAGTCCCATTATTACTAGGAAGCAGTCCCTTTTCTTTCCTGCTTTAGGAGGTAAGTTTAGATTAGTTGAGGGAAAATATGGGATTATAGAACATTGAGAATCTAAGCATGTTCAAGGAATATTTTGTGACCATTTATTGTGACATTTTAAAAGCTGTATTTCTATGGAAGCATTTGGCTGTATAAAACGCTGATAGCTTTACAAATTTTGCATGTGTTGCAGTCCTTGATTGTCTTTGCCAAGCCTATCAAATTTGCACTATTGTTCACCTTTGGCAATGTGTTGGCAGTTGGAAGGTACATTGTCATTTTTACTCAATTTAGCAATACGTTTTGAATCTTATATTTTTAATCTTTCCATTTGCTGGTTTCTGCAGGCCAACAAGTTTATATTCTGTCCCATCCCATCCTGATTTATAATATTTCTTTCACTCTGGAATTTTTTTTTCCTTCCACTGGTATTAGAAAACTTCCGTGCTTTTTTGCTTTTCTCTCGTCACATGTAAAACAAAAACACCACTTCTTATTCATCATCACAAAGGAAGGAACTTTTTTCTCCTTTTCTTCGATTCTTGGCATAGCTTCATTTTAATTCTTTCTTTTTATAAACACTTTGAATCTTCTGACAAAAACTAGTTTAATCTGATCACTTTTGATCTGAGAATTTTGGGCACTCCAAGTTCAGTGTAGTATTGTTGTGTATTTGGAAGAGAGTTTACATATCTTAAAGAGTTCCATGATTCCACACAGATAGTATCCCTGAGATCATCTGCAATTCAGTTCAACTGAATCGCTGTTCTTCTCAGGGTTTTTTGCATTCTAAACTTGTTTTGTGAATGGCAGCACAGCCTTCCTCATTGGACCTGGGCGACAGCTAGGTATGATGTTTGACCCTGTCCGCATATATGCAACAGTTATTTACATCGGATGTGTTGTTCTGGCTCTCATTTTTGCTCTCTTGGTAAGTCAACAGTTTCAATTCATTTGTCAAATATAATAATGTTAGTGCCCCTTAATAACAGAGAAAACTTGGGAAATTAAAGTGCAGTAAATTATGATTGCTTTTCATGACCCGTATGGTTACTATCCTTAGATTGTTTAAATCTTCAACCCCAAACATGTTCTCTTAGTATATCAATATTCTGGATCATGCTCATTTCTTTTCACTGCCTTGCAAGTTATCATTTATTTATCATGTGCACCTAACTGTTTTTACCTCAAGTTATTAGATTTGCCACTACAATTCCTTTTGTAAAGATTAAGGTACTTCTTGACTGATAACACTGATAAGTGCATTCCTAATTATCTGGTATTTTGTCATCTTTTCTTCATCTTCTTCCCTCCTTTTCTTTGTCGTCATCGCATTCTTTTCTATCTACCACAGCAGAATGTACACCATCTTGGCATTTTGATTCTGAGCTATGGATGCTAATTTAAATAATGCAGGCTTTATTTTATAACTACCTGTCATTGTATCTATTTGCATCCCTAATTTGCAAATGAAGTTACACTGCCGAGAAACTTTTCTGCCTCAGCAACACTAACTAATGAAGCGTAGGACTTGCTTTTACCACCGTCTGTGAATTCCTAAGATATACTGAAGCATTGAAATTTCGAAATTCCTCTGAATTATAGCCGAGTGGTTAAATTTGAAATCATTTTTGCCTCTGCTGTGCCTTTTGATGAGCTTTCATTCCTTGTACTTTCATTCTTGTGCTGTCTTTCAGAAGAACTTCTCTCCCTCTTTCACAAATTCACCAAGATTTCAGTGAAGGTCAATTCTTGAAAAGCTTCTAGTTTGAACAAGGTTATAGACTAAAATGGCCTTGTCATCACACATTGTGGTCCCCGTGTCGTTGTAAAGCTAAAGCTTCCCCTGCTTTTATTAGAGAAAAATAACATTCAAGATCAATTTGAAGAACAAGGCGTCTCCAAATGGGAAAGAAAAATAAAATATATATATATATATATAAGAGAGAACTGCAATTGCGATGAATACCTGATATTAAAAAACCCCTAAATATGCATTTTTCTAGTTAAAAATGCTTTCTGATTGTGGAAGCAGATTTAGATCATTTCTACTTAAGATTTAGATCATTTCTATTTATTTCATAATGGCTTACCAACAGGTTTTCTGCACTTTTTTTTCATGTTGCAGATTCATAGCAAGATTTTAACAGTGTTTGCAATCATATTTGAGATTTGTGCCCTTATCTGGTAAGTTTGTCTCTCATTTTCACCCATTTCATTAGTTTTATGGTAAGGCATGAGGATATAAGATTAGAATTGTACAGTAAAGACTTGCGATTTCATAGACAGTACAGAAGGATATTCAGACTATTTGGAATGGAAATTATACAGCGCTCTTATTTGTTTTTCATAGACAGTACATGGTTGCTTCTCACAATTTTCAGACTACAGTACATGATTTCCAGCTATTTATCTTATATATCAGGCAACATCTCTGCAATAGCTTCTCTTAGTTTAACAATAAGAAGTTCAATTGGGCATTTTAAATGCTTTGTTCGCACCACTTATATGTCTTCTTTAAGCTGTTTCAGGTACGGTCTGAGCTATATTCCTTTCGCTCGGAGAATGGTGTCTAGTTTGATGATCCGGTTATGCGACACTGAGTTATAGGCTCATAGCTAATGCAAATTCTAGGAGGGCAATAAAATGAGAGATTCTTGAAACCTTTGGCTTATGGCTGCTGTCTCCCTGCTTTTCATCTGAGTTCGTGCAGAAAGAATTTTTTCCACTTGAGTTTAGAGCTTGGCAGTTCTGATTGTTAATTTGGCATTATATGGTTCTTGGTTTCTTATTTCAACTTTATTTACTTTTACCTCGTCTCCTTTCAACTTTCCTTAGGCTAAAGGAACATGGCCTTGACCCCGAAGAGACCTGGTACATTCGGCTACACTTTTTGCTTTTGCAAAAAATACTATCTGCTTGCAAGTTGTAAATATGCAAAAGACAATATGAAGAATGAACTCTTTCCTGATCACTTGCTTAATAGTTAGCCACTTACCCCCTCATGATATGGTTTCATTCGAAACAACCTTCTGTGTTACCTCAATCAAGGAAGGGAACTAAGAACGGTTTGCTAGGGATGAAAATGCAGCCAGTCTGGTTTTGAATAGAGGCCTCAAGATGGACCATTGTAAGGGTAAAAAGTTTTGGGTTGGGTTGGTGTAAGATGGCCGTGTACTTTAAGAGATGCCATATGAAAATACGTAGTCATGGTTTTTGCTGGCACTGTACTGACCCTTAAGATGTTTCTATTCCATTCTCTTGATTAGATGAGGATTGCACTCGAAAGAATCTGTTCTGTTGCAGCATATGGAGTCAAGATTTCTGTTGAAGCAAATAATAGAGTCAAGATTTTTTTCCTTATAATAATAGAACAGAAACTTAAACTGAGAGAGAGAGAGAGAGAGAGAGAGAGGAACCTTGGCATGAGATAAAGAATCCACTATCCAGCCCAGTCTGTTGTTCTTAAAGATGCCTCAAAGTTCAAACTGGACCATTGTCGAAGGTGAAAGGAACTGGGCTTGGAGGAATACAAGATGGGTGGACGCACCTCGATATAA
>Ga0307517_10010860_pt1 | contig 12692 bp, 13 predicted proteins | sample 23_EM_MG_FD_194515 | JGI IMG/M metagenome (GOLD analysis project Ga0307517, IMG submission 194515) | Populus trichocarpa ectomycorrhiza microbial communities from riparian zone in the Pacific Northwest, United States - 23_EM | ecosystem: Host-associated > Plants > Roots > Unclassified | place...
CGTTCAGTAGCGTTCGTTTTAGGCTTGGTCCAAGGCGGAGAGTTCGTCACGGCGAGGGCAACAGTGACGGTCAAAGGTCCGTTTCGATATTCCACGCTCCGACCGATTCCTCAACTCGCAACTAGAGAAGTTAAGGGGCTCGAGATTCAACACCCCCGAGGACGTGTCGATTTTTTCCCAGAGATTCGATGAAGGTGTGAAGAAAATATTTTCGAATGACCAGGCTGCCCACTATGTCAAGTTTGGGTCCATGAGGGATAATGATCCCGAGTACGGGATAAAAGCTGGGAGGTTGACGTTGACTGGGTGAGTTCATGCACTCTCAATTTGCAAATTGGCACCCAAACTGTTACACACAGCGCACAAGTTTCCGGGTTCTTCGAACCGTCGATTCAGTCTACTGTGGACTCTATTAGGGATAACTTCAGGCAATACCTTCCCTCTAATTCGGTCCAAGTGTTCTAAGATTCTTAAACTGTGCTTCTGATTATTGGTGAACAGTTCGCGTTTCTCGTTGGAGGTTTCGCCACAAGTCCGTGGTTATCTGAGCAACTCCAAGGGCGGCTCTCGGATCTTGGATTTCAGTTCTGCAAGCCTGACATGCATACGTGAGTGATCTCTCCACGTATTCTAGGCGGACTGCAACAGTGACCACCGCACAGGAACAAAGCCGTTGCCGTTGGAGCAATTTCACATTACGTTGACCACTCTGTGACAGGAAGGATCTCGAAATTCACGTACGGTACAGTCTTCGGTACCTGGTACGAAGCCTCCAATCCAGAGCATATCCGGCGTGCACATAAGTTATATGTTGACCCTATGGGGGATAAACGTGTTCGCGGCTACTTTAAGGCTATGCTGTCGCGGGTTGGTTATGCGCAATCTTTACTTGGCTTTTCGAACTGAACCCCGCTGGCCTGCAGGGCACCATGGTCCTAGAGGACCGAGAGATCCGAGTTTACCTCTGCTGGACGTCCTGGGACGCCCCACCGCAGCACGTCTCCCCGAGAGTCGTGAAATACACAGGGACGTCGACTTCTCCTGAGTGGGAAGACGAAGAACCAGGTAGAGTGTTTGACTTCCCCCGGTACTCTGTAGAAAGCGCTCAGACCTACAAAGACAAGTTCGAAACGTTGTGCCATGTCGAGGCTGATCTCTCCACTGCGCCGTATACGTCAAAACTCGACGCAGCGGGGAAAACAGGTTACAAGCGGGAATGCGACATAGTCTTGCTTGTGGGCCTCACAGAACTCAAGGCACGGGTCGATTGGATCGACTCCGCAACAGTACGTGTATATATCGCTTCACACGTATCCATCCACCTCACCCATTTCCCATGTGCGTGAATCTAGGGAACAAAGAGAAGGTTCGTGGTACCATCCCTCGAGTTGTTCCCTCTGTGCTGAATCGGACTTTTAGGGGCGATGCTGTGGTCGTGTATGACAACCCGTCGGAGAGGATCGTAGGGGGTGCCTCCAGATAATATTCTTAGGATGATTTGGGATACTGAATTGGTCATATCTTACTTCCGTTACAACAACATGCTTTCATTCATACTGCCGGTCACCGGTCATCGGTCAACAAAGGGGCAGGGGGAGGCGAGAGGGACATACGCCGTCTCCCCAAACCGCTGGATCGCGGTTGGTCAAAATAGCGTTGATCACGAGATGGTCGTCTGGGTTGAGAGCGTATTGTCCATTTCCAACGGCGACCGGCTCTAAATAGCGCACGACTGGAGCTGCGGCAGGAGGTTGAAACCAAGGGATCTCCCTCGATACCGTGGTTTGGGTCCAAGTCAGACGACAGCCGCAGTATCACAAGGGGGGAGGGTGCATTATCCACGATCGGTCTATCGGCCACCTTCTCCCTCATCTTAGTGTCGACCACGGTAAGCATTCGTCCGAGGATGCCCCCAGGTGCATCGGGATCTGTTGGGCAGTCGAACAGCTTTGGGGTCAGAGTCAGGGCTTGTGAACAACGGATGTATCAATAAAGGAGCGTACGAGCAAGCCCGGTATCTGTCATCGATTTCATGTCTGCCTCAAACTGCGTTCGAGTGCCGGTAGTTACTGCTGCAGCGATACGCAGATGGATAGCTCGCACCCCAAGACAGCTCCACTTAGCGCGGCCACGCGGTACCGTGTCTTCCTGAAAACTTGGTCAGCACAAACGAGCGTAAAATAAGTGTCCGACTGTGCAAAAGGTGTTGATGTGGTGCCAATTGGACACAGGTACAACGACGTCCAGCGCCAGCTTGACGCAATCATCGTCAGGGTCAACTACATGGTCAGGGAAGGACCTGCGTGCCGACATCTCAGCTTGAATTTCCGGCGTTGGACAGTAACGAACTCTCCCATTTCGTGACCAGCTGTGAGGCTATATCTTCCATCACCAGGAAGACGTCGCGAATGGCACCTGCCCCAAAAACGAGCATGGGTGAACGGTCTGAGGTATTAATCGATTAACACTCGGCTGTTGTTGAGGTAGAAGCGGGGAAGTGGACGGCGTACGCAAAAAGCCCGGCATGTACAAAGGCAGGTATCTCCTTCGCAGCCCCGCTAACAAGCTTGGAGGAGTGTTTATCATCAGACAACTCATTAGGGTTATAACTGCTGCCTACGACGAACTGCCGTCCTAGAAAAGAGAACATGTCAGAAAGCACAATAACCCCAGTGATCTTTTCCTAACGTACCAAGGAGACCCAGACGATAGATTTCACCATATTGCTCAGGTAAGAGGAGCAGCGAACCCGTTGGCCGTGTTCGGTCAATCGAGGTAATCTGTGTGTAAAAGCGACAGATGAATCGATGGATTCGTGCGGCCGTATCGCTTAACCTCCGCTCCGTTGGACGCTCGGTGCGGTTTCGGCCCGGCTCCGCTAGGGCTCACACCACCTTCCTTGGTCTCACTACACGACGATCATCCTGACCAATGTCTCCCCCGCCCCCCATTCCACCTCAAGAGCCTCGCCATTACCCCTTGACGTCACCGCCAGAGCAGCGTCGTGAGATACCGCGACCAACCGAAACCCAATGTCCCCGGTGACCAAGGCGCCAAAATGTCAGGAGATGGGTCTGGCAGTATCTTCAATACGAGAGATGTGAGGAAAGCTGGGAACTTTGAGCTTGCAGATTTTTGGGACGAGGGAGAGCCCTCCGTTTTCTACCAGGGGTGATCTGTGTGCACGACCCTGAATCTTGTATGTGCCTATATTTCTATCGAATGACACCGCCGGTGCTCACCATGTAACAGGTATCAGCAAAACGCTCCCCCCGCCTTTCTCTCTCCCCTCTCCACGCTCACAAGTCGTAAACTCGTCCTCTGCCGGACATCTGGTGGTGCGCGAGGGCGGGGCCGGTGTCGGATGGGTACTGCTACGGAGGATTCCCTGTCCACAACGAATGTCAACGCGATGGCTTGGGGAGTCGGTTGGGTTGACATCTGCTACTCCCGTTGTGCCGACCTCGCGGTCTCGGTTAAATGCACTGTCGCCGAGAGGTCAAGTTCATCAAACCAGCCACGACTCGCTCCGTCTCGCGATTCGCGAGCTAGGACCATGATCTGCCGAATTCGTCAATAGAGTTGGAAAATTCAAACACCCTGAGTTCCCCGGGATCTCGGCCTTCACTTTCCGCAAGCACCGTTGTCAAGATTACGCACTCATTCGCCTTGGAAGTCGAGGGCAAGTTCTTTGGACTTTTGAAGGCTGCGAGCGAGCTCGGTATCAAGTCCGACGTCCACTCTTCTCTCGGAAGGGGTCTCTCCTGCCTTCGAGGATAACCGGTCCCATGAATAGATTGCAAGATATTAAAGGTCGGCTTCCTCCAATATCCTCGAACTCATAGACGGACCGAAGGGGATCTGGAAGTATAACACTACTGCATGCCTGCCGCCCCGTTTGGCATCGACTCATGGGCGCTAATGGCGCCCCAATCCCTAAACACTACACTTCTGGTACGTCTGGTATCGAAATCGCGCCACACCCGGAACTAAACTATCACTGAGGCGACAGTATTTTTGTAGAACATCAAAAAAACAGCATGTTGGGAAAGCTCAAGTTGCCAGAGATTGGAGATATGGCCGACGCTGCCTGGGGTGACCGGTACCGCGACTTGTCACTCACGAAGCCGCTGGTTGCCGCTACCTCTCTTCCTCGAGGTTGAATCTGGTATTAGCGACACTCGACGAACATACATAATCCCATTTCGTGCAATAAATAAGTAACGGGGGATACGCATAGGAAAAACAAGTGAAGATACAATCATCAACGTGTGTATATTATTCGGCACTCGCATCGCGAGTCAAAACTCTCTCATGTACCAGAATGCTGTCGCGTCGCCTAAGCAGGAAAGGATATCGTCTATGCCGGGTCGTCTGTTGCGATCTTCCAGCCAGCATAACTCGACGGTTCTCCAGAGCTCGTTGTTGAAACCGAGGCGTGTCGCTCCATCCGGTTTCTTCGGTCGATCCCCCTCGGTGATCCCATTGATGACCAGAATATCCGAATCAATTTCGACGTACGGGCGGTGTCCACATAGAACCTAGCGCACTCCCGGTTAACCGTGTAAAGCCGTGGGTCGGTTGGCACAGATGCCTACCTCGTATATGACCATCCCGAGAGCGTAGCAATCGGACTGCTTCGTTGGCCGATTGTCTTCTGCTGCCGGCATCCCGAACCTTTGTGGATCCAACAGCTCAGGGCTCATCCACCGGTATGTTCCCCCTTCAGTGAATGACATTAGTGTGTCATTCGAAATCAGCGATACTCGGGACGTTGCAGCAGACGCATAGGTTACAATCCCGGTGATAGTTGAAAGGCCAAAGTCGGCGATGCATGCTCGCCGGTCCTCGTTGATCAGGATGTTCGCCTTCGTAGATCGGTGAGAGGTGTGTAGATATATGATTTGAGAAAACACATACTCCCTTCAAGTCTCCATGGACAATGTGCAGGTCGTGCATATACTTCAGGCCGTTTGCAACATCAGTCAACTGGGCAGTGAATCAGCCATGCTCCAACTGGAGTCAAGTGCAGCACATACAAGTTCAACGCGATTCACGTGTTGATCCTTCCCAACAAACTCGTTGATATTCCCATTTTCCATCCACGCCGAAACCATCGCGAAGCGCTGGTTACTCACTGTCACTCCGATCAACGGTAAGATGTTCGGATGCCGGAGGTGTTTCCAGGCTACACCCTCTCGGCAAAATCTCTGTAATATGTTCATCTATACGGTCACGGTAATGCGGGCAGAAGACTCACACTGAGGATGAGATCCAGGTCACTCGTGATATACACTCGCACGACCTTGATAGCAACCCGACGCCCATTGTATGTGCCCTGCGATACGTTGGCGTAGCCGCCGCTTGCAACTTCCGTGGAGCCTTCTGAACAATCCGGTATGTGCATGGATTTCGGAATCACACGGTGCCGGCTGCATGTTTTGCAAAATTTATTGAACAGCTTCAGTCGATCCCGATCCGACAGGACATGATTCTCCAATCGCTATGGCTCACATTAGCCTTGGGGTAGAGTAGGGGAGGTGGAAGGCCTACCCTATCCATTTCATTAACAATTCTCTCAATTTCCGGTTCTGGGTCTCGTAGAAACTGGAATAGAGAGGTGATCCGTGGGAGGAGACTTCCACGTTGCTGTTGTGCTGTTTCAATATTCAGGACCTCTCGTTTCCTGTGTTTTGAGCATTTATGTTACCTATTGAGAATAGCTCGCGCATGGCGGGAACTTTCCACCGCAACGCCGGGTCCTCGCTCCAACAGGTCATAATCATGTCCCATACTATACGCCGCAACCATCGCTTTGCATTTTGATTCCTTGGACGCAGAGGTCGTCCCCCAGACTGAATGAGGGAAGCGACATTGCGGTAGTCATCAACCCCATGATATGGCAACACTCCCGTGAGGACCTGATAATAATGGGGTGACTGCATCAAGTTTCACTCTGTTTCCTAGCGGAGGAGGAGCATACCGTAAAGGAAGTCATCACGAGAGAGTAAATGTCGCTTTCTTTTGAAGCCGGATGAATGTGATATTTACCACTAAACCGTTCTGGGGCCATATAACGGGCAGTTCTTAGCTTAAATGTGCGACGTCCAAGTATGCTGAACTCGTTTGTGATCCCAAAGTCTGCAAGGCACGCATTGCCATCCGGAGTAACCAGAATGTTGTCCTGGACGTACGAAGTATCAGCGTGCAGGTCAGCACATCGACCGTTCCGTTTCACCTACCGGAGTGATACAACCATGTGAAATATCTAGCCCGTGAAGGTATGAGAGGCCATCGCAGACCCCTACAAGCTGTTGCCGACATGGTCAACGGTGTACCCCTATTCAATTCCAATGGACCCATACCAGTACTAGCCGATCGGCACTCTGATTCTTTTGTGTGTACTGCGTGATATTTCCATCTGACATCCATGGGCTCATGATGCAAAGCGGACACAGCGTCTCAGAGATCTCGATGATGGGGAGTATATTCGGATGGGAAAGGTATTTGGATCCCTTGGTCCCACGGCAATGGGTCTAGTGCGAAGCATACTGAGTCTAACTCTGACTGAAAAAGGAGCCACGTACCTCTCTGATTTTCTCCAAGCAGTCAATGTTCCGTGTTCGAATCACCTTGATGCATACCTGGTCCCCACGATGATTTCCCTTCCAAATCTCCACAAAGCCAAGGGGCTCGAAGCCCGGCGATTCATCACGCAGTTGTACATCGGGAAAAATCTGTGATTCACGGAGGAGAGCGTGGACGTAAAGTCTGAACCACGGGTAACGGAAGTCCCCAGTCTGGGAATAACTGTCTATGCCCTAACCACCAGCAGCTTCAGAGGGGGAGGGAAGGTTTGATGATTAAAACGTACCTTGCGAAACGTTTCCGCCAATACTGCCGCATCGCGCGAAGACAGACTCGTTGGAGACCTTCCTGTCCTCGAGGCCACCTTGAAGACCCTGAGTGCATACTCCCCCTCCACTTGCCACTGCGGGTGTCTCGGACACGGGACAAAGGATGTGCGCATGAAGTCTTTCACCAGTCTCGTCATCTTCTCGGGACCAAGCGAGATGAAGTCAACTAAATCATCCATTTATCAGCCGACACCACTCGCGTTCGTGTAGGTTGGTGACTCACTTTCACGACATTTTATAACACCATTGACTACCTTATCAGGTGGGAGCATTGTGACAATGGGAAGAGAGGTTTCTGATCAACTGTTGTTGGCGTTACAGGAAGGTGTATCCCAGCCTCGTGGAAAAACGCCATTCCCTCGCTTAGGCCACGGCAGTTGCCTGAATCGGACACTGCGCCATCTCCCGATGGCTGGGCGCTTCCCTGAGAACTCAACTCGCGCGACCCCAACCCGCCATCCCCTGTTTGACTTTTCCTGCGAGTACCAGAGTCGGGAGCCGCGTATTGTACCCGCGAGCCACTGCGGATTAGGGTGGCAAACTCTCTTCCGGCTCACCAACACTGTTCTGGAGATGCAAGCCTGCAGCCAAATCTGTAAGGGGCAGTTGGGAACGGATAACGAAGGGAATAGAAGAAGGAAGGAGGGGTAGAGTTTTTGGACACAGCGTGACAGCTTTTCTTCTCTCCCACACACCACGGGTCGAAGTGTTTTTCTAGGGGACGATGGGGAAGATAACAACGAACGTCGGAAGCCACCAACCTTTTGATGATCGGATCAAGCCAGCCATCTGCACAATCCCTGCACGAACGTTAACAACGAATACCCCTTGGAAAGTATTCATAGTTATACCCTGATGAGGCTGCGAGGTCTCTTCAGAACACGCAGACCGCTGCCTTGGGTGTTGAAGGAGGCGTAGACCTGACTAATGGCCACGGCGGATGGTAAAATGCGGAATTTCGATTTCGATTTTCCCGCCAATATGCTGTGTTATTCCACGATACCATATCGGCTCTTCCATCAAAAAACGAGCATAGTCGGGGAGCTGCACTTACGTGGTCTAACCGTGAATGCTGTCCTTCTGGGTATTAGCCTCCAGGAACGACAAGAACACGTCGTCCTCAGTCATTTTGGAGGCGTCGTGGATGATGGTGGGAAGAGTGGAAACAAGTTCTGTAGCATCGTACTTAGCGGGCTCCGAAGCGAAGTCTGGGAGAGGGTGGGAGCCTGGGGTGGAATGGGAGCGAAGAGCTTTCCTTATAAAACTGACGTGGTCATTGGCGGCCTAAGGAGGGGGATGAATTGCGGGCGAGTCTTGATTCTTGAGATTGAAGATAGGTGAAGATGGCACGGAACTTCGTGGTGTCTCCGGCGGGTGCTGGTTTGTAAGCCTTTGGTTCTTTTACGTGCCTGTGCTGGACGGTATTTGCTCGAGATAGAACGAAATACATGTCGCATCTGGATGAAGAGGTGGCCCTTTCGGATGATAGGATAGTGACAGGAACCTAGCAAACACCCTCGTCTCCAATTGCCATTCTTCCGGTTCTCTTGGACATCGTCAACTCGCACGTCTCAACCCCAGCTGCTTTGCACTGTTCTCTCGTCAATCTCTATACCCACTCCCCGTACTCCCCATAGTTCTCCGAAGGTATAGTCTCACGGTTCATCACGAAATGGGAGGATTTGTTGCCGTTGTCCAACGCCAGAGATTCGAGGGCGATCCTTTCTTAACGCACCGAGGAGATCCAGGCGATATATTTCACCATATTGGTCAGGTAAGAGGAGCAGCGAAGTCGTTGGCGATGGTCGGTCAATCGGGGTAATCTTTGTGTAAGAGTAGTAGACGACACCGTATTTATCTCAGCCTTAATCCGTTGGACGCTCGGTACGGTTTCGGCCCGGCTCTCACAGCGACGACCATCCTGACCAATGTCTCCCCCACCCCTCATTCCATCCCAAGAGCCTCACCATCACCCCCTGGCGTCACCACCGGGGTAGCGCCGCGAGACACCGCGGCCAACCGGGATCTAACGTTTCCAGTGATCAAGGAGTGCAAATATCAGGAGATGGGTCTGGTTCAACACCAGGAATGCGACGAAATCTGCGGATTTGGGGCTTGCGAACCGCTGGGATGAAGGAGAACCACGTGCACGGTTCTGAAGCTTGTATGTGCCAAGACCTTTATCGAATGACAAGGCCAGTGTTCACCATGTAACAGGAATCAACAAAGCTGCCCCCCCCGCCCGTATTTTTCCCCCTTCTCCACACTCACACAAGATGTGGACTCGACCTCGGATGGGTACCTCTCAGAGGGAGGCGATTACGCAGGATTCGTTATCTGCGATGAACGCCAACGCGACGACGTGGGGAGTTGGCTGGGTCGACACCTGCTGCTCCCATGGTGCTGACCCCGCGAAGTATACTGTGGCTGAGACAGTCAAGTTCGTCAAGCTAGAGACGACTCCGCCGCATAATTCGTGAGCTAGGACCCCGATCTCCGGAATTCTTCAACAGAGTTGGAAAGGCCAAGTTCACCGTGCTCCCCGAGATCCCGACCTCCGCTTCCGGCAAACCGTACCGTCCACCACATCATCGCAATCGAGATTACGCACTCACCAACCTTGGTCATCGGGGGCGAGTTCCTCGGAATTACTGGGGTCGCGAGCGAGCTCGATATCAAGATCGGCGTCCACTCTTCTCTCGGAAGGTCTCTCCTGCCCTCGAGGATAACCGGCCCCGCGAATAGATGGCGAGATATCAGGGGTCAGCTTCCTCCAATACCTTCGAACTCGTAGGTGGACTGAGAGGGGGTCGGGAAGTATAACGCGACTGCCTGACTGCCACGCCGTTTGGAATCGGCTCAGGGGACTGCCAGGGACCAAAGGCGCCCCAATCTCCGGTCACTAGACTTCTGGTATGTCTAGTATCGGGAGCATGTCATACTCGGAACTGAACTATCACAGATGACAGTACCTCTGTAGAACCTCAAAACAAGATGGCTGCTGGGGGGGCTCAAGCTTCCAGAGAGGTTGCAGATCAGACCAACGCTGCTCTGGTGAACGTTATGGGGGTTCGCCATTTATGAAGCCGCCGGTTGCAGTTACCTCTCTTCGTTGAGTTTGGATGAGGTGTTGGCGATGCTCGGCGAGTATACGTGGTTCAATCATGTGCAATAATGAGTGACGGGCGACGTGTGTATGATAAATAAGTAGAGATATGACCGTCAACATGTGTATATACCATTCGGCTCCCGCATCGCAAGCTAACGCCCTCTAACGTGCCAGAATGCCGTCGCGCCACTTAAGCAGAAAAGGATATTCTCTATACTGGGTCGTTCGTTGCGATCTTCTAGCCAACATAGCTGGATGATTCTCCACAGTTCCTCGTTGAAGCCGAGGCCTGTCGCTCCTCTCGGTCTCTTCGGTCGATCCCCCTCGGTGATCGCATTGATGACGAGAATATCCGACTCAATTTCAACGTACGGGCGGTATCCACATAGAACCTACAGTACTGCTGGTTTAACTGCGTAAAACCACGAATCACACGCAAACGCCTACCTCATATATGACCATCCCGAGCGCGTAACAATCGGACTGTTTCGTCGGCCTATTCTCCTCTGATACCGGCATCCCGAACCTTTCCGGATCCAACAGCTCGGGGCTCATCCACCGGTATGTCCCCCCTTCAGTGAACGACACCAGCGTATCGTTCGAGATCAACGACACTCGGGATGTCGCCGCAGACGCATAAGTCACAATCCCGGTGATAGTCGTAAGGCCGAAATCGGCAATGCACGCTCGCCGGTTCTCGTTGACAAGAATGTTTGCCTTCATATATCAGTGAGAGGTGTATAAATGTCCGACTTGGGAGAACACATACCCCCTTCAAATCTCCGTGGACAAAGTGGAGGTCGTGCATGTATTTTAAGCCTTTCGCGACATCAGTCAGCTGGACAGTGAATCAGTTACGCTACAGTTGGAGTCAAACGCAACACATACAAGCTCAATCCGGTTCACATGTTGATCCTTCCCAATAAACTCGTTGATGTTACCATTTTCCATCCACGCCGAAACCATCGCAAAGCGCTGGTTGCTCACCGTCACACCGATCAGCGGTAAGATGTTCGGATGCCGGAGGTGCTTCCAGGCTACACCCTCTCGGCAGAATCTCTGTAATGTATCTGTCTGTATAGTTGCGGCAGTGCAGGCAGAAGACTCACACTGAAGATGACGTCCAGGTCACTCGTGATGTACACACGCACGACCTTGATAGCCACTCGGCGCCCCTTGTATGTACCCTTCGACACGTTGGCATAGCCGCCAGATGCGACTTCCATGGACCCTTCCGAACAATCTGGGATGTGCATGGACTTTGGGACCACACGGTGTCGGCTGCACGTTTTGCAAAATTGATTGAACAATTTCAGTCGCTCTCGATCCGACAGGGCATGTTTCTCCAGACGCTGCAGTTCGCGTTAGCTCCGGGGGAGAGCATGGAATGCGGAAGTGCTTGCCTTATCCATTTCGTTAACAATACTCTCGATTCCCGGTTCCGGATCTCGTAGGAACTGGAATAGAGAGGTGATCCGTGGGAGGAGCCTGAGAAGTCGCCGTCGCCCTGCCATTTCAATATTCAGGATGGTTTGTTTACCCTAGGGCTTCTGATGTTCTGACTGTTTTATTTACCTGAATTGGCATTCTGAACCTCCCGGGGACCCAATGTTGAAAATAACCCGTGCACAGCATGGACTTCCCATCGCTTCGTCCGGTCCTCACTCCAACAGGCCACAATCATATCCCATACTCTGCTCCGCAGCCATTGGTTCGCGTCTTGATTCATTGGATGCGGAGGTCGTTCCCCAGATCGAATGCGGGAAGCGACAGCATGGTAATCATAAATATCATCAAACGGCAACACTCCTGTGAGGACCTGATGATAATGCGTTAGTTATATCAAATATCGCTGTTTCACAGCAGAGGAGCAGCATACCGTAAAGGAAGTAATCGCGAGGGAGTAAACGTCACTTTCTTTGGAAGCCAAGCCGATGAAATTGTCACTGTCAAACTGTTCTGGAGCCACATAACGTGCGGTTCTTAGTTTAAACATGCGGCGGGGGAGATTGATGAATTGATATGTGATCCCAAAGTCTGTGAGGCACGCGCTGCCATCTGGGGTAATCAGAATGTTGTCCTGGACGTACGAAGTATTAGCGTGCAGGTAAGCATGCGGACTGTTTCGTTTCACCTACCGGAGCAATGCAACCATGTAAAACATTCATCCCGTGAAGATATGAGAGACCGTCGCAGACCTCTGCAAGCTGTTACCGACGTGGTCAGCGGGGAGCCCCTGTCAATTCCAATGGACCCGTACCAGCATTAGTCGATTGACATTCTGGTTCTTTTGCGTGTAGTGCAAGATATTTCCATCAGGCATCCATGGGCTCATGATGCAAAGCGGAAAAGACATCTCCGGGATATCGATGATGGGGAGTATGTTCGGATGGGAAAGACACTTGGACCCCTCGACTTCATGGGAATAGATCTGGTGTGAAATGCCCTGAGTTTAACGCTGATTAAAAAAAGGAGTCACGTACCCTTTTAATTCTCTCCATCCGGGCCGTTTGTCGTGTCCGAATTACCTTGATACATACCTGGTCCCCGCGATGATTTCCCTTCCAAATTTCCACCAATCCAAGGGGCTCGAATCCCGGCGATTCGTCACACAGTTCTACATCGGGGAATACCTGTGATTTACAGAGGAGAGTGTGGACGTAAAG
>Ga0307517_10010861_pt1 | contig 12691 bp, 16 predicted proteins | sample 23_EM_MG_FD_194515 | JGI IMG/M metagenome (GOLD analysis project Ga0307517, IMG submission 194515) | Populus trichocarpa ectomycorrhiza microbial communities from riparian zone in the Pacific Northwest, United States - 23_EM | ecosystem: Host-associated > Plants > Roots > Unclassified | place...
CGAACAGCTCTGTTACCCAGGCTCCTCCTACGAAGAAGCGTAAGGTTAGGGAATAGGTACCACGACGAATTTCTGTACTCAGACGTGCTTCTTATATTTAAAATTATGTATTTGTATATATATTGCTATCATTCATTTTGGTTTGCAATAATTCATTGTCAAAAGCACCGCCCCAAAAGCAGAATTATTCTCCACAACTCGGCGCGAAATACCACTTCAAGTTCACACAGCAAGGCTCGTTCGACGAAGTCGAACTTTTATATGCGTAGTTAGCTAATAAATCCATTCCATTCCACAATACTATTACTAGCGCATTCGCTCGGGTACTCGGCACAGAACATTGCTAAACTTAGAAAGAGTGATGACATAATCCATTGCGTACTAAACAGCTCCCAAGCAAAGGAAGATAGTACCCCTTCTATACAGCAAGACTTCAGCAAGAGACAGCAGGGAGGCCCAAAAAGGGCGTGGGAGACCCAACATGCAGGGCCCCTATGTCTCAGTTTAAGTTGTGTATGCTGAGGGCGTGCAGGCAAACAGAGAAACGAAGATGCCACATGTGGCATGTCCTCCTCTCGCGCAGAAAAGAAAAAAAGGGTGAGGTCGGCCACGATATATTCGAACGGAAAGGCGCAGAGCAAGAAACGCGAGGCGGCAGGGCGACCTGCCTTCGAAAGCGGGCTCCGAAAGTCAAAAACGGGCGTGGGAACCACTGTCTTTTTAGCTGTAGGATGTGGATTGCGGATGAGGGCGTAGCTGCAGAAATGCACACCTTTTTTGGAATAGAGGGGCGGTACGTGTCATCATATGCTTCGCCTCGCCTCCAGCCCAGTTTACCTGCGTCGTTGGAATCAACCCTATAATATTAAAAATTTGTGAGCTAAAGATAGGGTACCAAAAATCACCACGTACCCGAGTTGTTCTTGCTTATAGCCAAGGGTATGCCGAGCAAAGTGAACCTTCAATCTCGGCGAGTCGAATTCCGCGCGACGAAAGGCATTGACATAGAGCCTGTAGAGGCTCTGGTCACTGTAGCCGCTTGTCATAGATTTCGAACTGTGTAGAACCCGAATCTGCAGAAAATATCAGTTAGGATTTTGCGGGGCTTTATTTGGGTTCAACGTACTTGTCTCCATGACTTATTCAATGACCAGTCAATTTGCTCCATGGTTGCAAGGTTTCGAACGTCGTAAAGGTAGTGGTGTAAAATAGCAAGGGCGCCAATCGGGCACATCTCAGCCTGCTGGTGAGCAATGAAAGACGTAAAGAAGGGATTGATGGTCTGTAATTGGGGATTGAGTTGGAACTTGATAGAAATAGTAAAACATACCGTTTTCATCCCTCGCTTGCCTGCTTTATCTTCTCCTTGGAGGCCATATATGACAGGGATTTCCGTTTCTTTGTTTGGATGAAGCATCTTGGCAGGTTGAAGCTCTGCTAAACGAAGAGCGCGGATGTCATCCCCTCGGTTTCCTGACGCATGCTGAAGAGCCCATGCGAGGTGTCCATTGATAGCAGGATGCACTAATAGTTTATGTTTTAGTTATATACACAAAGGTTTTGCAAAGGAGGCTTCATACCTTCTCGATGGCTTAAAAATGCGCGACCGATTTGAGCAAGCTCTTCCGTAGTGACGTCGGCCAAAAAGGTGTTGGCCGTGATATCCGGTGCATCCTCATTGGGTACGAGTCCGCTGAAATCCATAATCAGCTATAGATAGAGTCAAAAGGAAAGAATGTATATACCTTCGCTCGCGGTCAAGAGCTTCGTTCATACGATTTTTGATTGCATCCCAAACACCAACGGTGGTCGCACGACGTTGAGAAATCAGGCTGATATCCGCCGCATCTTGCTCTTTTCGGATTCGAAGTGCACCAAAAAACAATTTTTTTTAGCTGAGACTAAACTTCGCAGTGAGCATTCTCAAATTCAGATTGAAAAGCGAGATTAACGTACTGCACCCACGAATGTACCAGGGATGTCAATTCCACGATGGTTGCGTTTGGGACGCTCGGCTGAAAATTTGATAAAGAGGAGGAGAGAATGTTCATCGACGATCGAATCTTTAATCATCCCCAATTTTAGAAACCTTTCGACAAATTCCTGTTTATGTAAATGAGTAAGGTTGATTAAATGAAAGGTGAAGCTTTGAAGACGTACCAGCCAGGCGCGGACCATGGCTTTTTGTGTAGCCAATCCACCTTTTCGACGGTTTCCTTCGGCGCGAGTGGCTGCCTGCACACGGACGGAGGCTTGGAAAGCTTTGTAAAGCTCCGGAGATGCGTTCGGCAGGTCCTGAAAACCTTTTTCTTCATCGACATCCTCCTCGTCGTCCTTCTCGTCATCGAAGCCGAGAATCGCCTCAGCATCAGCGCCCTCGACGTCGAAATGTTGCACGAGAGCCGTCTCTTCAGCACCTTCCTGATCCAATACGCTTTGGGGAGTTTCTTGAGAGGGAGTGGGCGGCTTCTCTGGACCAAAAAACGGACGAGGAGTTGCATTATCGATGGAAGACGGCGGACGCAATGGAGGGGGTGCGATGTCTTGGTGGGAATTGGCACTTTCAAGGGAACCTGACTCTGCTGGGGAGTTTGAGGGTACAGTAGTAGCTGCTGCAGAGCTTGGAGGAAACCTAGGGTTTGGATGGTTCACAAGGATCGTTGGGAATTAGAATTAAAATCATACCAGTAGTTTTGAAGCGTGGACCGGAGGCGATCAAGGGTGGTGGGCGTGGGGGGTTTCAGGCCTAGCTCTCGGCAAGATCTTGGAGCGGAGCCTTCCGTTTGATAGTGAGCCTGAAATGAATACGCATTAGTTTAGGTCTTAATGAGAGAGAAAGGTGGGACACGTACAATTGTGTCGCGTATTCTTCACGCGACGCGTTAATCAGTCCAGTCGCGTCGCGGGTTGGGTCCAATTCCGGGCGCGTCGCGGTCACGCTGCTTGGTGGTAGTGCAGCCGGTGCTCGTGCAGGTTCAAGCGAGGGTGATGGGACTTCGGCGATGTTGGAGAGCGCGAGGAGGGCCGGATCAATTGCGAAGGCGGTGGTGGGAAGCTTCTCGGAGCTGTCAAACTCGGCCATCGCACGGGAAATGGACGCGAAAAGGGGGAATTGGGCGAGGAAAAATAGGTAGTGAAATATTGTAGAATTAGCTGGACATCAAGTACGGTGAGGAGTGGGCCAAGTGGGCCAGAGACGACGCTCGGCCATTGTCTTGCACGTGCCTATAGCTATTTTATTTCAAAAAAAAACATGCGGTACAGTTCTTCTACCTGACTCGTTATTTGGTGCTCTTCGGCCATATTCCGATAATGATGGAGTTCTTTTGGTCAACATCCAACCCAAACAAAACTGAGGTGAGTATCCTGGTCCTGAGGCAAGGTGGAAAGATGCTGATGCGCAACCTCAGATGTTGGTATTCATCCACCTTGAAAATGGCGATGAAATCTAATGATATATTTTGGCCAGTTGTCACCACTTGCAGTCGTTTCACAAATCCCTGACCATCATCATTCAGGTGGTCGTTGGTTGTTAGCCTATTTTTTCCGACATCCTTTGGGACAATGCTCATTTATTTTTCTCTCAATATAGGTATGTTAATTATGCGCATGTATGCCTTATACGAACGGAGCCGAAAGGTGCTTGCCCTGTACATTGGAGTTGGAGTTGTTATCGTGATCGTGGGCTGTGTAAGTCTCAGTCTCAGAGGGAACCATACCCAGTCTGACATTCCATTGTCGATGTTGTGGTATAATCAGTGGGCATGTAAGTGTAAAACCTCCAAACAGACAAATACACGTAGGCTGCGGTCCAAATTTGGGTGTAAGTACTTCCCCGAGACATAGGCTCCAAGTTCATATAACTCAAACTCATCACTCATTTCTTCAGAGGCATCCGTGAGTGGTGCTGAGGACTACCCTAACACGATATATTCATCTTGGTCCACACAGGCTTGGGAGCAGCCTGGGCCGGAATGTTGGTCTTCGACTCACTTGTGTTTTGTATGACACTTTACAAATCTATCATCACCCCTCGCCTAAATGGATTGTGCATTTTGGACATTTTATTGCGTGATGGTGAGCTTTATTTTCTGGGACATGATTTATTTTCTTGACACACTTTAAGGAGCGATTTACTTTGCGTACATTTCACTTTTTCTTTCTAAATTAGCTTCTGGATGAACGTGTACACAGGGTAATAGTGCTGTCCAATTTGGCCAATATCTTGATATACATGGTGAGAGAAAATCGCCTCGTTGCTCAAAGATTCCTCCATATTTCCCCCCAGCTTGGTGAAGTGAAATATTTCATGTCGCCTTTCCATAGGAAGTAATCCCTGATTCCTACAAATAGTCCTTCATGAGAGGTTCATTTACGATGTTCGTCAACGTGTACGTCCTTGATTTCATCACCCACAGCAGCTAGCTAAATGGGGATTTAACATCATAGCATATCCTCTGTAATGATATCACGCTTTATGCTCAATTTGAGAAAGCCTAGGACCTCTAGACTCGCGACCATCCCTACGTAATGACATTCTTCATCATTTTCAGTGCAGGCATGGACTTCACCCGCTGCAATTTGGAATATCTGACCCACTTTGAGATTCTGTATTGGCATTAGCACATTCATTTTCTTACATTTCAGTGATTTCACGCTGGATGTGGAACCTGCAAATCATCAATCTATTACCCCAATATTACCCCATCATGATATGGTTACGTTGTACATCGACATCCTCACCTAACGTGGGTGGGGCGCGCCGCGCGCGCTCGCGCACAAGGATGGGTGGACGACGACGGAAGTGTGACGGGTGGCGGGTGACATCATTGTATTTTTCATCACGCTGTTGAACACTTGTCGAATCGACGACGGTGTCGCACTTTCTCATCTTTTTTCATCTATCGACAGTGTGTCGATCATCTGACTCTGCGTCGTGCTTCTCCTTTTGGGGAGTGTGCCGCCCTATGTATATCCTCTACTCAGACGAAGAACTCTTTAACTGGCGCATTCGACGATGTACCTAAATTTGGCCTACTGGTCGATTTTCTGAAGTTCTTTGTTGGTTCTTTGGGCTCGTTCAAGATGAAACGGAAAGTCTAGATGATCCGACGAGCACGAAGTGGTGGGTTGATATCTATCTTCTATTTGTAGACACAGATATTGATTCTAGTCTTGATTAGCCTCAATTTGACCATCGATGAACTGGTACGACTCATCTACATCATGATCAGCTACTAGTACTATTTCGGAACTATAATCTCGATCCGTTGCTTTTTGACACTGGTGTCTCCATCTCACATCAGCACCCTTGTGGCTCATTATTAGCCGTTTCTTTGACAGTCTTCATGTTGATGCTCCTTCGTAGACCTGAAGTGGCACATGCAGGTGCTGAGGATCATTGAACGCCTTCATGACCATTTGATCGTTGATAGACCACCACAGAATCTCCATTAGGCTCGCTGTTTCAGCAAGTTCTGTACTTGGTGACTCTCAATCTTAGCGGATGGAGCGCTCGACTCTCGATGCCTAGATTCTCCTCAACTGTGCATCTTCCTCGGATTGTATGAAGCGGAGGGTCTGGCAGGCTTGAAGTCGATTGTTTTCTCGCTCCTGGATGGAAAAAACTCCCACTGTCCGGATATTAGAGCGTGCGCCTTTCTCAACAATATGGGTTCACCACAAACTTAACACATCTAAGTATACCATTGTTATCTTTCAAGAGTGTGGTAGTTAAGGTCGACCAAGGCGTGATCATTTGAACTGAAATGAACCCTGGATTCCGTTGGATGGATACTTGATTGGGAGATTTAACCATCATTAATGCACCGTTGATCGAGGTATAATAGGTGGGTCGTCACCGCATCTTGCGATCCCACATCCATCCAGCTTTCAACATTGCCTACAAAGCCTGCAACCGAGCGATAGGGGAATTCAGGTTTCTTATGCTATACCTATGTAAGTCATTTGCTTGCGGCCCCACTGCGTGCCAGGAGAAATGTCTGTTAGCTCATTTTCGTGTCCTGATCATAGGAATGTCAGCCAGTGTTTTGAAATTGTTGCCTTCTGTATGTTGTGCTCGGTCTATTTCATGGTGTCGTCTCCTGCTTTTTCGCTCACAACGCCGATTATACGGGCAGCCATCCTCTTGTACGACTATTGCCTGACATTTGTCGCCGAAGTGGAGAGGTATTGGGTTGTTCGCCGCCTTAGCTGGGGTTTGGGGTTCTTCTATCTCAATCGTTATTTGGTACTCTTCGGTCATATTCCGATAATGGTGGAGTTCTTTTGGACAAGCTCCAATTCAAAAACAACTGAGGTGAGTATCCTGTTGCTCAACATCCCAAGTCCAAGGCCAGGTGGAAATATACTGATGCGTAGCCCCTCAGATGTTAGTATTCATCCATCTCTGGCAGTCGAAAATGGCCATTAATCTAATTATATTTTTTGCCCAGTTGTCATCACCTGGAATTGTTTCACGTATACCTAACCTTCATTGTTCAGGTGGTCATTGCTTGTAGGCTTATTCCCTCCGAAATCGTTGAGACGATGTTGATTATCTTTTCTCCCCTGATACAGGTATTGTAATCATGCGCATGTACGCTTTGTATGAGCGGAGTCGAAAAGTGCTGGCTTTCTACATCATTGTTGCTGCTGTTATATTGGTCGTGGCTTGCGTGGGTCTCAACTTGGATGCAAGTCATGATCTGCCCTCGCTGATTCTGTGGTATATAGTGGGTAGCACTGAGTGGAAAAGAAGAAATACCTTGGAACACTCACATTCACACAGGCTGCAGTATACCATTGAGTCGGGAAAGGTAAGTACTTTGCCTTGACTAGTGCTTCGATTTCATATAATTCCAACTCTTCATCCCTTCCTTCAGAGCCATCCGTGCGTGCTAGCAGAGGACTTTTAATCATGACGAGATATACTGACCTCGACCCACACAGGCTTTGGAATAGCTTGGGCTGGAACCCTCGTCTTCGATTCACTTGTCTTCGGTATGACACTTTACAAATCGATCGTCCTCCCTCACCCAAACAGAGGGAACATTTTGAACATTTTTTTGCGCGATGGTGAGCTTTACCTGTCCAGAAACTCTTTTCTTCTAATCAATATGCAAGGGGCAATCTACTTCGGGTAGGCTTGCCTTTTTTTTCTTTCTAATTTGGTTCTGGATTAAAGCGTGTACAGGGTAATGACAGCATGTCATTTGGCTACTATCTTGACATTTATGGTGGGAGCAAGTGCCAAATCATCGTCTCGTTTCTAAAATACTTCCCTATCTTTCGCCTAGCTTAGTGGAGTGAAACTTCTCATGTCGCCTTTTCATTGGAAGTGATGGCTAATTCCTATGCGTAGACCGGTAAGAGAGTTGCAGGATCGTTATTGGCCAATGTGTACGTTCATGATTCCATCGACCACGGTGGTTGTTTAAAGGGAGACTCAACATCCTAGCATATCCTCTCTGATGATATCACGCTTTATGCTCAACTTGAGAGACCCTTCCCTGCTCTCAAGCGGAAGGCGTGCTTCATTTAGCGCATCACTGGCTGAATTGACGTACCCAATCACGACAATCGCTGAGGTGGAACACCCAACACAAACTTCCGAAGGACCACCGTATCAAGGGTTGGCTCCTTCCCAACCTGGTCGATCCCATACGATGTACCATTAATTGGCCAAGGAGAAGAGATCGGGTAGGTGTTCAAGCGGCTTACTTTATACCTTTCTCCTCGTCGTTTACGCTACTCATCCAGGTAGCAGTGGCGGTGAATGAGCACCCGAAGGAGTTATATTTTAAAAAATTGATGCCCCATATCTGCCACCATTACTTAGTTCGATTTTCCAGCTCACCGAATATTACCGTAGATAGATTCCTGTTTGTAGATACAACACACAGTAATACCATCGCGTCCTCCCCGCATTGTCCGAGCGCGCGACCAGCTCAGGACCTACAACAACCGCTCGGGCCTCTCCACCGCTTCCATCACTAAGTCCATCCACTGTTCGGCAGCTGATATAAAGTTGTTACCGTTTGCCCAAATTTTCCCACTGAAGGTAGTGATTCAAATCATCTATGGAATTGTAGCCTTGCCTGAATAGGCAGCGAGTGCACGAATCAAGCACGAATGTAATAAATACGGTCTCGTACCATGCTCAGGGTTGCGCTTATAAATAGCGAAAAACTGTGTAGACTAGCCGGCCATTCGTTCTGAGGCTTCTTCCATGTGGCTGTTGTGGGGTCAAACATCGAGCGGACTGCCAAGACTGTCAAAAATAAGAACACCTCAGAATGACTGGTACAAAGGGACACGGTTTGACTCCGACGCTGATTTGGAGAAACTTCCGCAAAATTCGACATCACTTTGACAATAGTACTTGCTCAAAACATCACAAAAAATGGTTTTTCTGGTTACACTTTAAATACATTATTTAGTTCAAATAATGCGATTAGAATACACTTGAAAAAAACTATTCTTTTGACTACAACTTAACACATCAACACAGGAAATGGGTCTAGCTATGAAGGCCAGAATTGGGATTAGGAGGTTGGGATTGCGGCGGAACTTGTTGTTGGTCTGGAATAGGATGATACTAAGGATAGTATATCAGTGTTTGGGGTCGAGTTGGTATGTGGTTGTGAGGTGGGGTTGGGTAGTAGTAGTTGCTAGAATTGTGCCCCTTCGGCGTGAAGTATTGAGGGTATTGAGTTTGCGTTGGGTAAGGGTAGAGGAGTTGATGGACGCAAGATGCTGTGACGTCATGACGTTTGTCTGGGACAGCGACACGCGTTCGCTTTGCCACGCTCTCATCCATCCTTGACCGCTTCGCTGTGCTCTTTTGCTTCGGCTTTGGCCCCATGGACTTGAATGGGAGGGTTTAAATCTCTGCTCATAGCTCGTCGCCGTAATTCCCAAACCATCCCCATCCCCCACCAGTGGCACATTTTAAGCTGATGAGGTTGTCGATAGGACTCGCCACAGAAGATGGCTTATCTACTGCATCATTGATAAGGAGTCCTGCAGCACTGGAGATTGCGCCTTCGAAGTCTCGATTCCAGATTAGGGTACACCGTTCATGAAGACTTGATTTTGTTGCGGGATTCACAGCTTCGTATGATACAGCCGTTTCCCGAGAACTTGGTGGAGCAAGATTTAGGAGTTCAGGGTTGCGGATGTCACAACAAGGGACCGTTGGGGCTTTCAAAAAAGTTCTGGTAAGTAGGGGCCATTCACTACGAAGATTAGCACTTACTGGCTTTCTCTTTTCTATATATTTCAGTCAACACACCACGACGGCAAGTAGTCGACTGAACTAAGCCATACGCCCCTTCGTCGTTTGATGAGACATCGACTCAGGAACCTCGATGCCAGCTGCAACATCGTCTGTTAGGTCTCCATATCCACAATTATAATATCTTCGACCATGGAGGTGCTATTCAACAACCTCTGCGGCGTGTGTGGCTCACGAATCTCCACCTTTTACCCAGTAAAAATACGCCGTCACTTGTCTCGCTGGACAATGCTTTCTAACTCCATGAATACATTTTTCTGTTCATTCGTCTCGACGTGCGTGATATTGTATCTCTGCCTGGGTCATTCTCGCAAGGCGACGAACAAGGGAATGGCGCAAAAGAAGGAGAAAAAGAGTCGGAAAAGGGGAAGAACGGAGTTACAGTGGACGAGGCGTGTTGTGTTCATGGCCAGAGCGGAGTATTCATTGGCAAGTGTAGTGTAGCGGGGGACCCAGTTTGGACCCAGCTCTTAAAAAGACTGTATGTGTCATCCAATCTCTAATCTGGAGTATCTCATCCGTCATCCTCCCTGAAGGTCCTTGCAACGAGAAGTTGGTCACTTTGCGATACATAGACGTGTCACTAAGTAGTCCAATAGATTCTTGTCTGCGACCTTGCATCGCCATGCCCCTACTGAAGGATTAAGCATGGTTCTCCGACCAACACGATTCGATCATGATCGCGAACTTCACTCGTCAGCCTTGGGCACTAGTCCTTATCCTCCTATCCAGCACTCAAGCTATCTAGCCGAGTTAGTAACCCGTTCTATTTCAAAGTTCAAACATCTTGGAGTATGATACTGATCATAATGGAACCGAGATGAACTGCCATCAAGTTTGAGGGCTGGATGATGGACACCGCTGGATTGCATGAACAACGAATTTAGCCATCAAGATAAAATTCTCGGTGATAATTGAGTGACGTATAATAAGGGGCTTCTCACTTGCAGTGAGCAGTAGGGAATTCAAGAATGACTTCTAACGTTACATTGGATGAGCTCAACTCCATGTGAGTCATTTATTCACAGCTTCATATGGTACCAGAGATAATCTTGTTAACGCCTCAGGCTCTTGACCTTAGAAATGTCGACCACTATCTACAAATTGTTGCTTTCTGTACGCCGCATTCAGTCCATTTCATCCCATTCCTGCTGTCAGCACTGATTACATGAGCAGCCATCCTCCTGTACGACTATTGCCTCACATTTGTCGCCGAAGTGGAGAGCTGTTGGGTTGTTGGCCGGTGTAGATGGGGTTTGGGGGTCTTCTACCTGAATCGTTATTTGGTGCTCTTCGGCCATATTCCGATAATGCTGGAGTTCTTTTGGTCAACATCCAACCCAAACAAAATTGAGGTGAGTATCCCCGGTCCTGAAGCGAGGTGGAGAGATACTGATGCGCAACCTCAGATGTTGGTATTCATCCAACTCTGACACTCGAAAATGCCGATGAAATCTGATGAAATCTTTTGTCCAGTTGTCACCACTTGCAATCATTTCACGAATACCTGGCCATCATCATTCAGGTGGTCGTTGCTTGTCAGCCTATTTTTTCCGAAATCCTTTGAGACAATGCTGATTTGATTCTTCTTTCAATATAGGTATGTTCACTATGCGATTGTATGCCTTATACGAGCGGAGCCGAAAAGTTCTTGCCTTGTGCATTGTCATTGGAGTCGTCATCCTGATCGTGAGCTGTGTAAGTCTCAATCTCAAAGGGAATCATACCCAATCTGACATTCCATTGTTGATGTTGTGGGATATAGTGGGCAGTGTTGAGTGCAAGACAAGATAAACCTCCAGACCTCCAAATGCATATAGGCTGCAATCCAAACGTGGGTCGAGAAGAGTAAGTGCTTCGCCGAAATGTAGGCTCCAAGTTCATATAACTCAAACTCATCACTCATTTCTTCAGAGGCATCCGTGAGTGGTGCTGGGGATTTACCCTAGCGCAATATATTCATATTCGCCCACACAGGTATAGGAGCAGCCTGGGCCGGAATGTTGGTCTTCGACTCACTTGTGTTTTGTATGACACTTTACAAATCTCTCGTCTTCCCTCGCCTAAATGGATTGAGCATTTTGGACATTTTATTGCGTGATGGTAAGCCTGACTTGCCTGGAACCTGATTTCTTTTTTTTTGACACTCTCTAAGGGGCGATTTACTTTGCGTAGGTGTCACTTTTTCTTTCTGAATTAGCTTCTGGATGAACGTAAGCACAGGGTAATAGTGTTGTCCAATTTGGCCAATATTTTGACGTTCATGGTGAGAGAAAGTTAGATATTATTACCTCATTGTTCAAAGATTCCTACATATTTCTCCCCTAGCTTGGTGAAGTGAAACGTTTCGTGTCGCCTTCTCATTGGAAGTGATCGCTGATTTCTACAAATAGTTCTTGGTTAGAGGTTCATTATCGACGTTCGTCAACGTGTACGTTCTTGATGTCATCACTCACCGTGGCCAGCTACTAAAGGGCGATTTAACATCACAGCATATCCTCCGTGATGATATCACGCCTTACGCTCAATTTGGGCATACAGAAATCTGCGTGCCACCTGCGGTCACCTGCGAACAGGTGACCGCAAGTGTCTCGCAGATGCTCACAAGTTTCGCAAGTGTCACGCAGGTCTGCGCAGAGGTACGTAAAGTGTAGTGTACGTTGTAGACCAACTGTAAACACTGGGAGCATGCTTGTAATTACCTTCTTATGACCAAATATAGCGGTGAGAATCTGCGAGATACAAAACCTTGCCCAATAACTAATTGCGCCAGGGCTTCTTCCTCCTAAAAACTGGATGTAAGGATATATTTTAGCCCACTTTATATACAAAATTATTTATTCCATGAAATCTAGAATTTAAGCTGTACACAGCCCAAAACGCGTGAGGAAACGTTGAAATTTGAAGCCTCGGTCCGACCAACCGACAAGGATTTACTTTCGAAAGTAAATCCTTGTCACGGTAGCCAACGAAGCCAAGATATGCCAAATAGCCACAAATGACATCGGTAAATGAAGAAAACCGAAAATAAAATAGAGGGGTCGTTACCCAAGTTCCAAATTATGACAAATAAACTTTACGTTCCAATCACTTTCAAATGAGCCCAAAATCTCCATCGTTGGCTGAGAAATCCCAACCAGAACAATAAGAATATGTGGAAAACCGCATTTGAACCGCATCATACCAAGGTCACACACCCCCAGTATGATTTTTGACTGTATTACAGAACCACAGAGCAGGTCCGCAAGTGGACCGCAGATGGTTCATAAATGTTTATTTTGTGCGCAGATGCTCGCAGGTGTGTCTCGCAAGTGTGTCTCAAGTGATGCGCAGGTTGCACGCAGGTGTACGCAGGTCACGCAACCGGCGCCAATTCTCGCAAGTGTATCTTAT
>Ga0307517_10010862_pt1 | contig 12690 bp, 8 predicted proteins | sample 23_EM_MG_FD_194515 | JGI IMG/M metagenome (GOLD analysis project Ga0307517, IMG submission 194515) | Populus trichocarpa ectomycorrhiza microbial communities from riparian zone in the Pacific Northwest, United States - 23_EM | ecosystem: Host-associated > Plants > Roots > Unclassified | place...
GATAGACGAGATAAGACATGATGATATAAGAAATATATATCTTTATCTTTTTTTTATATATTTTTTTATATATTTGATTGTTTTATATATGTCTAAGTAACGATTATCTCCTCTAATTTAATTAATTAATTTCTCTACTGCGTAAGTGGCGCCAGCTCTTCTTTTCCTCAAACCCCCACTAAAGATTGGTAATGGTTTTACTCTATTGTTGGATATGGTACTCGAGCGAGTCATAATCCACCAAGTGCGGTTCCTTTTTGGGTTTTTTTTTTCCACCCAGTTTTGTTATTTTTCCAATTCTCTCACGAAATCAAGGAAACGGTTATGTAGGGTTCTTGTAGTCACGATATTATTGTGAATAACATAGAGAAGAACAAGGACTCAACGAAAGTTTGAAAACAAAAGAAAATAATCAATGAAAAAGCATCAGTTTTTCGGTGGTTAATTACAGGCGAGGAGCAAGAGCATGGAGGATGGTGATGAAGAAGTACTGTACCAAACCGAGCTTGTTCAATTGTTCTCCGAAGAAGATGAGGTATATATTAAGTGGCCTCGCATGGCCCCAAAAGGTTATATCAAACTTGTTACTCACTAGGTTTTATATAGCTTCCTAAGTTTGTACATATATTTAAATTAATTATATTCTTTAATTTAGTTTATTTTCTGTCATTTCCTTTTTTGGCACGGATTTTCTCATGTAGTTTGTCAATCTTTAATCAAATTAATATCTTTGAGAGTTAATTATGACTGATTAATTATACAAATTAGGAGGGGAGGAGGCATTTTTACAGGTTATGATTTCTTTGTTTTTGTATATCTCTGCACTTCATATTTTAGGTGGCGGTGTTTTTTGAGAGTCTGGATGGAGAGTTAAATAAAGTGAACCAGTTTTACAAGAATAAAGAGAGCGAATTTCTTGAAAGAGGAGAGATACTTAACAAGCAGCTAGAGACTTTGCAGGACCTCAAACGGGTTCTCAACGAGCACTGTCGTCGTAAGCCGAATGCCGGAGTCCTTCCTCTTTCTTGCTCATCCTCACCACCTCGGAACTCCTTTTGTTCTGGTAACGGTCGTTTTTCCTTTGACATAAAACTAATAGATTGGAGTAGATACCATGAGATTGAGACCACACCGTTTGAAAGTACGTGGAGACTCATGGAACTTGGGGGCGTTAGCTAGCCAAGTAGGTGGGCAATACATAGACGTGGCTAAAAGCGAGATTGTGAACAGATTGAATCAATTAATGCTCTCTCTTGTTTATTTATGATGACAAACTATATCGCCAACAGGATACTTTCCAGAAACGGAAAGAAGCGAGTCGGATACCAGTAATCCATTGAGCCAAGAACTAAAAATTGACTCCAGTCATTTAATTTAATTTACACTTGAAATCGGATCTCTAACTTTTAGGCCTTTGGCATACAAGAGAGAGAGATGAAAATTTAATTTCAATTAGGCCTAGAATTAGTCTTGCATGCACGTCAGTCGTAGTTTCTTAATTGCAAATTATGAATTTACTTTTATTACCAATGTTATACATGCAAGCATAGCAACGGTTGATCACTGCACCAACACGAACAATCATATATAAAACAAGGATTTAGTATGATTTTAATTTGTATACATAACATTTCCCTAATGTTATTACGCAGAAAGCGCGAGTGAATCAAATGAGACCTCTGCAGATTCACAGATTGATGAAATCATCGCAGCACTGGAGAGAGAGGGCATCAATTCGGCCACAAGAAAAAAAACAAAGAAAGGGAAACCTAAGATGGCAATAAGGATTGGCATTCCAGCTGCTGCACCAACACGAACGATCACGGCTGTAACATCAATGTTGTGGGAAGATTTGGTTAATAACCCTAAAAAGGAATTAGGTGCTGGAGATTTCATTAATAGAAAGAAAATCCAGTGTGCTGAGAAGATGATTAGAGGTGCATTTGTGGAGCTCTATAGAGGCCTCGGTCTCCTTAAAACTTACAGGTTCATTTTCACACCAATATATATAATTCCTCGTCATCGTATTATATATTTTGTCTCATAATATCCAGTCTTTCAAGAGAGGACTGCATGTCTCCCACCACCTAAAAATACTCTTCGTGCGTGGACTGTTGTGTATAAAATATGTTCTATTGATTATATATAAACTCCCAATTCCTAAAACCGACGGACAGATCTGCCATTCCATGTCATGGCTTTGATCATTTGAACATCCATTCCAACGTCGTCACAATAATGATTGATTTAATTTGGACGGAATTGAACACGGGTGTAAAATATTGGGGTTTAGCTAGATACTGCTACGAAGATAATTTTTTTTATGACCTTGCATATCTTGATATACAAGCTTTCCTATTTTTGGCAGCTCATTGAATATGATGGCTTTCACGAAAATATTGAAGAAATTCGACAAGGTAAGGTGGTCTTACCTCAGCTTTTCAGTGTATATGTTCATGTATGCATGGAAGAAAGACGATCGAGCATTTTACTTATATTCTAAAAAGGAAAAGAAACAAGAAGAAGAAAAAAACTCTTTTTATTTTTTTGGGAAAACAACAAATTGTGTTAGCCCCCCACTTGTAAATCATATCTGAGTCAAATTAAATCCCTATTGAGATTATACAGCTCTGCCTGTGTTGGCTTACAAATAATTTATCCTCGCTCATGCCCTCTTCAGCCCAGCCCTCTAATAAGTCAAAAAACCTTTAAACCAATATTGTTCCTTTTTTTATGAGTGAGAAATTCTATTAATCAAAAGCAACCGAAAAGAAATACAGAAATAAGATATTAAAGTACGTAAAATAATTTTTATGAACTACAATTAAAAAAAAATGATAATTAATTATGTTGATATTCTAAAAACTGGGTATAAAACAGTTTCTCAAAAACATTATATTTTGAAAGAAATAGGCTTAAAGATTTTAAATTTATATTTAGTTAAAATAACATCATTTTGAATTTAATTTTATTCACTGTGGACTATAGCGATTTTACAATATATATATATATATATATAAAATTGAGAATTGGTAGATATCTTGAAGTGGGAAAGTATTTTTGTATCTTCCGAAACCAAACCGCTTTCTAATTAACTCGTGTTGGAGACAATAACATCAATATATATATGTTCCTCACATGAAGAATGTGAGACCACCAAATATCCTTACCTAATGATGATGTAATAAAATTAAGGGATTGGAGCATATATTTTTGTTTTTTTACTTCTAATTATCATCAATTGCTCCATCATTTAAGTACTATCCCGATCGAATCTTATATCTCCTTCTCTACATAAATACTTTATAATTGGACTCGTCATCATTAGTAATGAAAAAAAGAACAGTATATATAATTTATCATATATCAAGTCATTCTTCAGATAATCTTATGCATATAATAGTGATGAATGCAATTTCATATTATCTCACTATGTCATCTGCATAAACTTCATGAGTTAGTGCTGTTCATAAAACAACTGAAACTGGGATTTTTCACACATAAACAGGTCTCTAATCAACAAGCATCAGCAAGTTATTTAAAAGTAGTGAAGAGATCCCACTTCATTAGCTCTGATAAGGTAACAAGACATTATCATTATTTTGTCATGTAGAAAGATGCCTTGCTGTTGTGCATATGGTACTCGGAATTGCATCCTTCGCCTGCACATGATCATACTATGGTGTTCTTATTCTTCACCACTACCTAATGTCTATACCAAAATGTACGTGGCAAGGATATGGTCTAGCCATGTTCTTTTTGTATGCATGATGACTTCTGGTTAGCTCTCCACAAATATGTAATTTGCATTTTGTTTACTCAAGTACATATATTTGGAGAAAGGGATTAATGGTTTTCTAATAAGGATTATGTGTAATATTATACTACTTGACTGATAAGGTTGTGAGACTAATGGATGATGTGGAGTCCATCTTCACAAAGCACTTCGCCAACAATGACAGGAAAAAGGCGATGAAGTTCCTGAAACCCCAGCAACAAAAAGAGTCTCACATGGTTACGTTTTTTGTTGGTAATTTCTCTTTCTCTGACACACACCGACAATAATCTTTACCACCTCTCATCACTTCGTTTAATTAAGTTCATTGACAAGGCAAATCCATTTTTATTTGGTAGGGTAGACATACTAGAGGAAAAAAAGCTCACAAGGGTTAGTATGAGTGGTGAGACTTGACCTAGGAAGTATTTTTTTATTTAAAAAATATTAAATTAATGATTTTTATATGATTTTTCATCAAATAAAAAACGCTTTTGAAAAAATATTATATATTTGATTAGCCTTTCGGTCAAAATATGCCGCGCACAAAATTCCCATGGACTAGTCCTGGCAGTGACCACTAATCCCATTAGTGGAAATAACCCTCATCATGGTTTATTAGTGTAATTCGAATTGGACCCACCAAACCAGTGCTGCTGGTGCTGTTTCAGGAAGATTCATGTTTTTTATTATTTATTGATGTTGTTTTTCTTTTGTTGTTGCTTATTGCAGGATTGCTTACTGGTTGTTTTGTATCACTGTTCAGTTTATACGCAATCTTGGCACACTTGGCTGGTATTTTTAAGCCAAATTCTGAAAGATCATACGTGGAAACTGTCTACCCTGTTTTCAGGTGCTTATTATGAACATTATCTTTAATCCACTTAGTAATTCTTCACATAAATTCTACATGGTTTTTAACTAATGATTTGAAGAATCTTTTTAACAAAAAAAAAAGTTTCGAAGAACTTAATATGCCTTAATGGACTAGATGACTAGTATGGAATTCCTTGTAACTGGATTGACAAGAAATGAAGGATTTATTTGAGAAGTAGGATAGTCTCTTCATACTAATCCTTCGCGGCTGCTATGTTTATACTGTCCAAGATAAGATAAGATGATTTGAATCTGCAGTTGATGGACTAACTGTGATGTTATGCAGTGTCTTCACCTTGTTAAGTTTTCACTTGTTTATGTACGGGTGCAATCTCTTCATGTGGAAGGGTACACGGATCAACTACAATTTCATTTTTGAATTCCAACCCAGCACAGCCCTCAAGTACAGAGATGCCTTTCTCATTTGCACCACTTTCATGACCTCGGTGGTTGCAGCAATGGTAATCCATCTTCTCTTAAGGGCTAGCGGTTTTTCACCAAACCATGTCGATGCCATTCCTGGGATTCTCCTCCTAGTAAGTGTTACTGGTTCCTGTTAGTAGCAAGCTGTTACAAGTTTTCCTAGTCTGTACCAGCATTGCATATTTGCTCAAGCAGAAGTCGTTTTCCTTGGAAGCTCATCAGAACTGCAATTGAACCTCATATTAAACTAGAGACGGGGTGCTGATATCCACATGTATTTTTCAGATTTTTATTTTCGTGCTCATTTGCCCTTTTGACATCTTCTATCGTCCAACACGTTATTGCTTCATCCGGATTATACGAAACATAGTCTGCTCTCCATTTTACAAGGTATATATCATACTTGTTTATTTTGTCGAGCGTTATAAGAATTTGTCAGTGTAATAACCCAAAATTCTGTTTTTTGGTTTTCTTGATTACAACATATTTGCAGGTTTTGATGGTCGACTTTTTCATGGCAGACCAACTTACTAGCCAGGTGATTTCTCTTAGCATATAATTTACTGCTTAAAGCATTGAACTTCTGTATATTCTTTCTCTTGATTTCAATTAGTTTGTGGCTTGGCTAATCTTCCTCACGATTCTAATACAGATTCCATTGTTGAGGCACATGGGATCCGCAACTTGCTACTTTCTAGCTGGGAGTTTCAAGACACATAGATATGAAACCTGCAAATCCGGAAGGCTATATAGGGAGCTTGCTTATGTCATTTCATTTTTGCCTTACTATTGGCGTGCTATGCAGGTATAATTCCCCATAACAACTACGCACTTTTCTTTCAAAAATGTATGATCATTTATTTTTTAGTCACTCAAAGCCAAATTCTTTATCTCCAATTAATACATTTTCTTGCCAATGAAAGTGTGCAAGAAGATGGTTTGATGAAAGTGACCTCAACCATTTGGCTAACATGGGGAAGTACGTTTCTGCCATGGTGGCAGCTGGTGCGAGGATAACTTACGGTAGGCAGGAGAACCACCTATGGTTTGGTATAGTCCTGGTTACTTCTGTGTTTTCCACAGTCTATCAATTGTATTGGGATTTTGTTAAGGACTGGGGCCTTCTCAACTCTAAATCCAAGAATCTATGGCTAAGAGATAATTTGATACTGAACAACAAAAGCATCTACTACATGTCCATCGTGAGTTCTCCCTCCATTTAAATCCTATTCCATTCAAGCGTTAAATATGGAAGCTCTTATCAGATTGAGAAATTGAATTGCAGGTCTTGAACATAGTTCTTAGAGTTGCTTGGGTGGAGACTGTCATGGGGTTCCGCTTCAACATGGTTGAGTCACGTATGTTAGATTTTTTATTGGCTTCTTTGGAGGTAATTCGACGTGGCCACTGGAATTTTTACAGGTACATTTTATTTCAATCTTTACTTAGAAAAGTTTATGAGAAGAGCTTTGTGGTCTCTAGAGGAAAAATATCTATCTTCTAACATTAGTCAGAATGTGTTGAAACAGGTTGGAGAATGAGCATCTGAATAATGTTGGCAAGTTCAGGGCGGTGAAAGCAGTTCCCTTGCCATTCCGCGAGACTGATTCTGATGGCTGAGATGTCCAACCGTCAAAATGTAAAGAATTTCCTTGCAAGTTCATTCCAGGTACAGTTCCTAGAAGGCTGACATAAAGGGGCCATATGGGATCCACATCTTATAAAACAATGTGCGAGTCTCCTTTTCATTCTTCACAGATCCAACTGATTCGGTGATTGTAAAGCTTTGAGTGTAATGAAGAAAGCGAGCATCAAGTTTACTTGGAATTATTATCTTGTACAATATTGGGAATTCTGACTTCGATTTGATGATATGAACGAAACTGATGTCTTCGACAAATTTTCATTTCCTGTGGTGATGACTTGAAGAACATCCATTGGCAGCTACAGTATCCCCATGACTCGTCTTATATGTTGAGAAGTATAAATTTTGAAAAACTTTAGGCAGCCCACAGCCCTTTCAATAAAATGGTTGCATCGAGTTGAATGAAATGGATAGACTGCCCAAATGAATTTGAAGCACATCGAAGATCAAGAAAGACAGAAAAATCAAAGGCATTTTTCAAGACACAATGTCAGAATTGAAGACGTTAAAAGAAGAGCCTAGGTTCGAGAAAAAGGTGTTTTTATTATAATAATGCGATATTATTACAAATTTTTGGCAATTGAAACCATTATTAATCAAGTCTTATAATTTAATTCCTGCTGAAACAAATTATTTTCTTGGACAAGTTTAAGATTAACAGGATTCTCTAAGCTCTAGAGGACTGTTCTTTAATCTTTGCGTAAGGACTCTGCTATTTTCTTCGAGAGACAGTAAGCAGTGGACTGGATTGTGATCATTGGATTAACACCCACGGCACTTGGCAAAACACTAGCGTCACAAACGAACAGGCCTTCTGCTTCCCAACTTTCTCCATTCTCATCAACAGCACCTTCTTTTTCATTAATCCCCATCCTGCAGCTCCCCATTTGATGGGCTGAGGAGTAAAACATCCAGTCCTCTTCCAGTGACAGAGCCCCCCCGGTAGCATAAACTGTGTCCAAAAATTCCTCCAGATCCTCTATTTTTATCCCTCTACATTTGATCCTCTGCCCATCGCTTCTATGTGTACCCACTTCGACTGCTCCCGCTGCTACTAAAATCCTCAATGCCTGCCGCAGCCCTACCTTGAGATTGTCTCTGTCCGATGCATTTAAGTAATAGGATATCCTTCCCTCTGTCGTAACTTTTCCAGACCCGCTGTCTCTTATTATTGTTATGAGGTGAGCAGTTCTTGAATACTTCATCATTCTGTTCTTCATGTCATGCCCAGACACCCAGGGACATAATACAGAAAATGAAGAAGGCCCTAATCCAGGGGTTTCTACAATTGCCCTTACATTGGAGTCTCCTGCTACCACTTCATGAACTGCTGTGATTATTCCACCATCATATACTTTCCCCTTGAACTCTGAATTTGACTCGGGAAAGTATCCCCAGGCCATTAGGACAGGGTGCAGATGAAGGTTCCTACCTATATTCTGATTCTTCAATCCACTAGAGATCATTAAAGGCGGTGTCAAGAGAGCTCCACATGCTGAGATTGTTACCTTGGCCTCGATTTGCAATCTTGTTATGATGTTGTTGTTTATAATTTTTGCAATCACTCCCAAGCACTTCTTTTTTCGTTTACCTAAGCCCTTGTTCTTTTCCAATATGAATCTCTCTGCTTTGCATCCTGTTAAGATCACTGCCCCGTTATCAACAGCATCAACCAGCCATGTACGATCAGTCCCTTTCTTCTCTCCCTTTCGACAACCATAACCACAAGAGCCACAATAATGTCTCTCTGAGGAATTTCGTGGGACGGTTTTGACGGGAACACCAAGGCGCTCGCACCCTTTTCGAAGTACTTGATTTTGAAATCCTTCCACTTTACAATTCTCTGTAACTCCTATTCTCGCACAAACAGTATCCATGGCAGAAAGATATTCAGAGCTACCAAAAAGTGGAATTTTCTGGTTCTTGGTCCATTCCTGAAGCACAGAGTTTGGTGTTTTGATGGATGCTGACCAATTAACAACAGAACCTCCTCCAACTGCTGATCCTGCCATAATTATCACCCCTGCATCAGCACTTGTAAGCAATCCACCTGATTCGTATAGTTGAGCCAAGGAAGGGCCTTCCAAGCCAGAATAATCCGTAGCAGTAAAGTAGTTCCCTTTCTCGAGAACAAAGACCTTTTGCCCAGAAGCTGCAAGAACAGCCGCGGCAACTCCTCCACCACAACCGGAGCCAACAATAACAACATCACATTTGATTTTACAAAGGTTCCTTCGAGGATCTCGCGTAACTTCTAGGCCTTTTTCTGTAAGAGAGCGGAGAAGGGTGGAGTCAGTTTCTTGATTCGTATCTATCAATCCCTTTTGAAGGGGCCTCTCTTTCGGAACCTGGTCTGGATTTTCATCAGTGCCTGCACAATATTCAATGGCTTCCCATGCTGGGTTGTCACCATTTTGACCAACCTGTAGAAGCAGATAAAGTTGGAGATCTTCAAGACTTGAAATAACTGCTACTGTAGAAGGGGGGGTCATTGTAACCTTTTCATCTGTGATTTACCCAAGTGAGAAACGAGTGCAGTGCATGATTAATTGTTTGGCTGGAGATGGTTGGGTGCATCAGTTTTTATTCTTTATGGAATATATATGGCCGTATGATTAAATGGGGCAGCTGAGACGTCAGTGTCATGTTGTTTGGCCGAATTAATGATGATATATATGCTTCCAATTCAAGCTGTTATACGAAAGGAAGTGATCAAAAACCAAACTAATACTATTACTGATGAATTAATGGATCGGAGCCATGATACATTTCTGCATAAATTAGCAGGGTGAAGAAATGGACTCTTGCTATCAGGACTGCCTACACAAAATCACAGCAGAAAATCTTCATTGCATCCTTCAATCATATCCAAGACTGCACAGAGTTGTAAGACCGTAAGAAAAATGGCAATGTGTGGTCCAGAAGCCTTTTCCTTACACTGAAAGCAACAACTCCATTTAAAGCAAGATGTTTTGTCGGTGGAGGTAAAAGGAGAAGGAGAAGTCACTTGTTTATCTCTGCTCAAAATTTTGGCAAGAGAGGAGCATTATAGCTAATAATAGAATATCCCACACAGTATCGATCCTGGATAGAGATATATGTTAACGATGCGATTAGTTTCTCTTTCATTTTATGCCTGTCGTTGTTTTGGCCATATGCAACTCCAACTGCTCACTTTTCATGAGGTATTTGTCAGTATACTATCAGTTATTTTTTAAAATATTATTTATTTGAAAATAAATAAAAATAATTAAATTTTATTAATAAATCTTTTCCAAATTTGCCGTTGGATTCATTCAAGTTTAGATTTTTTTTTTAATTTTAAATTTAAATATATTTTCTGGTTAATTTTCGTATATCAAGCTAGATTTAGCTCCTCTTGATTAGATCTTGAACTAGTCATTTATACCAAAAATAGATAAATGATAAGAAACCGAAGACCAATGCTTGCGGTGATACCCAAAATAGTATAAAAGGGTAATTATTAATTACTATTAACTAAGAAATTATCTTGGGCTTCTATGTTTTATGTCTGGAATAAATTATTAGATATATTCCTGATAAATCATTTTTCACTAAATACCAAAGAATAAGGAGCATAGAATCTTGCAAAGTGATGGGAACATTACCCGAGAGAAGAAAACGAAGACGCACAAGACCTTGACATAAATGAAGGCAATTCTGATAGCTGTAAAAAACCTGCGTTTGAACCATTTCTGCAGAACCTTCTCCCTCTTATCCAAAGAGATGCTTGAAAAATTCTTAATGCAGAGCCATTTCTCCCCAAAACAAAGAGACCCGCAAAGCAAAAATGTACCCAGCCTAGTAGATAGAAGCCATAGAACCAATCTCACCAGGAACACAGCTTCTGGCAAACCCCTCTTCCTTAAAAGCTCTGCAATCTGTGCAAGGCAAGACAAAAGAAGAAGAAAAGCTGCCAATTTCAATAAATTCCTGTAGCCAATTGAATAGTTTAAACAATTTCTTTTTCCGGATCAGAAACTATTTGATTCATGAAACTATAACCGATACAAGTTTGTTTGCTATGTTTGTGTTCACCTATAATTGTGTGAGACAAGAGAAGTTAAGAAGGGGAGAATATATCGATTCTAAACCTCATCAGGCATAGGCGTTTGAGAGCCAGAAGCTCTGTATAGGGCCTGCACGGCCTTGGTAGGTTGGTGTTGTTTTCCGTCCAAAGTAGTAACTGGTGGCGGCAGAGAAGGCAATATGGTTTCACATAGACTAGCAAGCGAATCCATCTCAGCAGAAGAGAGCCCATGACTGTACTTGCTCTCTCTTGTTCTCCCTCCACTCAACAAAGGATGGCACTCTCTTCTCATCTCTCCGTCCCCTATAGAACTTCTCCTTCACACAAACAGTAAGCGATGGTGCGCGTTCTCTGTTTCTATGATGTTGAAGTTGAAAGACAGCATATTATATTACATTTGTCTTTGTACTCAAAAGTAATTAATAGGATTAGCTTAATTATAAGAAAAAAAAACCCTCTAGTGGCTGTGTAGGGACGCGCATGTACTGTTGAATGCAGCGTGCAAACTGAAGACTATTCTGCGTACAAAGTATAGCTCAAACAATTTTGTTTTTTTTTTTTAGAAAGAAAGAGACAATTGTCTTAATTTGAATATATAATTTGATGAAATGACATTTTAAGGAATTTGATATTATTTAGTGGCATAATTGGATCCATGTGGTTATTTTCTAGCTGCATATTTTCGTGGTTTGGTATGTTTTATTGAAACTGATTTTGATGGGTTTAGTTGGCAATGAATGCTGTTAATGTCTTTGCTCATTCTCTGGGCAACCATGAAATGACCATGAATCCCGGCTTGTAATTTACTTAATTATAAAACCTGGATTCTTCTAGAGTTTTGGACTATTCTCTGTTAAAGAAAATAAAAAACAAAAGAAGGTGTGATTTAGTTTGATATTGTCAAAAACCTGATCGATCTGGTTGATCTAAGATAAAACCCAATTAAAACTAGATTTTTAATTTATTTTAAAAAAATATCAAAACAATATTATTTTAATTTAAAAACAAAAAAATTAGAGTTGATTCAGGTCGGTCTCGCGGCCCATAATCCAATTCTCACTCTAAATTGACTTTTAAATTGGATTTTATAACTATGGTCCTATACAAATTATTCTCCAACCAATCATATCTCAATGGATAATGCTAAATCTTACCAAAAGATTTTTATAGAATTCATTTTCTAGCAAGTTTCAAAGGTCAAATTTCGTTTTCCAGAAAATTTATTTTCAAGACAAAGCTGGTTATTATCAAAATATTTAAAATAATGGTAAAGAGTAGAGATCACTCTCGTGACATTTAGGTGGGAGCTCCATTTGAAAAGTCTAAGGAAATGCATGATGTCTTTTCAACCAATTACTAGCTTTGTCGTGAATAGTATTACGGTTAAAATTGTGATATTAATTATTTTTTAAAATATTTTTTATTTTAAAATATATTAAAATAAAACAAAATAAAAAATAATTTTTTTACTTTCTTACGGCAAGCACTGCAGACTTGGAGGATTTATAGCCTTATTTCTTTTTTATGCTGTAGGGTTTTTTTTTTTATTTACCCGAAAATACTTAGTCCACGCACTTCAATTTGAGAAATTCTTAAGCACGCTATTCTTTTTTCTATAGAGTGGTCAGCACGATCCACTGCGGACGTGATCATGTATTATTTTTCGTATGTTATAGGTCCTCCAATTGTTTTTCAAGAATTGTTTTGATATCTTTTTGTCCCTCTTTTTTTTTTTCAACCATAAAGTTAAAAATAAAAAATAATTCTTGAAAGAATAAATTATTTTTCGATGTACGAATATATCTTTTAAGAACTGTTTTCCAGATCAATAATAAAAAATAAGAAGAAAATAATTGTTATTAATCTTTTTTAAAATAGTATAATCTTTTAGCTGTCAACTCTTCGTTGCCACTATCTCTT
>Ga0307517_10010863_pt1 | contig 12690 bp, 11 predicted proteins | sample 23_EM_MG_FD_194515 | JGI IMG/M metagenome (GOLD analysis project Ga0307517, IMG submission 194515) | Populus trichocarpa ectomycorrhiza microbial communities from riparian zone in the Pacific Northwest, United States - 23_EM | ecosystem: Host-associated > Plants > Roots > Unclassified | place...
AATTCAAGTTTAATATTAAACCGTGTGAAAGTTGTCATAACATGATCAATTAACTTGGCAGGTCCCACAACAACCCGAAACAACCAGTAAAAATCATGATTTAGTTTTTTTTATAAAAAAGCAAGATGTTTTTTTTTTTTAAATATTGAGATGATAATATATTAAATCGATCTGGGCTTAATGATTTAACCAGCTAAATATGCGTTTCGAATCATGAATTCCACTGAGTTTAATTTTTTTTTTTTAAAAAAATATATTTTTAATTATATAATAATAAAAATAAACGCTTGTAAAATCCAATACAAAACAAACAACTGAAACAAGTTAGGAAGATAAACTTAAAATTAAGTAAATACTGAAGAATAAAATAAAAAAAAATTAAAAAGATAAAAAAAAGATGAAATGCAAAAAAGAAAAAAAGCCATCTCTTTCACTGTTATAAGTGGACACCCCGACATTCTTTCTTAGATGAATTAGGTAATTAATAGACAAACATGCTAGTTAGATTAGAGCTGTACTGTGAATCAAATCAATAGTTCTTTTAATATAAAAAATTTACTTATTATCAATTTATTTTTTAATTATAAATTCAAAGTATAATATATATTGGATGATATTTTTTTTAAATTAATATAGTGATATATTGGATTTTTGTTTTCAAATATTGATAAGTGATATATTAAGTCGACCATAGTTAATTTATCAAATTTATGACCTGAGGTATAAAATTGTAATAAAGCTATAGAAAATAAATTAAAATAAATTATAAGGTCCATTTCTAATTATCTCAATGTTAAAGGACTAAATTAAAAAAAAATTAAATTAAAAAAGAAAAAAAAATACCCGAGTTAACCTGCTAAACCCGTAACTTGAGTCATAAGATTAAAATAACATCATAAAAAATAAATAAAAAACTTACAAAACTTTATTTTCAACAAATCCAATGTACAAAAATAAAAAAGGAGAAAAAAAATAAGATCAAGATAACTCCACTAAAAAAATATTAAAAAAAATATAAAATACATTTTTTAAAATAATTTGAAGAATAAATTGAAAAAAAAAAGTAGTTTAAAGGTAAACTCAAAAAGAAAATTAAAAAAAAAGCTAGATAAAAAAATTACTATTTAAATAAATAGTATTTTATAAGTATAGCTACAGTAGTTTTTAGTGTTTTGTAATTCGATTAAAAAAAAAAATACATGGACAAACGATGAGTTACATGATTCTTTTTATGTAAAGTCAACAATTGTAGTCTTTTAAGGAAAATCCAACTAATCATGTCAAAGATAAAGTAAAAACAATTATGGAAAATAAAAAAAATAGAAACTTTTGCCATAAATGTTAACTTTCACAATATCCAGTAGTAATTCATCTAGTAAAAATAAATCAAATTTATAAACCCCCCCCCCTCTCTCTATCTCTCTCTATGTATACGAACAAAAACGACATCATAACACAAAACAAAACGCAACAACCTAACTGGTAATAAAATGGCATTTCTTACAATAATTTCCACGAATGACAACATTTCTCTCCTCTGTGTCATCTTCTTCCATCTCTTTCTCAGGTATCAAACAACCTTCTTTCTCTGTATGTATATACGTTATTTTTCTTATATTAAAGGAACAATCTTTACTGTAAATTAAAACCTGTATTTGATTTAAAGTCTCTATTGTGGTTTTAGTAATAATTTTAGTTTTAATTTCAATTATTAACCTGCTCTTATGGGTTCTTTCTAGAGGGGATTTAATTTATTCATTAGCTCTTAAAAGGGTAGCTAAAGGTTTTTTCTTTTCTTTTTTCTTTGGGATTTGGTGCTTTTTCGGGTTGGTTTTAAGGCGTATATGAAAGGAATGGTTTTGGAATCTGATCTGTTTTTTATTTTTTATTTTATCTATCGTGGTTTATGTTAATACAGATCGGTTATGAGAAATGACTGGTAATTAATGAAGTTTCCTGGCAGGATTCGCATTAATCTTGTTAGCCCATTTGAACCAGGAGATAAGCTAGAAAGAAAGAGAAAATCCTAATTCAAGAATCTTGGGATTTATTTTGATATAATTTGATTTGATGTGTAGATGTGTGGATTAAAAACTGTATTTCTTGGATGAACGGTTGAAACTTGTGGTTTAATATTTGGGTTTTTTGGTGTTTCTGTGGGTTGTGCAAAGATAGATGGGAAGGGGAGAGCAAATCAATTATAAGAGGAATCTCAAGAAAAGGGTTAGGGATAAAGATAAGGGTTCCGATGATTCCGATGAGGATTACGTGGTTGAGAATGAGGAGAATTTATCAGATGATGATTCGGAGGATTGTCAAGTTTCTTTAGATGGGTATGCATCGGAGGAGTGTTTTGATAGTTTTGTTGAGGAAGAGGAGGGGGGAGAGGGCGAGGAGGAGGAAGAGTTTAGGAAGCCTGTTAGATCAAAGAAGAAAAGGAGTTCTTTAGGGAAGGGGAAAATTGAGGGTAAAGCTTCTCGGAAGAGAAAAAGGGTATCTCATGAGGATGAGGATGAGGAGGAGGAGGACGACGACGACGAGGAATATGTTAATGGTGACGGGGATGAAGATGATGAAGAATTCACACTAGATGAAGAAGATGATGATTGTTTGGATGAGGATGATGAATTGACAGCGGAAAGGAAGAACAGAAATGTGAAAGTGGTCAAGAGGAGAGTGCCAAAAGGGGGTTCTCGAAGAGTTACAAAAAGGAGGAGAAAATCTAGGGTTATGAAGAAGCCTTTGGCAAAGAAGGGGATAAATAAACGTAGGTTGAAAAGGAAAGAGAGGTGTGAATATGAAGATGAAGATGATGGTGATTTTTTAGCCGATAGCCCAGTTGCGAGAGAAAAGAGCAAGAAAACTTCAGGTGTGAGAAAGAGGAAATTTTCTGTGAATTCAGATTCGGATTTTGTGTCTAATGGATCATCTGATTATGAATATACCCTTTCTGAGGAAGAGAGAGAGCAAGTGAGGGAAGCCAGTCAGTTGTATGGAGAATTGAAGACTAGCTTGAGAAGTTCGTCAGTTGGGAAGAGAATTCAGGAGAATGGGGATTTATGCCAGCAGACAAAACCAGTAGGAAGAAAAGGTAAGGAGAAGGTAAAGGAAGAAAAATCAGAGTTAGGAAAGCAGGTATGTGGAATTTGTCTTTCTGAAGAGGACAAAAGAAGATTGAGGGGAACATTGGACTGCTGCAGTCACTATTTCTGTTTCACTTGCATCATGGAGTGGTCCAAAGTAGAATCTCGTTGCCCTTTGTGCAAGCAAAGATTTAGCACAATAGCTAAAAATGGAAGATCAGCAATGGGGGTTGATCTGAGAAATATGGTGATAGAAGTCCCCATGCGTGACCAGGTCTGTCTTTGCTAGTGCTCTGTGCCTATTACTTGCTTTGTTCTTTTATTTTTTCTTATTTCGTGTTTGGATTGGTTTATTTCTTCATATAGGTTTATCAACCAACTGAGGAAGAAATCAGGAGCTACATTGATCCATATGAGAATGTGATATGTAAAGAATGCCATGAAGGCGGGGATGATGGCCTCATGCTACTATGTGATCTCTGTGATTCATCTGCGCATACCTACTGTGTCGGTTTGGGGCGGCAAGTACCCGAAGGCAATTGGTACTGTGATGATTGCAGGCCTGTTGCTCTTGGATCCACAAGTTCCCAAGCTCAAGATCCTTTGCCTGATCAATGGAATTCAAGCAACAACATATTTAATAGACCATCACCCATTTTGAATTTAGATGAAGGTTTAGATCCCAATCTAGAGTCTGCACCTCGTTTAACCATCCCACAAGTATCTGGGAGTCTATCGTCTCCCAGATTTCTGACTGGAGATATTCATGTAGCTTCACCAGTGTCTGTAGCAGGGGCATCTACTCTCTCTGGGAGACGTCATCTACACCGTCATATACGGACTCTCCTTTCAAATAGGAATCCATCAGCAAACATGAATCCTGTGGCTAATAGAATCGATGTCATCTCAGCTGCCAGCTTGCATAGTGATTTCTTAAACTCACAAATTGATCCAGTTAGGGAAACGGCTCTTCAAAATTTAAGGACACAAGAAATTGGGACATCAGAACAGACACCCAACAAGGAGAGATTGCAGGCTAATGATCATCCCTCTTCTTCATTTCAAAATAGGGATTCTTATTATCTGACACCAAATCAATCGAGAAGGCAAACAGTTCAGGATCCAACTATTACAACTGCTGACAGACCTGTCAATTTGACTTTATGGCCTGATCTCATGGGGATCAACTCAATACCTGGTTTTGAACAATCCCATCAGTTCAGAAGCAGATCAAGCACTGAGCCCGATGGTACTTTGTCCTCATACCAAGTGAGAGAACAAAGCCAGTTCTATGACGTGAAGGAACAATTGCAATCAATGGTAAAAAACCACTTGGGAAGCTTGTCACAAGATATTGAATTAGGTATGTGAAGCTCTCTTTTTTGTGGTCACCCAAGTAGTTTTTACTTATTCAGCATTTCTGTTGTTGAGGGCCTGGGGAGACAGGAAGTTGATGGAGAAACAAGCTTCCTGTTCTGGGATGTTAAAATCCCTGTAATGCAATCAGGGCTTTCCAATATTCATCATCAGACATGACATTTTATTTAGATTTCTTTATTTCAGGCAGGCTTGAAATGCTTGAGAATTCTTATATTTCTTATTTGTTGGTTAGATACATGACAGTTATGTTGTATTAATCGCTTTTTAACCATGCAATGGAAATGCTTAAAAATGGCTTATTTCTACAAATGCAGACCATGATACTTTCAAGGATATAGCAAGGAGTTCTACACATACCATATTAGCTGCTTGCGGGCTAGAGCACAAGAGGAGTGAAGTTCATACAGTGCCCCTACCATCAACTTGTACACACAATGATAGAGTGGTCGCTGGGCAGACAAGTGTGATGAGAGGTTGTTGCTCATCTTGTTTTGATTCTTTTGTAAGGAACGTAGTGAAGAGGATCATGGACACAAGACCGCGACAGTGGTTGACTTTAGGTCTTTAGGGTTTGATGCAGGGAGAAACTATTTACACTCCCTTTTTTTGTTAGAGTTGGACAAACATTTATGGTTAACTTGTTCATAAACATAAATGACTTGACATTGAGCACACAAAAGCTCCATTCTTATTTGATCATGATACTCATTGTTTAGACTGACTAAACCGTACTGTTGTTGTTTATTGCCAATCCTATTTTCTGTCCAGGCTATTAGTTTATTTTGGTGACTCTTTCCTATCAGTTTCTGCTCATGCTCATTATAACATGCATCGAAGCCAAGTTGATGCCATGACAGGTACTTAACTATTACTAAGAATAGTGTAAAAGATATTTAGGCCTGTAAATTACCATTTAAAAAGAAGTGGGATATAGAAAAATATATATCAGGGAGATAAAAATATTTTATTTTCTAAAAGAATTGATTAAATGAAAAGATATTTGTCCGAAAATGTCAAAAGGTTGCTAGATGCCCAAAACAATTTCACCAGAGAACAAAAAAATCTTCGAAGACCAAACCCATAACTTTGTCATCAAGGTCAAGGCTTTTCCTTTGTCTTAAGCTCTCTCTGCTTTTCCACAAACACCACCACAACCCAAATGACAAAGCCAGGAGACCTAAACGTCTCTATTAGTCCAGTGATAGAGAAATGGCTTCAAGAAGGCCAGAGTATTAAGCAATCTGACCTCCAACAATCCATCAAGCAGCTGCATAAACACAAGTACATAACCGCTTTAGCCAGGCTCTTGAAGGTACTTTTATCTCTCGTCTCTATTATTTATTGGCTCTTCAAGATTCAATGTTTTTGGGTGTTATCATTGAAAAGTTTTTGTTTTTGTGTCACGAAGTTGATTAAACGATCCTGGTCAGTGAAACGTGACTACATAACTTGAACCTTTGTTTCCCATTTTTGTGTTAGATATCAGAATGGATGAGGCAAAGAGGTTATGGCCAAGCAGTGGGAGACATGGTGGTTCAACTGGACTTAATATCTGAAGTCCGCTTAGAAGTAGATAAATATTGTTAAAGCCTTCCTGACCATAGGAGAACAATTGGTACTCTTTGAAACTGGTATGTGGAGAATAAACATTTGGAGAAGGCAGAGGCCATGATGCAGACAATGAAGGAACTGGGCCTAGCACAACCATTGTTTTTCACTTTGAGTATGTAGAGATTCTGATGTAGGAGATGGAAGACAGGGGCATTTGGTGCAACAAATACTCGTTCAAGATCCTATTAAAAGCTTAAGCAATTTCTTCTAATATTGAGAGAATGGAGAAAGTTCCGATGAATATGGAAAGAGATCGTCGGATCAACTGGAAAGTTTGCCTTGCCGTGGCAAAGGGTCACTTGAAAGCCGACTTTACTGAAAAAGCTTTAACAATATTGAAGCACTCAGAACAATTATCAAGGGTAATGAGAGAAGATATGCCAAAGAGAATCTATTCTCTTTGTATGCTGATGTTGGTAATAAGTATGAACTACATCGTTTTTGGCGTTTCTTTAAGAATTCTGCAAGTTTCTATAATTCAGGCTATCTACATATTACAAGCTCATTGATGAAATCGGATGACTTTGATGGCGCTGAGGAGGTTTGGGAGGAGTGGTTATCATTGAAGACATTGTTTGACGTTCAAGTTCCAAATGCAATGTTCACTTGTTATTCCAAAAAAGGTCTTTGGGAAAAGGCCCGAGGCATTTGTGAAAAAGATTGCAGAGAGTGGGAGCTTGGTGCATACTCATTTGATCTTTTAGCAACTGGATATAGTGTCGGCGGTCTGATGGTGAAAACAACAGAAAGAATAAAGAAAGCAATATGGGCTTGGTTTGTTAACGTGGCCAACCACGCGGTTGGATGTGTTAACAAACACACACTAATGCTTTAGCTGCATGTCTTGAAGGTCTGAAAGGCCAGAGGGGTGTGGAATTATCAGAAGAGCTTTTCAAGTTAGTTATGGAAAATTGTCATTTCGAACCAGCTATTTATGATAGATTAAAGACTTGTATTGAATATGGAAATCTCTGAGCAGTGAGTATCACGGCATTTGAGCAAAGGAAGATGATGATCAGAGTCTTAATGGAGAAACACCTGGTAATCGTCATTGTTGATAGAACCGCCATTATGCATGTTGCACAACGCACACTAGCTGAATACTTTATCAAATCTTTGTTTCCCATTTGTGGCCTGAATTCATGTTCTTTATTTTTACTTTTTACCCTCAGTGTCAAAAGACTGGGGCATGTCAGAATAAAAGTGACATAACAGTGGAGGCAAATCTGCTCCTTCATACAGGCTAGTCATGATCTGGAATTGGTTGTACTCCAAAACTTGTTTTCAACAATTGGCCAACCTGTAGTACCTAAAAGAATTTAGTTGGTGCAGGCAGATGTACTTGCAGGAGATATCTACGGTCTTAAAGTCTCTCTTATCACTCGCAGAAGACAAAATATTAGTTGTTTCAGTTATTTTCGCGGATCCAGTATTTTGGGTATTGCTATATCCCTTGACCCAACTGCCTGACATCTGCTGGCCTGATAGCCAAATTTGAGTCTTCCTTTTGTTTATATTATACTTGAGCTTCAGGTCAACATCATCAGCAGAAAACAAGCAACCCAATGGCTTGAACTTTGATAATGGAACACACAAAATCTTTAATAACTAAATGTCTTCGAGAAAATGCTTTTCTTTGACAGACTAGTTTGATGATCAAGAACTCACCACTGCTTAACAATGGAGCCAGCCCCGCCAATCCACAACACTACCCTAATGTGGCCATCAAAACAAAGATTGCCAGCAAACACTCCCACAGTCTGCAACAGGTGGGTGGGTAAATATATTTCATGCAGAATAATTTCTTGCAGCTAACAAGGCTGACAGGAGATGCCTTCAAAGAGCAGATGTGTGTTTTATTTATTAAGATATTTTGTAATTTCAAATAACTTACAAGAAAGTAACACAGATATCCATTAGCAAAGGATAGAACTTTTAGGAAGTAACTTTTTTTCTTCTTTTCCATTTAATCATGACCTGAAAGTAAGTCTGTCCAACAACTAACGTTCACATGCAACATAACTTACTCATTCCTACATTTATTTAACACTCCGTGTTTAATACATTCCCATCTTCACCGCAAACAAACCAAGATTGCAGGGCACTTAGTTGCAAATATGGCATTCGATACTGTAGCAGCCAGCATGAATCCACTTCTATAAAATGTCATCAGGAATTGTAGACAACAACAGCCCTTGTACAAACTCACTCCTTTTGGCCTTCTCTTCCTTATCCTTAATTGACATTGGAGGTGACTTCCTATTTCTGCAACCAAAAACAAAAATATAGCACCTGGATGAGAATAGCCAAATGATTTTGCATACATGTACACGGATGATCCTACATTTAATGCAGGACTATATTTCACAGCAGCAGCCAGGGATGGATTCCAGTTTGAGTTTAGGGAAGGGGTTATAGACTTAGAGTGACCTTGTTATTATTCAAGCACCGACTTCAAGTACATGTAGGACCACATGATTGAGTAGCATGATCCCCAAAAGTCAAGATTCAGGCACTCCGGAAAAAAAATTCAATGGCTGAAACCATAACGAAGGGTGAAACTATAACAAAGACGATTGAGCAGCATCCTCCCATGTTACACATGACGTAGAGATCTTATGATCAACTTAGAGCTTTGGAAAAAATGGCTAATTAATTAACTTTTTCTCACGTTCTTTATAGTTTCACTCTGTATACTGAAATGCTTTTGGTGACTATTGGTAAATATAATGTAGAAATAACAGAATTGGATAGGCAAAAACTGCAGATCTTGATACATAAATCAGTGGTGATTCCATAAACCATCCAAACCACATATCCCTTTCCTTTGATCCTATCTTCTCTGAAAAATTCATTTAAACATCAAGGTGGCTGACCAAAATGATTGCAATGCAAACTTTAATGTGCTCTATTTCAGTAAATGAGCAAAAAATCATACTTTATCATGCAACATAGATAATAATTAATTTAGTGGGAAAAAGAAGAAGAAAATCTGCAACTTTTTAGCGTGGGTGACATAAAAGAATTCACATGTGTGTGTCCTAGGATACACAGCTTAATGTGTTTGGGCTAGGTGAAAGCAGGACAAACTTAGTATGAGCAACTTCTGAGATTCTAATCTTTAAAGTCAACAGCATGGTCAGGTGTTTGTGGTATTTCTAGTCCAGCACAGAATAATGTAGCAAAATATTTGCACTATTCACATTAATTTTATCAACTAGTTAGAAGTCTGCAAATTGAATATGACAAATATGATACCATAAAAAGACCCATGGTCAATATCTATTAAAAGGTAAGTGCATCTAAGATCAATCCCCTTCCAACAATAGTAGCAAATTACGAAAGGGAAATAATTTCTCTGTGACAGTGTACTGAAGAAAGCGATTAGGATATACATTTACAACGCATACAAAGAATCTACTGCATGAGTTAAGTAGGACAGAACAGAGAGAGACAGACTAGAACAGAATAACATACCGTTCTGAAACATTCCCATCCGTGCCTTTCTTAGCTGAACTTGTTTCAGACAAAAAGGAAGGCTGGGAACTCGTGAAATCATCAACCATGGGTAAAATGAATGAAGATAATAATGGATCAGGTGCTGCATTGGATGAGGAAACTATACAGGACGAACCGCCAAGAAGGGATTGTAGATTTCCTTCTCGCAGTTCTTTCCTCAACAAAGAAAGGGTTGAATGAGGTCCACCTCTACGTGATTTCCTCTTGCGCTGCATGTAATTACTTGTCAAGGAACTCAACACAGGCAAGTCATCTTGGTTCACATGATTTTTGATACTGAAGCTCAAGTCAACAACAATGAAAATTAAGTCTAGCAAATAACCAAAAGCATAAGAAAGTAATCTAAACATTCCCACAATAAAAGAAACACGAAGTTGAAATTGGTTTTGGAAGCAAACGAACACATGATCACCTAAGGAAAACAAATCATTAGAGCTAGTGATAACTCAATGGAAAAGGATATCTTGAATATATTTCCATGTTGTAGGGTTATATGTGCAACCATGTCAACACCCACCCTCATTGCACAAACTGGGCAAACCTGTAAATAAACAGCATCTATAATGAGCAAAATTAACCTTCAATAAGATCTCAACATCAGAGCCCATAACAAATAATCATGATTCAAAAAATGCACACTTAATATGATAGGGAATGGCCTCTTTGTTTTATAAATCACAGCTAGTGTAGTGCCCTAATTACTATTTTACAACACTGTACACCACATCATGGGCAGGGGAATCATAATCATACAAAACAAGTGGCTTTATGGGTAATAACCCCCATTCCTATCCTATCATCAAAAGTAGAGCTCACTGGAATGGATGAATTCTTAAGCTAGTAAGGTCAAGTTTTCCTATCTCATAATTATTATCAATGTCTATGCCCATCAAGGGATTAGCATTACTGAATAGCACATAAAGACAATACTTCCTCAAAAATCACTTCGAAGAACTCCATGCATCAGTAACACTGAAGGAGGAAGACATTTGAGGCTAACTCAACTCTACAAAAACTTAAATATGCACATTTATGGTACTTTTAGCACTCAGGCAAACCCAGTAGATACAATTAACTTAGCTTGTTCAAGATGGACTAACCTGGTACCCAACTGGTTGTCAGTGATACAGGCACGACATTAGAACCATTTATTCTAGACAGTAGGATCTCAATTCTCATATTTTGAGGTCATAAACATGAAGTAGCATGCTACATGTGTGACTAGAGAAGAATTCTGATAGGCAAAATAAATGAAATTTTGAACTCTATGAACATATGCAATTCAGCTATTAACATATATAAAGAAAGATAGTCCATACCCCATTCTTTGATTCAACAGGATGCTCATCATCAATGTGACAACACAGCCCAACAATATCAAAATATTCGGAACAGAATGGGCATGGAAACTCCTCCCTTATATCATCATCTCCATCAATTTCTTCAAACCCCATAAACATATCTGCATTTGCAAACATTATAACTATTATTTGAAGTTTATGAGAAAATTTCCTTAGTTTATTACATTCAGAAACACTAAGCCTCCATTTGATAATAGTCAAATTCAACTCAATCTGTTAAGATTCATGATTCTCAAGCAGTCACCACTGATATCAGCTAAGAGGGCTGATTCCCTTATTAACTCCCAAAAAAGATTACTAGTTGCCTCAGAACGAGAATTTATTTTGCACCTCACCAAACCTCGACAACAACACTTGATCCTCATTCACTCCATAAACAAGCACAAGATTTTCACAAAGAGAAACAATTTTCTTTTCTTTTTCTTTATAAAAAAGAAGGAACCTTTGAGTTTCAACTTTCAAGTAACAACCATGTCAAGCTCAGTGAAGTGTAGTTTCCCTTTCAGGGGTTATAACAAAGCCATAATGAAAAACCTTAACACCACAAAACCCAAATTTCTCATCTTTCCTCATTTTCCCATCAAACAACCAAAACAAAACACTCTTCTTCAATAAAGAAAAGAAAATTGGATTCCAAAACCTTGCAGTTTCATTCATATTTTCAATGGCCAAACAACTTAAAAATCCAAACTTTAAACACTAACACTTTAAATGACCATAACATTTCACTTTCCAATCATTTCTCAAAAACCAAACAGACCATTGTAAACAAGCAAAAGACAAAGAAACGACTTCGGGGTTTGGTGCAACCAAGCTCAATTTACTTAAAAATCCAAACTTCAAACACCAACACTTTAAATTTCCATGATTTTTCGATCTCCTAATCATTTCTTAGCTACCAAAAAGACCAATAAACAGGCAAAAGACAAAGAAATGACAGCTGGGTTTGATACAACTAAGCTCAAATTGCTTAAAAATCCAAAATTTATAAATTTGAGACAATTAAACTCCCATAATACTTAACTTTTCCATTCATTTTCTAAGCAACCAAAAAACCCCATACATAACATGATAAGATAATTTCCAAAACTCAAAAAAAAAAAATCTCACCAGATCGTGATTGAAGAGCTGATTGGTATCTCTTAGAAGCTGAAGAAAGACGAGCACTCCATGAATCAGCATCCATAGCTCCTCCCTTTAAAATTAATTTTCTTTGAAACTCCAAAATTCTCAACCGATCCTCAGTCGTTGAAAAAAAACAGTGGGTTTCCTAATCGAATTTTGAGGCTTTGATCTTGAATTTACGCAAATGAATACCCTTGAAATTAGGGGTTGAATCAGTGGAAATGATGATACTTGATAAGGAGGGTTTTTTTATTTGTTTTTTCTATAAAAGGAGTGAGAGATAATACAAGGAGCTGTGTTTTGCTCGTCGAAAAAAAGGGAGTCTGGTGTTTGGTGTGCTGTTGTTTTTATAGTATTTTTTTTTTTTTGTATTTTTGATAAATTTTATCAATTTTTTTGCCGTTAATTTAGAAGAAAAAAAGATTTAATAAATAATTAATTTTTGGAAATAAAAAGCAAGAGTGTTCCGGTTGTCTTACTAGCTGTTTTTTTTTTTTTTTAATTTTAAATTTTTTAAAACTTGTATCATGTTGGTGTACAAAATAAAAGTTGTTTTTTCAACTACTTACTTTCTAAATCTATCAATTTTTATATAAAAATACTAAATTCTT
>Ga0307517_10010864_pt1 | contig 12689 bp, 7 predicted proteins | sample 23_EM_MG_FD_194515 | JGI IMG/M metagenome (GOLD analysis project Ga0307517, IMG submission 194515) | Populus trichocarpa ectomycorrhiza microbial communities from riparian zone in the Pacific Northwest, United States - 23_EM | ecosystem: Host-associated > Plants > Roots > Unclassified | place...
TTAAAACGTCTGGGACATTGAAACCGTCCTCGAAGCTAGTTATTGCCCTGGCATGCTGCATAGCCATCGCAGAAGCAGAGTGAAAAAATAATTAGAAAGAGGCCCCCTTCTTGTGCAAAAAGAAAGGCACAGATGTACTAAATTGACAGCATACATCCCCAAGGAGCACGAAATAACCAGTGTTAACTTGGAACTATCAATCGAACGATTACATCCGAGGCTCAAATTTACATGAAAAAACAACTGCCAAAAAGTAAATATCGTAGTTTTCTTCACCTAGAAACAAACCATACTGATTTGGCCTACATACAATGGTTGATGCAAACGCTTGATCCAACGTGGATGCAAAAACTATAGCCTTAATCATGGATCCGGTGCACTTGCTGGTAAAAGGCTTGTCCCTTTTTTCCAAGGGTCATCAATTCTTGCTGCGGGAGTTTCTAATTAGAATAGAAGTTGAGAGAATAGTTAAATTTCTGTATCTCAATCCCCAAGAAGACATAATGGTTGTCGCATACTAAGCTCCGCTTTGAGCGCTGGAAATCTCTCCAAGTCATGAGACTCACCAAGAACTTTCTGCATATAAACAAAGTAAAGAAGAAATAAACATAATTGGAACCGGTGAATCATTGGAAATCAAACGGATGCTTTTATATAGTCAAATGCATTTTGAAAGCAACTAAATTTGAGCTTTTGATTACCATCAGCATTTAAAGATCACGCCAGACATTTAAAATTCTTATTAACACAAGCCTGTTCCAGCTTTGATGTGGGCTACACTGGAGCCTGTAGCACACCAGATAATCCCTATTTTGCATGTTATATAGCAAGCAAAATAGAAAAATCTACTTCAGTCGTTACCAGCAAGTAAAAGGCACGTGTTCCCTTCCAAAAATTTTGTGAAGGATTCATGCCAAACCAAGTCCATGCTAACATTGATTTTTGACGACCAACAGAAAACACCTTTGACCAACAGTAAAAAGTCTCTGGTTCTGTTGTTATGGTCTATTCATACCGATAAGAAAATGGATTTTTTATATGTACAAGTGATTATTAACCCACTTCATGAAAAAATAATTTTTCATGCACTGCTCGTTCACGTTGGCCAGTCATGAAGAGAGAAGTTTGAGAGTAAAAGGAACAGAAATGACAAGGAATGGTGGAACTCACTGTTAGCAACTTGGGAGCCAAAACTTCCAAGTTTTTTTGTTATTTTTTAAAGACATCCTTATAAAAATTATTTATCATATATTATCCACTGAAACTTTCCTAAAACTTTCCATAAACCTATTTTTGAACAAGACATCCACGAAATCATATTAAATTCTTATTAAAAAATATGAACATGATATTAAACACAAGGCGACCCGTATCAAGCACATAAGTTGCACCACTTTATTATACTTTAAATGGCTCTTACGAAGTGTAAACAATTAAATAAAAAATAAAAACAAAAACAAAATCATAGTTTAAAATAAATAGAGACTTGGTAAAACTTTGGTGATTGGTAATTTACCAATTTAACGTGCATGATTTAAAAATTATTGTGCTCATGAAATATTAAAAAGCAAAACAAGAAAATTTTATGTCCATCCCCCTTCATAAATTATTAAAAGATCTGGATCAAGTGCAAAATAAAATGATTTAGTTTATACTTTTACATGAAATATGCAATATTTTCCCCTGGAGCACACATGCCATCATATGCAACATTTTTAACAGGAGTCTGGGGCAAACTTTAAATGCAATAGTTATCTAAGCAAAATGATGGTCAATCTTGAACAAAGATTGTGGACTTCTATTCATCCATTCTGGAAGGGATTTAATTCAAAAGTGAACAATTTTATTGGATAGATCTTATTACCAATGATACATTTAATGTATGGTAGACCATATTGAGAAGCAGACTGTTATAGTTATGGATATGCTTGGAAACTGGACTGAAATCTTTTCGGAGAGTAATGTGTATCTCACACTAAAACATAAAAAGGGATTGCATATCCCAACTAAAGAAACAACTTCACTAACACTATAGGAAAGATAATAAAGTAGTGTCACTAAATAACGTAATTAGCAAAGCACTTTCTGAATTGATGAATATGCACCCATAGCAACATGCAGACCCAATAGCTAGCACACGGGAACCAAAACATGTCCAGAAATATATGCAAACAAAGACAAGCATGGACAATCACAAATGCACCACACCCAAGTAAATGACTTCATTATGCTTTTGCATTCTATCATTGTAACAAACAATGCTCACGGGGAAAAAACCATTGGCGAAGGCCACTTTAGTTCCCTATAGTTTGCACCGTGTGCACTTTAGTCTCTAGAAGTATTGGTGCAATGTTACCCTTGTGGGGGGGCGACCTTTTAACTTCTAATTGATAACAAGATCCAACAGAATATACTTTGTTTTTAGTGCACAAGCTATAGGGAATAAGAGAGGTTAACACAAACAATTTATGCTACTAACAGAAGTTATCAAGCGTCCAAAAATCACTAACTCATAACTATAAGAAGAAATATATGATTTATTTTGAATAAAGATTGACAATTCAAGCAAAAAAAATTTAAATGAAAAGACTTCAGAGAAATGACATACCAGTGCCGCAGCATGTGCTTCTTGCAAAATATTCCCATCTATCTCCAACCTGGCAATAGGAAACTCTGGAAGATGTCCAGATTGCTTTTTCCCGAGCAAGTCGCCAGGTCCACGGAGAAGAAGATCCATATTTGCCAAGTAAAAACCATCTGATGACTTCTCCAGCACTTTCAGACGGTCAAGGCTGCTGGTTGTAGATGCGACCAGTAAACATTTGGACTTCCTTGCCCCACGTCCAACTCGTCCTCTAAGTTGATGCAACTGAGCTATTCCAAATCTTTCAGCATTCATAACAACCATCATAGATGCATCTGGGACATCAACACCAATCTCAATTACTTGAGTGGAAAGCAGTATATGTGTTACACCAGATCTGAATCGTTTCAACGCTTCATCTTTATCATCACTCTTCATTTTTCCATGTAACAACCCACAGTTGTAATCCTGAAACCTGTGAGATATAACTTCAAGATCAGCAGCAGCAGCACGTAGCTGAGGCAGTTGCTCTGATTGTTCAATGACTGGGTACACAAGATACACTCTCCCCCCTGCCTCTAACTCATCTCTCATCATCTGGCAAAATCAATTTGATAATCAATTAGTGTTGGTGGTAATAGCAGGGAGAGAGACGACAAGCAACTAGCAGAAGTATGGCTTTATACCCGCTAACCTACTAAACTTTTGGAGTTACCAAATCTAGCCGCTCTTTCAAGTCTTCTTTAAAATCAAAATTTCATGACATCGAATGCAAAAAAAGCCTCTGAACTTAACATGCAACAAGGAAACTCAAACATTTAAGATAGCAATAAAATTTGATATTTTAGATTACTTTTTGGGTTTTTTTATACACAAACGGATTTATAAAGTTAATCTCCAATTTCAATCTCGCTCTTAATAATATGACTTCGTCTCTGTTAAATCCTATACAGATAACTAAACATTAATGTTATTCTACAGTATTACTTTTATCTAATTGAATATAGGATACATCCAAAATTGATTTTCACAAGGGGATTGTGCATCTTTAAAAACTTTCGTATGGATTGCCATATCTTAAATTTTTTAGTATAATGATCATCACAAATAACTTATGCCAAACGACAGAACATAGTTACTAGCACGTTTATTTTACTTTTAAAGAACATTAATTTTTCTAACAATATTTTAAGTAGAAGTTAGGATGGGATTACAATGTTCAAAATTGATATCATGCAATTTCAATTGCTAATAAAGGACACTTTAAATGAAGATTAATTTAGTCACTGCATAAAGTTATGAAGTGGGATTAACAGATGGTGGAGTGCAAATAAAACCATTCCTAATAGAATTACCACCACTGACATATACAAAGCTATGATTTACAATTTAAAGATCCTAACAAAAAACATGGCAAACCATGAACATAGTAAGATCCATAAAGCAGATAGCTTAGTATCTGGTAGAAAAACATAACAAGACAGTACAAAAGTATTGGGATCTATTATAACATACATAATTTTGACTGAGAAATTATACGAGAGATGGAGGATCTTTCTTAAACACTATCTTTCTCTTCACCAACAGTTTGAAGCGGTATGTTCTTTGGAGGGGTTTGGAAATTTCACTAGTCTGTTCTTTCCCACCTCTTGGTCGTTCACCTCATTGTTGCTTTTTGTTTGGTCAATCCCCCAAAGAGAAAAATCAAATGACAACGGTAATGAACTACTATTGCAAGGGAGGTCAAATGGGCATTCTCCATAATGCACGTGTTGTGTTATAAAAGACCTACAGAATATTCAGTGATTTAGTGTGTGCGGAATGGGTGAACTGACAGAATTTTAAAGGTTTGTTATTGAATAAGGTGATCATTCATCACACATAAGAAAATTTTAATTTGAAAAGAAAATGGAACGGAATAAACAGGGTAAGCTATCTCCGATCTCTCTGAAAAACGTCCAAGGACACTCCCCAAAATGTAACATGTTATAAGGTTCTTAATAAATGTTCCAATGATTGTCATAAGACCTGTTATAAAGTCCTCTAGGAAGGTAAGAAAAAGTCCCAAGCCTTAAGACATCCTGCTCATGTCATGAAGAAGTTACAAAATTCTTGAGACGTGTTTTAAACTACACAGTACATTTAGACATGTTAAAATAAAACAGTACCAAACCTTGTAGACATCTTCAAAGCCATCATAATTTCCTTCAAAAATATATGTTTCAACCGGAACTCTTCCAGGAGGCAAGTCAGTTATCTGCCAACAAAGAAACCAAACAATGACCTTATAAGAGGTGAATTTAATTAAATCCACCAACAGCTTGTAAATATCAAAAAAAAAAATTATGTAAGAATTCATGGGGGCCCAAAAATCAGATGCATAGCCACTTTATTAAGGGAAAAAAATTTGATATCTTCAATCCAAAACTTATGCTAGAAGAACTCAGCCATACGACTCCAAAATACAAACTTAAATATATGTAAGCAGCTGTCTACTTTAACTGCTATGTATTACATGAATGAATTATGCAGTGCCCCTTGTTAGCAACCAGAAAAAGAAATAAAATAAGTTAGAGAAGAAAACCATGACTTGTGGCCAAATACTGTTTTTCACTAAACTTGTTTGAAATTGGTTTTGAAAGATGTATATGTGAAGTCTAGACAACCTTGTCCATAACCAAGATATAGATAACTTATGCCCAACATTATGAAATAAGGTTAAAAGATTTAAGGAAAGTTATAAAAAGCTGCTCAAATGAAAAGATTATAACCGAAGAGGCAAAATATTTACTTACTTGTGTTAAAGACATATCTCCATATAACGCCAGAGCAAGTGTCCTTGGAATGGGAGTGGCTGACATGGCAAGAACATGTGGGGCCATATGGAAATCACCTTCTGAAGATGTATCCGTGTTGGATGCTGACATTCTTGAACTTAGAGGGCTATGGTATAGCTGCAGAGATTAGGTTCCATGCCTCAATCACCCCGTCTTATAAAATAATCACAGAAAGATAATGAAACCTTGAGTTGCAAATGACAGCATTAAATTTTGTTTAAAATAAATGATAGCGAAATGATTTTCAGGACAAAATAGCAAAAAACAACTTAGAAGCATGCATCAGGTAAGAGATTCATCTTTGACAATGGAAGCATCACAAATAAGTCATCAATGCTATTTACAAAATCCACTTTTTTGTTAATGACACTGCCAGCATTTCTTAGGCGGTAAATTAATAGCAAAGGTCCAAGCATAATGGTAAGAACAAGACTGGAGATTGTATTTTCTTCTTTCCAGGTTTGATAATACAATGAAAAAGGATATAGAAAGATGACTGCGTGTTTAATTCCATAAATAAAATAGAACTCCTGACAAATCAATCATGTAAGATGTAAGATAAAAACCATCTATCCAATTATAAAAAACCTTCCTTTCATCCTCTTAACTAATTTTGTGGATCAGTTCACTTCCATTTTAGCTTCATACTTCCAATTTAAACACTATTCCTGTCCTACTTATCTTACAAAGTAAACACACCACTCCTCCCTCCTTCCATACCCCCACTTTCTTTCACCCTAGCAAAACTGATGTATCAGAATTGTTACAGAACTCACAAACATCATTAACTCTCCTGCCACAGCTGATTTCATTTTAAAGCAACACCAGGATATCTATTGCAATCTTAACAGAGTTTGAAGACAACCATTTCAAACTTCAAACTAATAGACCTTAGTTCCAATAACTTCACCGCACCAATTAGCTCTTGATACAGTCAAAACTCAGTACATACCACCTGCAATTTTCCACACTTAAAATTTTATTACATCAATTTGACTGCATCATAGAGCCCAGTAGAGTTATTATATCAATTTTCAGCACTTTTGTTTAAAAGACTAGGAAAATCTTTGCAGCAGAAATAATAGTTGGATCTACAGTGAAATATATGTAGCTCCTGAATAAATTTAGGGAGCCAGTCTTCAGAGTATGTTTTGGAAAATCATGATCAATGGGAAAGCATAAAGATGTAATATTCGCTATTTAGTCCAAAACATTTCTTGCTCTTGAATCTACCATATTCAGTGATGGGCCAGCAAACCAGGCTGCAATTGAAGCATGATCAGATGTACAGGAAATCAACACAAGGAAATGATTTTATAAAGCAACAAAATATTGTTCTACAAATGCTATAGAAACCTGCTCAGTAAATATTACATTTTTTGGCAGTGTTGGAGGGGGTGATTTAGCACCAGGCCTTGACAGTTTCTTACAGATAATAGGCCTCTTTCAAGTTCCTTTCTCTAGGTGACATTAATGGGGGTTGATTGAGGGCCAGGGCGTGTCAGCTCTTACTGATAATAAAAGTTTTATAGTGTGCTCTATATGCAGCTCTGTAAGATGAAGTAATAAAAAGTGATTTAATATCTTGTTTTCCAAAAACTGTGACCAAAAACAAATAAAATGGGGGGAACAATTCACAGACAACCCAAGTTTAAAACTGAAACTTGGTTGAGTGCAGTAGTACAGAGCTTATGAGAAACACATCAAATATTACCGATCCATGTAAAATTCTCAGCTATAAATTATCAATCCACATCGCAAAATTCTTGTCTAAGAATTTTGGCATTACATCACTAATTCATATAAAATCATCCTTCACCTGACATAGTTATATTCTGCCATCGTCAACAAGTTTGGAAACCAATGATCCCCATAGGCTGCATCAACTCAGTAATGATTACACAACCCTATCCCTTCTCATTGTCCTTAAAATTCATCCACATCATAAAAAAGCACCAAAGTTGTGTGTGACACTTGCATAAAAAACTCTATACAGCCAGCTCAGTACCTCCACTTGCTTCCACCACTGAAATTCAGTTTCTCTTGACCATTCAAAGCAACCACAAATCTCCAGAATCACTCACCCAAACAAGCTTCAATTATCAAGTCATTGGCCTATAACATGTGATGGATTACGAAGAGTGACTTGCAGGATTAATATTTGCTTATTCCATGTTTTTAATATTTTTCATGAACTTTATATTTCCTATTTAGCACTTAAGAAAGTGTTAGGATTTAGTTCTATAACCTATTACTATGTTTTTCTATGGTTTAATATTCCCTTTTTTTTTCAGATAAGTATAGAAGTTCAACTACCTCAGTGAGTGTTGAACCCGTAACCTTTGGCTCAACTGCCATTCCAACTGGGCTAATGTGTTTCTGCTTGTAGAAGCTTCAAACCCATACAAGCCACTGCAGTTAGGCATTAGTAATGAGTCTGAACATTGATTGATCAAATAAATGAGTATTTGAGATTTCATAGAATTCTCTTAAATTTTTTATTGTTTTTGTTTTTGCTCATCCCTTCATTTGACATCAATGGGAATATGGAGAAGATTTTTGTACTTAAAATTTGATCTTCTTGAATCTTTTCTAATCTACATGCCACAATATTCTCAAAAAAATTGAACACCAAGAAAAACTAAAGAAACCAAATCATCATGCTGTTTGAGTAAATCTTCACGAACAAGGAAGTAATAACAAGCGATTGCAATGACAAAAGACAAAAGACATGAAATAACAGATTAAGTTAACTAGATATTTACAGTAAAAAGTCATCATACTAGAACAAGGAGGCAGACAACCTTACTATTAAACCTTCCTCTCTGGATCACACCGAAGCGTTGTTGCTCATCTACTACAGCAATGCGTAAAGCAGAGAATTCTACATTCTCAGATATCAAACTGTGGGTTCCAATGACCATAGAGATGTCTCCACTTTGGAGATCCTGTCAATTAACTCAATGAAAAACAATCTCAAAGATTGTCTTTTAAGAATCAAACAAGCACTTGATAAAAAAGCATACCCTACGAATCATCCGTGATTGTTTCGATGGGGTTGATCCTGTTAATAAAGCAACAGAAGGCTTTGACTGGACTTCGCCCATAGTCTCTAGCAAATTAAGTAACTGTTCATAATGTTGGATCGCAAGTAACTCCGTTGGAACCATGAAAGCTGCCTAAAGTACAGAGACCTCATTATATGTATGCAACATAGAGCATACACATTGCAAAGTGATAACTATCAAAGAAGTTAACATGACAAAATATGTGGGAACAATCCAGAAAAATAAAATAAATTAAGGAACAAATACGTGTATTACATAATATGTTCATGAAGTGGTCAACCTGATAACCAGAACCAATAACCTCCATACAAGCCAGAAAAGCTACAATCGTTTTCCCACATCCAACATCACCCTGAAACAAACATCAAATTTGAAGAATGAAATCTTTTTCAGAGTTCAATAATCTCAATCAAGTGCCACAAAGTTTAACATAGAATCTGATTACTCTATACTGATAACCAAAAATAACTCTTTGGATAAGCTCAAAACAGAACATCAGATTGAAAGCAAATAGAAACAGGTTCTACATTGTTTTTAGTGATAAAACAACTAGTCATATAAAATCCAGAACCTGTAAGAGTCGATTCATGGGAACTGGTCGCTTCAGATCCCATATAATTTGTGAAGAAGCACTTAGCTGGCTTGAAGTAAGGGAATATGGAAGAGCCTTCAAGAATTTCTTGGTGAGATTGGACCATTCTTCCACATAAACAGCATTCAACTCAGGTTTGCTGTACTTGTCCAGCAGTCCATCTTTCTCCATTCGCGAACCAAGACCTTCAAGCATTTGAAATAAGCGCCCCAACTGCAGAGAGAGTGATACACTAGAGTTAATAAAAGAAAAGCCATGAGACATCAGCACAAAAACAACTTGCAATACAAGGAAAAGGCAGAAACAACAAGCTTCAAGTAAAATAGATAGTGACCTTCCAGCTACTGAAAAAAGAAAAGAGAAAAAGATGCAACCCAGTCAATGGCTGTAAACAAGATTTTGGAAATAATCATGTGATGATGTCACCAGGAGAATTATCATCAATTAAATAGCATGCATTCCAGATCATAATTGCACTCCCTTTTATAAAACGGTCTGCTACTGCAATGAATCATGTACAAATGAACAATAATGATACAGAGCGAATACATAATGTCTCACAGCAATACAATTGTGATTCATATGCCATAAAGTAACATGAAATTTCAGATCACCTGTAGATAAAAGAACTCATCAAAAATAAGCCTTTTGCGAGCTAAATCAGCCTCATCTGCATTTTTTGGCTGGTGAATCCCTATATATGCCTGCAATTTTTTGAGAAAAGAAATTTAGGTTTATCAAAATAAGCAAGCATTGACAGGAAATAACAGCCACACATGCCATATTTGTGCACATAAATAGAGGCACTGCCATAGTTAAATGTTCACAATGCAATTTATTTTATTGTTGAAATATTATTTTATAGCATTCTAATCCGTTGAAGAACTTCAACACCCACACTGATCACTGATCAGAACTCCTAAAAGCTCAAGACTGCTTGGAAGAAGACAGAACTGAGGCACAGCAAACCACACAATTTACCTCAAAACTTGATGACAATATAGATGATCTATCAGCAAATCAAGCACATTATCACTAGTAACATTAATGGTCATTCTTGTTATATGAAGAACCAAATATGCATTAATATATCAATAATTGAAACATATTCTAGAAGACTTCCTTACTTCATGGAGACGTAAAAGTCCAAAATCCTGAATGATTTCTTTTGGAATAGGATCAACATCAGCAAGCAGGGCTCGTACAGCTCTGGAAGATATAAGAGAAAGGTAAGAACTTGTACATACCTCAAAACTACACACTGTTGTCTCATAAACTAAAAAAAAATAGCTTGAGCCCCTTAACGATTCCTTTTTTGGTGATCAAGTTTTCTTTCAGATTAAACTAATGAGTAAACTTCTTTCATGTATACTATGATGTTGACGCATATGCAAAGAAGCATAAAACTGCTAAATTCAAAGAAAATGCCTGTGGGGGGTAAGATTGTATATTTTAAAAAAATAGTCTAATAAAAAAGAAATTATGGAACCACCCACCATGGTTAAGAGGGTGAGTGCACTTAAATTATTTTAAAGAAAATCTACATTATTGTCACTCTAAACACATTTTAGAGAACAAAGACCACCTAATTCTATTACTTTTTTTAGTTATGGAACAAAATATGAGAAGAATGATTACTGCCACGCAGCATTAAAATATGAGAAGAATGATTGCTGCCACGCAGCATTCCTGAGTACTTTCCTAATGTCATGCCTCAAGCACATAAAGTATATATGCTATTCATGAAAAGAAGTCACAACAGAATTGCTGCCACATCGTGGGGGAAAATGGGCTAATAGTAGTACACTGCACCACTTTGTGCAAAATCTTAGGAAAATTATGGAGAAGAATGATTCAACCAGATTCATGCAATGTTTGATTGATCTGAAAATGTACGCAAATGGTTGTTTAAAAAACACATGGACTTTTTCTTTCCTTTTTTTTCCGACTAGGACATTTTCTTGGAGATCTATTTTGTTGAATAACTCTTTTGACCAAAATCAAGCATTTGGAGAACACAATCCTTACTGAAGTTTCTATCAAAAAACTCATCTACAGAGGTAAGGAAAATGCTAAGAACCATCAGAATGAACTTTCCAAAAGGTTTCACAGTGTCAAAAAAGCAGGTACAACATATAATTCTCTAACGTCTACAGAAGACTCAACATTGTTGGTCAACAAATGTGGTTCATATCTTGGAGTACACTAAACCAGATCTCTTTTCTTTAGATAAGAGGAAATTGTGTAAATAGCCAAAAAAGAATTGCAAAAGCATAATTTTCTTATATATAAGCAATTAATGCCAACTGTACAGCATGAAAGGAATAGCACATAACAAAATAAGAGACAATAAAAGGCTTAGCTTCATGCTCTACACATGCACACATATCCTAAAGAAGGATTAGACTTGAATCATTAATCATAGAAGCAACAGGAACTGAGAAAAGGGGCTGTCTTTGAATGACAGGAGATGCCAAACTACAAAAAAGGGTATCGCACAAAACCTTGAAATAGTATCCCGAAGAAAGTCAGGATTTAAGCCTCCTTTTGAAGGGTATATAGGATATGGCCTCCCTTCCACAATAGAAGATGAATCTTCTCTGTCTTCTAGCACATCAATATTGTATTCTCTTATTTCATAGTGATCTCCTTTAGTACTCATGGTTCTAACCTACATCACAACACATTCACGCACCAAGTCTCAAAATGCCCAAAACTCAAAATATGATGTCAATGAATAAATCAAACAACTTGAGAATAGAATTAAAGGGGAACCATACATCATATGGAAAAAAATATAACCACTTCTTTTTATAATAAAAAATCTAATTATTTTAGTCATTGCTGATCCTACTATGCTACTTGAAGAATCAATTCACACTATCATATTTTTTATACCTAAATAGACCACTATAGAAATGACAGACACTGAAATATGTGTGACATCAGCAGTAACGACCAAGCTCAATACATCTAAGAAATCATTTCCATAAAGAATATCTGACTACCGACACCCCTTTCCAGAAAATTCAACATACAATCAGCATTAGGATGGAGGCACAATGCTGGTTGACATTTAGTTCACAAACTATCATTTTTGAATGGGTAAAACTATAAAAGTTCTATTGCAACAAAGGGTATAATACAAGGGATGATAAAACAGAAACAATAAGGAAAAGAAAGAAATGTTAAAGCACGAAAAAAGCTAGATTCTGAGCCTTAAGAAAGTAAGAATAGACAAGAGGACAGAATCCCCTTTCATGCTAGTGCACGCTACTATAATCCACTAATTAACATGGCAAGTAGATGGGAGAATTTCACAAGTAAACAAACGGTTATACATCCTAGAAAAGAAGTTGGTTTACGGGAAGAGATCACACAACCATATTTTTTAATATCAGGAGAACTAATTCACAAAATGCATAAACAAATAATATCATAAGCAATTCGGTACCTATATGAATATAAAAATATAAGGGGGGAAGGCAAAAAAAAAATGAAGAGGAAAAAAGGCTTTTCTCTCATTTCTCTTGACTAATTCAATCAAAGAGAAAATGTACATGAAAATATTCTTTGGAAAAAATCGCAGAAAAGAAAAGGGAAATGTC
>Ga0307517_10010865_pt1 | contig 12686 bp, 15 predicted proteins | sample 23_EM_MG_FD_194515 | JGI IMG/M metagenome (GOLD analysis project Ga0307517, IMG submission 194515) | Populus trichocarpa ectomycorrhiza microbial communities from riparian zone in the Pacific Northwest, United States - 23_EM | ecosystem: Host-associated > Plants > Roots > Unclassified | place...
ATCCAGGCGGGCGGAGAGGACAGTTATGGAGATCTTCGGGGGCGGGGGGTGGCGCAACTGTTAGCCCTTTTCAAAATAAGAAACGTCTTCAGCGAGGCCGCTGGTGTCCGGCGCCTGGCACTACTTGGCGTACTCGATCCGATCAATTCTGGTAGATTCCATCTCGCAAGCGGACATATACGAGTCGGGAAGCGGCGTAGTGGTCGCGAGATGCGAATAGTTGATATAGGGACAGTGATTGGACAGGCGCATATAATTCCCACGGGGGAGGGCCAATGGATAGTAAATCACAGGATTGATCTGCGGAAGTTTAATGAAATATATTAGATTATTCTATACTACTGGATTGTGTATAATATGCACGTGGCCGAGTTGAAGCCGCAGGCTTAAGATAGCAATTGCCACCCGGGTGCCCGGATTCAACTCGGCCGTGAGAGTAGGGCGGATGTGTGAAATATGTTGTGGATTAGGCTACCGAATTGTGTATAATACGCACGCGGCCGAGTTGAAGCCGGACGCTTAGGATGGCAATTGCCACCTAGGTTCCCGGATTCAACTCGGCCGTGAGAGTAGGGCGGATTTGTGAAATATGTTGTGGATTAGGCTACCGAATTGTGTATAATACGCACGCGGCCGAGTTGAAGCCGGACGCTTAAGATGGCAATTGCCACCTAGGTTCCCGGATTCAACTCGGCCGTGAGAGTAGGGCGGATTTGTGAAATATGTTGTGGATTAGACTACAGAATTGTGTATTTTACGCACGCGGCCGAGTTGAAGCCGGACGCGTGAGATGGCAATTCCCATCCAGGTACCCGGATTCAACTCGGCCACGAGGGTGTAGCAGACTACCATTAATGAAATATATAAAATTATATACAGGCTATGCTAGAAATCGAGAGGGTGAAAGCGGACGAAGGTAGGGGTCTGCGTAGTGGGACCGGCAGGGTGCGGACGATGGTAAGAGTCCGCGAACGGCGCCGGCAGGGTGCGGACGAGGGGAGGAGTCCGCGTAGAGTGTCGGTCGGGTGTTGCAAGCATTATGGGGCGTCCCCGGACGAATCTAGGCCGTCGCGCTCCCAGAATCTGGCTGGTCTACTCGAGAGACCCCGGGCGAGAAGAGACTAAAGGTGGGTGTTCGGACGGAATCACGCTGTGACAAGTGCGCCAGGTAGTGAGGACGGGAACAAGGGTGTGAGGAGGCACCAGGCGCAGGAGGTGCAATCCTAGGACGCCCGCACGTTCAGGACGTTCAGGACGCACAGGACGCAAAGGCAGACGTTTAGGACGTACGGAACGAATGGGGTGGACGCACGCCGTCCGGACGCGGGCCCTATCCGTCTGGAGTAAACGTTTTTTTTGCTGATGCGGCCGGAAGCGAGGAGATGTATAGTGCCCTGAGGGGTCGTCTCCGGGCAAAGCTCGTGGCGCTCTTTAAAATCAAGGACTGCAGCCTAGACACTGTGCGGCGGTTGGCAGGCGTTCAGATGTTGAGCCCTGTGAACTCAGGCCGGCCCTCTGATATACACAGTCTTGTTACGGTTCAGCTGAGAGAAGATGCGCCAGAGTTTACATTCGTTGACATAGGGACAATTCTCGGCCTGGCTCATCTCATTCCGGAGGGAGACCGGCGCTGGCTCGTCAACAGCCGTATCGACTTGAGGACGTTTAACGAGATTTATTAGTTATACAAACGGGGGTATGATGGATATGTGTGAAGGCGTTTATCGGGTGCCATGGCAAGCTGTATATATAGTGTGTACTAGTATGAAGAAAATATATAATTAATACATGAGTTAAACGTGCCAGTGATGACTACTCTCGAGAGAAGCTACAGGAGGTTGGCGGGCGCAGGGCTGGCACATGGTTCACGCCAGGAGACTAGGGGTAGGAGTATGATAATCCTGACGGCTTCCGGAAGGGGCTGGCGAATTGAAAGCGTCAGGACGCTGGGATACGGAGACCAGGGGGGACGTCAAGTCTGAATGCAAGGGAGTGTTGCTGCGCAAGTCAGGACCCAATAGTGGCGTGCGGGCGTTGGGGACTGACTCAGGACGCACGGGGAGCGTACGGACGCTGGAACTGAACTCAGGACGCACAGGACGCACAGGACGCAGCGACGGCATCGCTGGCGTCAGGACGCAGTGAGGGCGCATCAGATGCATGTGTTTTTTTTGCTGATGCTATACTAAAGGCGGTAGCCAGAGGACGATTCCGGAGCAAGATAGATCTCCGTGACGCCTATTTTCAGACAAGAGTACATCCAGATGATGTGAAGTACAAGACTATCAAGAGACCCTTCGGCGGCTTTACCAGCCCAGTCATGATGCAAGGAGACATGCATGCTCCCGGAACCTTTGTGAGCACTAAGGAGAACTTAGTCCGTCGCGAGTTAGGCAAGAACATATGGGTCTACATTGACGATATTTTTGCCTTCAGTGATACCTTTGAAGAGCATGTTAAGGACGTTACGAATGCCTGCAGTAAGCTGCAGAATTCCAGCTATCATCCCAACCCAAGGCAGAGTGTCGTCTTTGCCACTAAACTCAATATCCCACGCCATATGATAGAGGATGATGGCATTCACCTTGCACCAGGGAAAATCTGCACCATAATGGACTGGACAAGGTCAGATAGCCAGAAAGAACTGCAGCGATTCAATGCAATGGTTAATTATATCTCGCAGTGCATTCCCCACATTGCCAGCATCACAGCCTCGCTCACAGAACTGAGTGGGAACACTGAATGGCTGTGCACGGATCTGCAGGAAGAAGCCTTTGAAGGGGTCAAGCGAGCTGCAGATAAGCACAAAGTGCTCAGACCGATCGACTATAATAAGCTAGATATGCTATGGCTTTTTACCGATGTATCCCGTACAGGTACGGGCACGTGGACAGGCCAAGTACCAATCAGAGATGCAGCCAGGCCTCCAGCGTTCCACAGCAGGAAGCCGACGCCATCACAAAGCAACTACAAACCCACGCAGGTGGTAAAGGGACACTTGCGCAAAATTCATCCGCATGCAACCCCTACCCGAACATCACCAACCTACACAACATGCCGATTGATGAGAACACAGGAAAGCGACGGCAAGCCACAGAAACCGAGTGTATCACAGTTATTGAAAAGCATGCTGAAGGGAAAAATTACTGCCAAATCACCAGAGAAACCGCTCTCTCAAAATCTGAGGCCTAGAGGATCATGAAGCGATAGGAGACTACTAAAATAATCAACCCCCCACCATGCGCTGGTTTTAAGCCACACTTAGATGAACGTGCCCCGAGGTGATTACATCAAATCAATAAGCAAAATCCTCATGCTCCGCTCCGTGATATCACAGCCGATCTTAACCTAAATGTGTCAAAAGGGACTGTGGGTGAAACACTCTGCCGTATGAACTTTTATGTTCATGTTGCTCCCAAAAAGCCTTTCTTCAACTATGAACGCAAGTGGGAGAGATTGCGCTGGGCTCGAGAAAGAAGAAACCTGAACAATTGTCTTTGGAGAAACAAGATCTTTGTTGATGAGATGAAGCTTACGATTGGGCAAGGAGGAGGGAGATCCTTGGTCCGACGCCCTTCTGGAACTGCTCTTGAGCATCACTATCATGAGCCGTCGTTTGCTGACGATAAGACTACTGTCATGTTCGCTGCCGGTTTCACCTATGGTTTTCATACTCAGCTTATTCCAATCCACCAGAGAACCAAGAGGGAGAGGGAGAGTGTCAGGGACCAACTTGGCATCAATTCGGTTCAATATTGTCAAGAGATTTACACCCCACACTTTCTTCCTATATATGAGCTTTCAGGTAGGGCTGACAATGATATTGATATGGTGGAGGACAATTCTCGTGTAGATAATTCTCATTATTCAAGAGGATATAGGGTTCTGCAGGGAGTTATCTGGATGCCTTGGGCCTCTTGGTCTCACGACATGAATCCTATAGAGACTGGGTGGTCTTTCTTTGAGCGGAGGTTTCGCGAGGCTTGTAAGACAGCTAGGCAACGCCCCTACAACAGAGACGATATTATTACACTTGCACAGGAGGTTTGGGAGGAAATGCCGTGGAGGAGAGTCTATTGTTTCATTGATAGTATGCCAAGGAGGATTACTACTCTGATACGGAGACATTGAGGTCATACTAAGTGGTAAATTGGGCTTCAGGGGGACAGGTTTCTTACTCTCATTTTTGTCTTTTTTTACTTCAATTGTTATTCGGGAATTGGGTTTCCTTTTCTGACTTCACGATATCTTCATCATGTGCCAAGCCTTGTGTCCCATTACCACTTGCGTAGGGGTGTACCCCACACACCAACAAGAAACTCTCGCAATCATTGAGGCTATGGAAGCATTTGCTCCCCATTTGCTACACAGGAAATTTACAGTGGTTACAGACCAGGAGAGTCTCACCAAACTCATGACACAAAGGAATCTCAATGGAGGACAGCAGAGATGGCTAACGCACATCAGTCACTTTGCTTTTAAAATAGAATACCAGCCAGGAGGGAACAATTTCCTCGCAGACTACCTATCAAGGCTCCATGAGGGGACCCCAGGACCGTTAGATATAAGCCTCAAGGACCACACTATCGATTATGACAGCCTAGAGCTACCTGACCCTACACAACCCCTCCAGATCAATACAAGCTACGCCTTTTCTGCCCATTTTAGCATTGAATCAGACGACGCGATGTACCACTCAGGGGAAGCCCAAACCTCTCCCACTCTTACCAGCAGTGACTGTATCAGTCGCTGCCGTCCTGAATACCTTATGGACGAAATTACTATCAATGCAGTAACACGTTCTCAGAAGGGCAAGGCTTCTGCCTCCTCGCTAGCGGCATCAACTGCAGCTAGCAACAATAGTAGGATATCAATTGGAAACTCTTGGGATGATAATAGAACTCTTCCAATGTTTAGTGAAATGGAACGACGACACTCAGAAATGAGCTGAATGCCATGCACTGACGATGGGTGTGAAACAGATAAGAATGAAAAAGAAGATGCTCGCTACTGGCCAAAGGACCCTAAGGTCCAGAAGTAGAGCAAGAAGAGGAAGTCAAAAGAGCAGGATAGGACTTCAATATCTTATACAGCCGTTGAAGAAGGCCAGGCCTCGCTCCCCGATATCACATACCTCTCCGAGAACCTCCCGCCTTTCTGTATGAATGATATGATCCTGGCCATACCGCCTATGGCCTCGCCGGCCTTTAGTCCCCTTTACAGCAAAGCAGGCTATGACTCCGATAAGGCAACCAATGCCAATCAATTGCTAAGTACGCTACACGCCCGCCTTATAGGTATCCTCGCCGAGCGAGTTAGAGAAGTCCTTAAGACCGATGCCCTCTATGCTAGGGTCAAGGAAATGGAAAACAAATTGCACTATTCCATCCGCGATGGCCTGCTACTTGCCCAAAACACCAATGTGTACGAAAACCTTTATATACTAGTAGGACCTCTTGAGAAGTGGGTATCCCTATGGGATTTCATACTGAAATCAGTCCATGAAGGCCTCGGACATTTCTCAGCTTACAAATGCTACTCATATGCGGCTTGCTTCTTCTGGTGGCCACAAATGCCGCAGGACTTTGTCCTATACTGGCGGTCATGCGATAAGTGCCAGATTAACAACGAGCCAACCACCCTACCCTATGGACCATCCCTTACCCTCCCTAACCCCGAAGTGTTCAAAATGTGAACGCCAGGGGCACAATGTATTCTATGTGGATAATACTGCGCAAGTACGAGGGGGGTTGCGAGGCACGCTTGGTGAGGAGTAGAGAGCAGATTTGGTAGGAGTTCTGGTTCTTAATTATTCCAAAACAGGTGAGCGGTTGCAAGCTTATTTATACAAAAGTGTGCGCCCATATGTATGAAAGAAATATAGGGAAAACTATGTAAGAAACATAAGTGCGAACATGTTTGACCCTGAGATCCTGCCAAGTAATCCTAAACAATGTGCGTAAAACTATGAGGCTGTGATGTGAATATTAGAAATATCATGACCAATAATAGTGCATAAGAGATGCATAAAATCAGTAACACCGGATAGAAAAGCACATGTTAAATCCCCAAATATTATCTGAAAACGATCAATAAAACACCATAATATATCTTACCTGTAGTAATGTAAGCGGTGTACAGGTGAAGCCGAAACACAAAGTAAGTAAAGGAATACACGGTAGTGTTATGAAATGCACAGAGGAAATATAACGGAATTTCAACACGAAGAAGTCTACCAATCCCTAGCCATAGACCTCGCGGGGCCTTGTAACAAATCCGATGGCTTTACATCTATCACGGTCATAATCGACCGCTTTACCTTCAACACACACCTCATCCCCCTCAAGTACGCGGCCACCTCTGAGCAAATCTTTAAGAAACTCAACAGTACCATCTTCGATGTCCATGGCCTCCCTCTCAGCTTTGTGCTTGACGAGGACTCTAGCTTTACCTCTAGGTTTTGGTCACAACTGATAAGGTCCCTCGGTATCCCAGTCTGGATGGCGACCCAATACCGCCACCAAACGAATGGCCAGGTGCAACGAAGGATCCGTACCCTCAAACAGCTAATAAGGAACTTCGTTAACCCCCGGCAGAACTGGTCCGGCGCCCTCCCGGCTATTACAGCAGCCATGAATGGCGCCCCCCATCAATCTCTAGGCATCTCGCCATACCAGGCCCTCTACGCGCATCCCTGGAAGATATTCAACCCTGTCTAGCGATCTGCCAGCAAAGTACCAGCTGTGTACGACATCCTAAACGCCCCGGAATCAACGAGAATGGAAGTAGACATGGCCAGAAAGGATGCTACCTTCGGGCCGACTGTCCATGGAGACAAACGACGCAACGCCCAAACGGAACCATTCAAGAATGGCAGCAGAGTTCTCGTTAGAGGCCGCCCTTATACCTGTTCCCCTTGACGATCCAGTAAGCTAGAAGGACCCTGGTTCGGACCTTTCAAGGTCCTAGAATATCTAACTGACACAGATAACTACAAACTAAACCTCCCGCCCAGAATGGCCCCCCAGAAACCCTACTTCCACGTCTCCTCCCTGAAGGAATACAGGAAGAACGATCCGGATAGATTCAAGTCCCGCAGGATGCACAAGCCAGCACCCATCCTAATCGACAATGCCGAAGAATGGGAAGCAGAGCAGATACTCGAGTACCGCCGCGAGAACAACAGGCACGAATTCCGTGTCCACTGGAAAGGCTATGAGCGAGCTGACGACTCCTGGGATCCTATCGAGAACCTCGACCACTCCCTGGAACTCATACAGGAATACTGGGAGGCTAACCACCCAGCAGAACCGACGCCCCAGATCACCTCCCACTACATTAAAGCTTCCTGGGAACCCATGGAAGTTTCCTCTGCACCCTGCACCGCAAATGATTGCCCACCCCCTATGACGATAAGGAAAATGATTCTAGCAGGCAGCTTTGAGCAGGACTATTGCCCCACAGATGACGGCAGCCTCCTATGGGACACCAACGAGAGCGCAGAGGACAGCGCAGACTTTAGAATGATTGTTGATTTTTCAGAATAAGGGAATGTAACATATGTATATGTTCCGGTAATGGTACACAGGAGCGGGCATTGCAGGATCTCCTACGTTTAGTTGTTTTATATTTGGTTTATTTGATTTGATTTCAGCTCCGCCACTGTCTCTGAGTCAGGTAGGCTATGCTATTGTATTGCTATGTTTAGTTGATTTATGTTTGGTTTATTTGATTTGATATCAGCTCCGCCACTGTCTCTGAGTCAGAGAGGCTAGGCTATCGTATTGCTATGTTTAGTTTGCTTGGTTGGAAGTTTAAATTTAGGATTCCGGGTATGGAATGGGCATGTAACACTGGTGAGGGCTGAGCATTCTTTGTTTCTTTCTTTAGTCTTGCAGGATTACAGGATTCCGGTATGTGCGCAGCTACTGGTAATGATCGTGATTGCAGGAAGATTATCGCTCTTGGGTTTTGTATTTAAACCAGTCTCCTTGCTAGCAGGAGACCGCAGACTTCGACAGACCTTCCGTCTAAGAATATAGTTGGTTGAACGGCAATCCCTGAGTCGCTTAGCCCAATTTGTCCTCCCACTATTATCCTTCTAGCTACCGGTCCATTGAAGCCTCCCTTAGCACCAGCGTTAGCAGGTCTATCGCTGGTCCTATTGTATTTTCGTTAGCCAGGAATAAACCTGTTACATTTTTTTGCCTACAGCAGGTGAAAACCCTTTGCTCTCACGATTGGGAACAGCCTGGTAGGATTGATCACCCTCCCAGTATCTTGATAACTAGTTAGAAGCAGGAGCGGCAGGGAAAGGAACTCCTGGCTCAGGTGCTACATTCACAATAGCAGAACGCTGGAGCAGAAGGGTTACCAGGTTCGGTAGGGCCTACAATCGTCCATCAGCAGAACCTACAGACGATACTCCAGAACCAACCACACAGGAACCAACCCCTGGGCCCACACCAGGCTCAGCAGGTACACCAGCAAGAACCAGTCACCTCCTCCCAGGAGATCTAGATATAGATTCAGACGAAGGCCATGACCTCACTGCTAAGGAACTCATTCAGAGAGAAGCCCGGCGGCTTGAGGAAAGAGGAGCAGCAAGAGCAGCAGCCCAACAAACTTCGGAAACTGAACGCCCACCAGAAGGCCCCACTACAAGCAGGTGGCGAGCACCCAGCATTCTAGGAGTGTTTGGAAGTCAAACACCAACTAGAGCACCCTCCCGAGAGCATAGAGACCAATCACTACCCGGTACATTCATCCCAGACACACAAGAAAGACCCTCAAGATCCAGGAGCGCCAGAGAACCCCGTGAACGAACCGACCCAGCACCTCCAGACCCAGACCCACTTACCAGCACCATGGCCGACCCAGGGCCGGCCAGGTTGCCCCCTCCTAAGCCCCCTAAACTGCCTTTCTTTAGCGGTGAAGGAGAAGACCTCCAACCAGACAAACTCAAGAGATGGCTCAGAACAGTCAAGAAATAGCAGGCGAGATCTGGACTGAATGATGACTCCCCTGGCGTGGCAGACTACTATGGCTTTTACACAGAAGGGAAAGCAAACAGCGCATTCCAGACAATAGAGACAGAGGAAGAGAACCTCACCCTACCGCAGCTGACACACCGCTTTCGGCATCTATTCGAAGCCTCTACCAACACTGAGGACACCTATCACAAGTGGCAGAATGTCCGCTAGACAGCAGGTGGACAGCCAGCACGCATAACGAACATAGCTGAAGAGCTGGCGGACCTCAAAGGATGCCTCCCAAATGGATCAATCTCGGATTATGCACAGAAACAGCGATTTCTCGATGCTATGGACTCTAGATTACGCCGCAATGTTGAGCCCCAGCTCAGACCAGAAGATACCTGGGACCACATGGTGGCTGTAGCAGAACGCTATGACGCTACCATGTATAGAACTGGCGGCTACAAAGGCAGCGATAGAAGCCAGGCTTCTAGCAGCAAAACTCACACACCAAAGAAAGAGAATACCTACCGCAAGCCCTCTACCACATGAACGCCCAGGAACACAGGCAAACGAAATGCCCTGGCCAAGAAGAGGACCTATACTAAGTCCTACAAGCCAAGTAAGGCTGAGATGGACCGCCGCAAGGCAGAAGGAGCCTGTTTCTACTGTGGCGAAAGTGGACACATGGCAAATGAATGCCCAAAGAAAGAAGTTAAAAGCAACCATGTCCGCCTCTCTGAGGAAAGCCCAGACAGCAGCGCAGGCGAATATGAGCCCGATACAGACAGTACAGAGGAGCTAGATGGCAGCGGCTCTGTCAGGACCTACAAGACTACAGTAGGCACGCCTAAGGATACGCTATTCCAAGCACTCGAATTCACTATCAACATCAATGGCAAGCGCGCCAGAGCCCTCGCAGATACAGGTACCATTGGCGGTACCCTGATATCAAACAAATTCGTTACAACACACAACATCCCCTACACAGCCAGGAAGAATCCCGTTACTCTGAAGATGGCAGTTAAAGGATCGCGATCAACTAGCAACTTCTCTGTTGAGGTTATGATTCAGCTAGGCAAGATGAGAGTCGACAAGGTGCGTATGCTAGTCACGCCAGTATCAGACTATGATTCCTCATCAGTATGGACGATCTCATAAGGCTAGGAGCGGTCATCGATTGCCAACAGAACAGCATTTACTTCTCCAAGTACAAGGTCTGAGTTACCTGTGAAGGAAAATCTAGAGAGTCTAGATCAGCTATGACGAAGCCACAGGAAGTACCGGACTTCCTGGCGATGTTCCCCAAGGTATTTGTCAAAGAAGTACCTGCGGAACGGCCGCTAGTACGAAGGATAATGCACAGGATAAGCCTCATAGAGACGACGAAGCTTTTAGAGACACCCAGCTTTAAAGCGCCACAAGCCTTGATGCCCAAACACAAAGCATGGATCAACAAGCAGATGAACGCCCGTATCCTCCATAGGACCAGGGTGCCTGGAGGAGCCAGCATGTTTGTGGAAGCCAAAAGCGATGGCAGAATCCGACCCCTGGTAGACCTCCGCTTCAGGAATGATAACACCCAGGCCGCTCACACACAGATCCCAGAAAAGTATACTATACAAAATGCGGTAGCCAGGGGATGATTCCGCAGTAAGATAGATCTCAGTGACGCCTACTTCCCAACCAGAGTCCATCCAGACGTTGTGAAGTACAAGACAATCAAGACACCCTTCGGCGGCTTTACCAGCCAGGTCATGATGGCAGGAGACATGAATGCTCCCGGAACCTTTGTGAGGACTATGGAGGACATATTCCATGACGAATTAGGCAAAGAACATATGGGTCTACATTGGCGATATTTTTGTCTTCAGTGACACCTTTGCAGAGCATGTTACAGACATTAGGAACACCTGCAGTAAGCTGCAGAACGCCGGCTATTATGTCAAGCCAATGAAAAGTGTTTTCTTTGCCACCAAGCTCGATATCCTAGGCCATATGATAGACGATGATGGCATCCACCTTGCAGCAGAGAAAATCCGGACCATAATGGACTGGACAACTCCAGAGAACCAGAAAGAACTGCAGCGATTCCATGGAATCGTTAATTATATCTTGCAGTTGATTCCCCACATTGCCACGATCACACCCCCGCTCACAGAGCTAAGTGGGAACCCTGAATGGCTGTGGACAGATCTGCAGGAAGCAGCCTTCGAAGCGGTCAAGCGAGCTGCAGATATTAAGCACAAAGTCCTAAGACCGATAGACTATAATAAGCCCGATATGATATGGCTTTTTACCGATACATCCCCTACAGGTACGGGCGCTTGCATAGGACAAGGACCAACCAGAGATGCAGCCAGGCCTGCAGCGTTCCACCGCAGGAAGCTGATGCCATCACAAAGCAACTACCCCACACACCAACAGGAAACACTCGCAATCATTGAGGCTATGGAAACATTCGCTCCCCATCTGCTACACAGGTAGTTTACAGTGGTTACAGACCACGCGAGTGTCACCAAACTCATGACACAAAAGAAGCTCAATGGACGACAGCAGAGATGGCTAACGCACCTCAGTCACTTTGATTTTAAAATAGAATACCAGCCAGGAGAGAAGAATTTCCTAGCAGACTACCAATCGAGAATCCATGAGGGAACCCCAGGGCCTTTAGATATAAGCCTCAAGCACCCCACTATCGATTATGATAGCCTTGAGCTACCTGACACTACCCAATCCCTACAGATCAATACAAGTTACCCCTCTTCTACCGATTTTAGCATTGAATCAGACGACGCCATATACCACTCAGGTGAAGCCCAAACCTCTCCCACTCTTACGCGCAGTGACTCTATCAATCGCTGCCCCCCTGAATACCTTATGGACGAGATTACCAGCCATGCTGTGACTCGCTCCCAGAAGTGTAAGGCCTCTGCTTCCTCGCCAGCTACTTCAAGCGCAGCCAGCAACGAGAGCAGAATATCGATTGGAAACTCTTGGGGTGATAATACAATTCTCCCAATCTCTAGTGAAATGGAACGACGACACTCAGAAATGAGCTGGATGTCATGTACTGACGATGGGTGTAAAATCCATAAGAATGAAAAAGAAGGTGCAGGCTACTGGCCAAAGGACCCTAAGGTCCGGAAGCAGAGTAAGAAGACAAAGAGAAAAGAGCAGGATAGGACTTCAACATCGAATACAGCCCTTGAGGCAGGCCTGGCCTCGCTCCCCGATACCCCATACCTCTCAGAGAGCCTCCCGCCTTTTCCTATGAACGATACCATTCTAGCCACACCCCCCATGGCCTCGGCGGCCTTTAGTCCCCTTTACAGCCAAGCAGGCTATGACTCGGATGAGGCAACCAATGCCAACCAATTCCTAAGCACCCTGCACTCCCGCCTTATGGGTATCCGCGCCCAGCGAGTTAGGGAAGCCCTTAAGACCGATGCCCTCTACACCAGGGTCAAGGAAACCGATAACAAATTGCACTATTCCATCCGCGATGGCCTTCTACTTGCCCAGAACACCAATGGGTACGAAAATCTTTATATACCGGTAGGACCTCTGGAGAAGGGGGTATCTGTTACGGGGTAGCTAACACGGTAGGATTCCGAGCTAACTAGGCCGAAGATATCCGCGACAACGGATTATAGGTCAGGAAGGCTCAATGAGAATTGTTTTGATAAAGTAATAGAAGAATATCGTAAT
>Ga0307517_10010866_pt1 | contig 12686 bp, 12 predicted proteins | sample 23_EM_MG_FD_194515 | JGI IMG/M metagenome (GOLD analysis project Ga0307517, IMG submission 194515) | Populus trichocarpa ectomycorrhiza microbial communities from riparian zone in the Pacific Northwest, United States - 23_EM | ecosystem: Host-associated > Plants > Roots > Unclassified | place...
ATCACCGCCCTTCGCGCCTTATCTGCGCAGCCATGTCGACGCCGCCCGGATCGGGCAGGGCAGGGCAAAGTATCTCGCCGAACGCGGGCATCTGCGCCGCATCGAGACAGAAACCGGGGTTCCCGAATCGATCATGGTCGCGATCTGGGGGCATGAGACCAATTACGGCCGGATCATGGGCAATTTCGACCTGCCGCGCGCGCTGGCGACGCTCGCCTATGACGGCCGTCGCCGTTCGCTGTTCGAAGGTGAATTGATCGCCTCGATGAAGATGGTCGACCGCGGCGTGCCGCGCAGCCAGCTGATCGGCAGCTGGGCGGGCGCGATGGGCGGACCGCAATTCCTGCCGTCGGTCTATCTGCGCATGGCGCGCGACGGCGATGGCGATGGCCGGGCCGACATCTGGAACAGCGATGCCGATACGCTCGCCTCGATCGGCAATTATTTCTATAATGCCGGATGGCGACGCGGGCAGACCTGGGGCTTGGCTGTCTCCGTCCCGGCGACGTTCGATCGTTCGGGCGTCACCAACAAGCTGATCTCGCCACGCTGTCCCAAGGTATTCGCGCGGCAGAGCGCGTGGCGCTCGATCAGCGAATGGCGCGCGCTGGGGATCGTGCCGCAATCGAAGGCTTGGCCGGCGGGCAATGTGCAGGCGACGCTGATCGAACCCGACGGACCGGGCAAGACGGCCTATTTGCTGACCGGCAATTACCGCGTCATCCTCGATTACAATTGTTCGAATTTTTATGCGTTGAGCGTGGGGTTGCTGGCGGATGCGGTTGAATAACAGGGCGCTCGCGCTGGGACTTGGATCATGCCTGGTCCTGGCAGGGTGCATGGGGGGTGGGAGTTCTCGCGAGGGACCGCGCTTGCCGGATCCCGCTTATGGCGACGCGCCGCGGGTCGGTTATCCACAGGCCTATCCACCATCTGCTCCACAAGACGTGCCGCCGCCGGGCGCGCGCGCCCCGACCGGCGCTCTCGATGTCTTGCCGCCGGCAGGCCAGCCCGCACCGCTCTCCGCCGACGAGATCGATGCCGGGCCGCCTTCATCGGACGGCCCTCGCGCCACCTCCGGTCGTGGCGAGTCGCGTTACGATGAAGTTGGTTATGCCACCTGGTACGGCAACGAACTGGCGGGTGGGCGGACAGCCTCAGGCGCCGTGTTCGACCCCAAGGGGTTCACCGCGGCGCACCGCACGCTGCCGCTGGGCTCCTATGTCGAAGTGACCGCGCTCGCGACGGGCCGGACGATCCTGATCCAGGTCAACGATCGCGGACCACGTCAGAGTAATTTGCTGATCGACTTGTCGCAGGGCGCCGCACAGGCGCTCGGCATTGCCGGGCGTGGGGCGGTGCGCGTCCGCGCGGTTACCGCCAGCCCGTCCGATCTCCAGGCGCTGCGTGCGGGCCAGCCGGGTGCGCCGCGCCTCGACACCCCGCCGTCACTTCTCGCCGGCCTTCGCCAGCGACTGACCGGCGCGCCCCTCACCGTCGCCGAGCCAGCGAAGACGCAACCGCGGCCGCCGCTGGTTCGTGCCCCGCCCGAGCCACAGCCGACCAAGCCATCGACCCGGAAGCCGCCACCGATCACCGCTCCGACGTCCGGCGGATTCTACGTCCAGGTCGCCGCCTTTTCGAGCCAGCCGCGCGCCACCGCGCTCGCCAGGAGCCTGGGCGGACAGGCCGTGCCCGCCGGTTCGGTATGGCGCGTGCGCATGGGGCCCTATTCGTCGAAAAATCAGGCCAGCCAGGCACGTGACGCAGCGGCGGCACGCGGCTATGGCGATGCCCGTGTGGTCCGCGAGGACTGATCCACCCCGCCCAGCGTACGGACTGTTGTCACCATGAAATATTTGCCCAAGATGATCCACCTGAGCGCCGCGTCCGCTCTGGTCCTGGCCGCCATGCCGGCCACCGCCGCCGCGCCGACCTTCGATACGCCGGCACCGGTCGCCTATATGGTCGACCTGTCGTCGAACGCGGCGCTTTATTCGAAGGACATCGATCACCGCATGCCGCCGGCGTCGCTGGCGAAGATGATGACGGTCTATGTCGTGTTCGACATGCTCAAGAAGGGCCAGCTCAAGGCCGACCAGCAATTCACGATGAGCCCAGATACCTGGAAGAAGTGGCACAGCCAGGGCTCGACGATGTTTCTCAAGGTGAATGAGAGCGTCAGCGTCGACAATTTGCTCAAGGGTATCGTTACGCTGTCGGGCAACGATGCCTGCGTCGTCATGGCTGAGGGAATCTCCGGCACCGAGCAGGCCTTCACTGACCGGATGAACGAGGCGGCGAAGAAGCTCGGCCTGACCAATAGTCATTTCGGCACGTCGAACGGCTGGCCCGACAATGGCGTGACCTATGTCACCGCGCGCGACCTCGCCAAACTTGCGGAAGCCACGATCCGTGACTTCCCCGATCTCTACAAGAAATATTACGCGCTCCCGGACTTTCAGTGGGGAACGCAATTGAATGGCGAAGCCAGCAAGGCGCAGGACAATCGCGATCCATTGCTCGGCAATGTCGCCGGTGCCGATGGCCTGAAGACCGGCCATACCGAGGAAGCCGGCTACAGCTTCGTGGGGTCGGCGATCCAGAACGGCCGCCGCCTGATATTGGTCGTCGCCGGGTTCACCGGCTTCAACCAGCGCAAGGACGAATCGATCAAGTTCATGAACTGGGGCTTCCGCGCCTGGCAATCGCATCCGATCGTCGCCAAGGGCAAGCAGATCGCTACCGCCGAGGTTCAGCTGGGATCGTCGAGCAGCGTCGGGCTGATCGCGGCGGACAATCTGGCGATGACCGTGCCGTCGGGCACCGCGCCCAACACCAATGCCAAGGTTGTCTATGATGGTCCGATCAAGGCGCCGATCAAGGCGGGCGACCATGTCGCCGACCTGATCGTCACCTCGCCCGGCATGCCCGACCAGCGCTTTCCGCTCGTCGCCGACAAGGATGTCGGCCAGGCCGGGTTCTTCGGCCGCGCCTGGACCGGGCTGATGCAGTTGTTCGGCGGCTGATCGGATCATGGCGCGCGGCAAGTTCCTCTCGATCGAGGGCGGCGAGGGCGCGGGCAAGTCGACCCAGGTCCGCCGCCTCGCCGATGAACTGCGCGCGCGCGGCCTCGACGTCACCGTCACGCGAGAACCGGGTGGCAGCGAGGGTGGCGAAGCGATCCGCGACCTGCTGATGCAGGGTGAGGTCAAGCGCTGGAGTTCGCATACCGAGGCGTTGCTGTTCGCCGCGGCGCGTGCCGACCATGTCGAAAAAATCATCCAGCCGGCACTCGGCATCGGCAATTGGGTGATCAGCGATCGCTTCATCGATTCGTCGCGCGCCTATCAGGGCGTGGCGGGCGGCATCGACGATGCTGCCGTGCTCGCGCTCCATGGCTTCGGCTCGCGCGGCCTGTTGCCCGACCGCACGCTGGTGCTTGAGGTCTCGCCGGAAATCGGGGCCGAACGTGCCGCGGTACGCGATGGCGCGGCGGCCGATCGCTTCGCCGCGCGCGAACGGGCGTTTCACGACGATGTTGCGGCGGCGTTCCGGCGATTCGCGGCGGCCGAGCCCGACCGTGTCCGATTGATCGATGCCAGCGGCGATGTCGACGTGGTCGCGGAGGGAGTGTTCGACGCGGTCGCCGACCTGCTGCCATGACGCCACTTTACGGTAACCTACAGGCCCGACAGGCTTTTGCGGCGGCGATCGACGGCGGATCGATGCATCACGGCTGGATTTTCGCCGGCCCCGAGGGCGTGGGCAAGGCACGGTTCGCGATGCTCGCCGCGCGGCGACTGCTGGCCGGGCCGGGGCAGCCGGACGATTTCGCGATCCCGCCCGGCGACCGCACGCAGCAGTTGATCGACGCCGGATCGCACCCCGACCTCAAATTGCTGCAACGGCTGCCGCGCGACGACAAGAAGCCCGAACAGGGCCTCGCCCGAAGCATTCGCGTCGACCAGGTGCGCGAACTCGACCATTTTCTGGGCGTGAAGCCGACCTATTCGGACCGTCGCGTGGTGGTGATCGATACCGCCGACGATCTCGAGCGTCCGGGCGCGTCGAACGCCTTGCTCAAGAATCTCGAGGAGCCGCCTGCCGGCACGATATTCCTGCTGATCAGCCATGCGCCGGGCCGCTTGCTGCCGACGATCCGATCGCGCTGCCGAATGCTGCGATTCGAAGCCCTCGACGATGCGGACATGCGCGCGGCGCTGGACGACGCCGGCGTCGCGTCTCAGGAGATCGACGAGCTGATTCGCGTGGGGCAGGGGTCCCCGGCGCGCGCGCTGGCGATGGCCGGGCTCGATATCGCGGGGCTCGACAAGGCGCTGGCGGACATGGCGAACGGTGATGCGACCAACGCAATCCGCGCCGAGCTTGCCCGCGCATTGTCGCTCAAGGCGGCGCAGGAGCGCTACGAAGCATTTCTCGAGCGCGCGCCGAGCTTCATCGCCGCGGCCGCACGGACACGCTCGGGTGAGGCGCTGCGGACCGCGCTCGATGCGCATGACGCCGCGCGTAACCTCGCCGCCAGCGCGCTGGGCTTGTCGCTGGACGCGCAAGGGACTGTCTTCGAGATGGCCGGGATCGTCGCTCGGCTGGCGCCGGCCGCGCCGCCGGTGGCTTCCCGACGCTGATCGTGCGGGTCGCACGGCGGGAGGTTCCATCCGCGCGGGACCTGCACTAGAGGGCAGGGCATGGCCGAACCCTATTATATCACGACCGCAATCAGCTATCCCAATGGCCGTCCGCATATCGGCCATGCCTATGAAGCGATCGCCGCCGATGCCATCGCGCGCTATCATCGCCAGGCAGGTCGCGACGTGCGGTTTCAGACCGGCACCGACGAACACGGCCTGAAAATGGTCCAGACGGCGCGCGACCGCGGTGTAGAAACACGCGCGCTCGCAGATGAGATGTCTGGTTATTTCAAGGCGATGGATGATCGCCTTAACATTTCCTACGATCGTTTCATTCGTACCGTCGAAGCCGATCACCACGCCGCCAGCCAGGCGATCTGGCAAGCCATGTCTGCCGCGGGCGATCTGTATCTCGATCGCTATGAAGGCTGGTATTCGGTCCGCGACGAGGCCTTCTACGACGAGAAGGAACTGGTGGCCGGGGAAGGGGGCGAAAAGCTTTCTCCACAGGGCACGCCGGTCGAATGGACCGAGGAGGAAACCTGGTTCTTCCGGCTGAGCAAATATCAGCAGCCGCTGCTTGATCTCTATGACGCCAACCCGGACTTCATCCAGCCCAATGCCCGCCGCAACGAGATGATCGCATTCGTGTCCGGAGGTCTGTCCGACTTGTCGGTATCGCGCACCAGTTTCGACTGGGGGGTCAAGGTGCCGGGTAGCGACGGCCATGTCATGTACGTGTGGGTCGACGCGCTGACCAATTATCTGACGGGTATCGGCTATCCCGACCTGACCGGACCGCTCGGTAAGTACTGGCCTGCCGATCTGCATCTGATCGGCAAGGATATCGTTCGATTCCATACCATTTACTGGCCGGCTTTCCTGATGAGCGCGAACATCGCCTTGCCCAAGCAGGTGTTTGGTCATGGCTTCCTGCTCAACCGCGGGGAGAAGATGTCGAAGAGCGTCGGCAATGTAACCGACCCGATCGAACTGGCCGACCGGTTCGGGGTCGATCCGCTGCGCTATTTCCTGTTGCGCGAAGTCAGCTTCGGCCAGGACGGCAGCTATTCGGAAGAGGCGATCGTCACGCGGTGCAACGCCGATCTTGCCAACAACCTCGGCAACCTCGCGCAACGCGGCCTGTCGATCATCGCCAAGAATTGCGACGGACGCGTGCCCGACGCCGGCACCCCGACCGCGGCCGAAGAGGCGCTGGTCGAGAGCGTCAAGGCGGCCGAGGCGGGCATGCATGCCGCGATGGGCGAGCTGGCGATCCATACTGCGCTCGAGGCGATCTGGGCGGCCGCGCGCGACGCCAACCAATATTTCGCCGATCAGGCGCCGTGGAGCGTGCGCAAGACCGATCCGGCGCGCGCCGATACGATCCTCTATTACGCCGCCGAAGCGGTGCGCCGGATCGCGATCATGGCGCGCTGGGCGATCCCGGAAAGCGCCGATAAATTGCTCGACCTGCTGGGGCAGGGGACGGACGTGCGCAATTTCGACGCGCTCAACCGACCGATCGAGGCGGGGACCGTCTTGCCGGCCCCGAGCGGCGTGTTCCCCAGGCTCGAAATGGCGGCGGATCCGATATGAGGCTCGCCGACAGCCATTGCCATCTGAATTACAAGGGGCTGGCCGAGCAACAGGGCGAGGTGTTGCGGCGTGCGCGCGACAGCGGCGTCGTCGCGATGCTCAACATCTCGACTCGCGAGCGCGAATGGGATGACGTCATCGCCGTTGCCGAGCGTGAGCCGGACGTCTGGGCGACGATCGGCGTCCATCCGCACGAGGCCGACCAGCATCCCGATGTCGATACCGCCAAGCTGGTCGAGCGCGCGACGCATCCGCGCGTCGTCGGGATCGGCGAAAGCGGGCTGGATTATTATTACGATCATTCGGATCGCGAACGTCAGCGCGCCAGCTTTCGCGCGCACATCGCCGCTTGTCGCGAGACCCAATTGCCGCTGGTCGTCCATACGCGCGACGCCGAGGACGATACCGCCCGGATCTTGAGCGAGGAAATGGAGCAGGGGGCCTATCCCGGCGTCATCCATTGCTTCACCGCAAGTGACGATTTCGCCGACAAGGCATTGGATTTAGGCTTTTATATCTCCATATCCGGAATCGTGACGTTCAAGAATGCCAAGGATCTGCAGGAAACAGCGGCGAGATTGCCGCGCGAGCGCCTGCTGATCGAGACCGACGCGCCGTTCCTCGCCCCCGTCCCGCATCGCGGCAAGACCGGCGAGCCTGCCTATGTCGCCGATACCTGCCGTTTCCTGGCGCAATTGCGCGGCGAGGACGCCGACGACCTGGCGGAGGTGACGCGCGCCAATTTCCACCGTCTGTTCGCCAAGACGCTCGCGTGAAAGTCCGCGTCCTCGGCTCGGGAACGTCGTCGGGGGTGCCGCGGATCGGCAATGACTGGGGTGCCTGCGATCCGGCCGAGCCCAGGAACCGCCGTCGCCGCGTGTCGATCCTGGTCGAGACGGCGAGCACACGCGTGCTGGTCGATACCGGGCCCGATTTGCGCGAACAATTGCTGTCGGCGAACGTCGATCGCGTCGATGCGGTCATCTGGACGCACGATCATGCCGACCACACGCATGGCATCGACGATCTGCGCCAGCTGTTCCACGCCACCGGACGGCCGGTTCGCGGACTTGCTCGACCGTCGACGGGGGCGGTGCTGACCGAGCGCTTCGGCTACGTTTTTGCCGGCCGCGACGGCTATCCGTCGACCGTGACGCTCGAACCGCTGCCCGATCGGCTGACGATAGGCGACCTGTCGATCGCGGTCACCGACCAGCCGCACGGCTCGATCCATTCGGCTGGCTTGCGCTTCGAAGCCGATGGCGGCGTGATCGGATATGCCACTGATTTCAATGTCATGACAGGTGATATGCGTAGGCTTTATGAAGGCCTAGACTTGTGGATCGTGGACGCGCTGCGACGCCATCCGCACCCGAGTCACCCGCATCTTGCCGAGGCGCTGGCCTGGATCGATGAGCTTCGGCCGGGGCTGAGCGCGCTGACGCATCTCGACCAGTCGATGGATTATGCCACCTTGCTTGCCGAACTCCCGAATGGAGTCGAACCGGCGTATGACGGGTTCGAATTCGAGGTGGTGCAATGAGCGATACGACCGGGAATGTGATCTTCTACGTGCTGCTGCTCGTGCTGCCGCTGTCGGCGCTGTTCGCGCGCCGGCTGCCGCTGGGGCGCGTCGCCGTCATGGCGCTGGCCTGGATCGGGATCTTCGCCACTGGCCTGGTGGTGGTCGCGATCGTCAATCAGAACCAATGGCTGATCTCCGGCACGCGCGCGCTGTTCTATGGGCCCGATCAATCGGTGGTCGGCAGCGAAGTGCGCATCCCGATGGCCGATGACGGCCATTTCTGGGCGCGCGCGACGATCAACGGCGTCGAGCGCGTCATGCTGGTCGATAGCGGCGCGACGCAGACTGCGCTGTCGACGACGACTGCCGACACCGCGAAGCTCGACTTCGACGGATCGGCGCCGCCGGCGATCGTGTCGACCGCCAACGGCACAGTGACGGGCAAGATCGCGACGATCGCAACGCTCAAGGTCGTCGGCATCACCGCGACCGATTTGCCGGCGATCGTCGCACCGGAATTCGGCGATCAGGACGTACTGGGGATGAATTTCCTGTCGCGGCTCAAATCCTGGCGGGTGGAGGGGAAGACATTGATCCTCACGCCAAATCCCAAGTGAGTTTTACATAATGTATATTATCAATCTTGAAGATGGCCGAGCGGGGGGCTTCCCGTTCGCATGAGCGCGACCGATATCGACCGTCTCGTGACGATCATGGCGCGGCTGCGCGATCCGGTGAGCGGCTGCGAATGGGACGCTGTCCAGACCTTCGCGACGATCGCGCCGTACACGATCGAGGAAGCCTATGAAGTCGCCGACGCGATCGAACGCGCGGACATGGTCGACCTCAAGGACGAACTCGGCGACTTGCTGCTCCAGGTCGTGTTTCACGCCCGCATGGCCGAGGAAGCCGGCGATTTCGCGCTGAACGACGTGGTTGCGGCGATCTGCGACAAGATGGAACGCCGGCACCCGCACATCTTCGGTGAAGCGACCGAGGGTGGTCATTATCTCTGGGAACAAATCAAGGCCGCGGAGCGGGGGGCCAAGGGTGCCCAGAGCGCGCTCGACGGTGTCGCGGTCGGCCTCCCCGCCCTGCTCCGCGCCGAAAAACTCCAGAAACGCGCGGCGCGCACCGGCTTCGACTGGCCGGATGCAAGCGGACCACGCGCGAAGATCGACGAAGAACTGGCGGAAGTCGAAACCGCCGCCAGCGACGCCGAGCGCGAAGAGGAAGTCGGCGATCTGTTGTTCGCCGTGGTCAATTGGGCGCGCAAGCTGGATATCGACCCGGAAGCCGCATTACGTGCCGCCAACACCAAATTCGAGCGCCGGTTCAAGGCGATGGAAGCGGCAGACGAGAAGTTTTCCGAACGCAGTCTGGACGAGCAGGAAGCGCTTTGGCAGCGAGTTAAAGCAACAGCAAATGGTCACTGAGGCAGTCCGCCATACGTTAGATGGTCTATGACGAGAGCTACTCGGGCGATCTGGTTCCGTATTTTTACGGGACGATCCTGCTCGAGATCATCGCCGCCGACGTGTCATTTGTTTGTAGCTCACGATTCGCCATTTGTTCGATGCAATCAGCTTCAGGGTGGCGATCTCGTAGACAGCAAAAGTTCGGTACTTCACGGTATATCGGCAATCGACTGCTGGCTCCGACGTATTGTCCGCGCCAACGCATGCTATATCACTGATTTTAGGATTGTTGGTTGTCTTGACTAACTCCATATCCGGGTTGAGTAGCGACAGGCCGGCCGCTTCACTGCCGAACGCTTCATTGTCCCGCTCGATAACCGATTCAAGTACTTGTTGTTCTGTCGGGCATAAACGGGAGAATTCGCAATGAACGATGTGCGCTAAGGCGAAGAACAACATCTCAACTTGCTCCGCTCCTGCCCGGAAATGAGATGTTAGTCGGATGTCCAGCTTGCGCAACCCCGCGACGGCGGCTTTCCACCAACTTGGGTCGTTCGGTCCAGCACGTAGTCAGGTACCAAGCGTCAGGCGAGGATCACTGGCAGAAAAGGATTGTCTTGTGCAGGCCTGTTGCCCCGTGCGCCAAGCAGTGATCGACTCGCTTGGCTCCGAACCATCTCATGCTTCGTTAGAACGGCAGGCCGCCGGATACGCCAACAAGTCGGTGCGGATCGTCCAACCTCGATTGAGCACGCTACTCAGCGCTGGTGGAACCGCTCAAAATCGCGTGGCGCCATCCGCACGTCATAGGTCGCGCAATCGCCTTCGACCTCCTGTCCCAGGACTTCACCACATTGATGGAGCCAGGCGGCGCTCGCGCCATCGGCGGCGTCGAGCGTGATCGAATAGCGGCGGTGCCCGGCGGTCAGCTGCACGGCGACCTTGCGCGTCAGTTCTTCGACCCCTTCCCCGCTCATCGCCGAAATCGCCACCACGTCGTCGCGTCGTCCAGCCTCGAGCAGCGCGTCCTCGCGTTGCTCCCCGTCGAGCAGGTCGATCTTGTTCCAGGCTTCGAACCGCGGCGTCGTGTCGGCGACACCGATCTCGCGCAGTACTTCTTCGACATCGGCGCGCTGCGCTTCGGTATCGGGGTGCGCGATGTCGCGGACGTGGATCAGCAGGTCGGCCGATACCACTTCCTCCAAGGTCGCCTTGAACGCGGCGACCAGCTGGGTCGGCAGTTCGGAGACGAATCCCACCGTGTCCGACAGGATCGCCTTGTCGATTCCCGGCAATTGGATCTGGCGCAGCGTGGGATCGAGCGTCGCGAACAACAGGTTTTCCGCCATGACGTCAGCGCCGGTCAATCGATTGAAAAGCGTCGATTTTCCAGCGTTGGTATAGCCGACCAAGGCAATCACCGGCCAGGGCGCCCGCTGGCGGCGATCGCGATGCAGCCCGCGCGTGCGGCTGACCTGGTCGAGCTCCTTGCGCAGCCGCGCCATGCGGTCGCGGATCAACCGGCGATCGGCTTCGATCTGGGTTTCGCCCGGGCCGCCGAGGAAGCCGAAGCCGCCGCGCTGGCGCTCGAGGTGGGTCCAGCTGCGGACCAGCCGGCCCGCCTGATAATCGAGATGCGCGAGTTCGACCTGCAACCGCCCCTCGGCGGTTGCGGCGCGTTCGCCGAATATCTCGAGGATCAGCCCAGTACGGTCGATGACCTTGCACTCGAGCGCGGTTTCCAGATTGCGCTGTTGCACCGGCGTGAGGCCGGCGTCGAACACGACGAGCTGAGCGTCTTCCATCCGCACTTGTGCGGCCAGCTGCTCGACCTGGCCCGATCCGATCAGCGTGGCGGGCTTGGGCTGGCGGACGCGATAGGCAATCTTTTCCGTGACCTCGACGCCGATCGCCGCGGCAAGGCCGGCCGTTTCCTCGAGCCGGGCATCGGCGTCGCGGCTGGCATTGCCTTGGTCGGGCAACACGACGATCGCCCGCGCGCCGCGGGCGAATTCGTCGCGATCGCGTTCAAATCCGGTGGTCAATCTTCGTCAGAACTATTTGATTCTTCGGCAAGATTCAGCGGACGTGCCGGCTGAATCGTCGACACCGCATGCTTGTAGACCAATTGCGCCATGCCTTCACGCTCGAGCAGCATGCAGAACAGGTCGAACGCCGCAATATGCCCCTGGAGCATGACGCCATTGACCAGGAACATCGTCACGCTGTCTTCCGACTTGCGCACCGCGTTGAGGAAGATTTCCTGCAGCAACGGCGACTTTTTCGGGTCGGAGACGATCGCGTCGGTGATCGCGGCTATGTCGATCGGGTTCGACGGCATGATCGTCGAAATGGCATGCTTGTAGATGAGCTGCGACTGGCCGTCGCGGCGCAGCAGGACCGAGAAATTGTCGAACCAGGTGACGATTCCCTGGAGCTTCACGCCCTTGACGAGGAACATGGTAACGGGCGTCTTCGATTTGCGCAGCGCGTTCAGGAACAGGTCCTGGAGCGAGGTCTGCTTGTCGGCCATATGGCGATCCTTGGTCTTGGCGGGCCTTGACCCGCATGGCGCCGTTCTCTGGCGTCTGATGCGCGCGCCCACGCGGCACGCGCGGTGTGCTATATAGGTGATGCCTTGCCGTCACGTCCAGCGCGCTTGCGATGGACATTATGGGACAGCCTGGTCAGTCGTCGCGGCTATCGGTGATGCCCAGCAGCTTGAGCTTGCGGTGCAGCGCCGATCGCTCCATCCCGATGAAGGTGGCGGTGCGCGAGATATTGCCCGAAAAGCGCCGGATCTGGACCTTGAGATATTCGCGTTCGAACGTCTCGCGCGCTTCGCGCAACGGCGACCCCATCATCGCCGAGGCGCCTGCCCCCTCACCTGCCCCGCCCAGCACTTCGGCCGGGAGCAGATCGACGTCGATCCGTCCGATCCGATCGCCGGGCGCCAGGATGATGGTCCGTTCGACCACGTTCCTGAGCTGGCGGACATTGCCCGGCCATTCGTAGCTCTGCAGCGCCACCATGGCGTCATCGGCGACTTCGGGGGTCGGCACGCGTCGTTCGGCGGCATAATGCGCCATGAAATGCTCGACCAGCGCGGGAATGTCCTCGCGGCGATCGGCCAACGGTGGGATCGCCACGGGCACGACATTGAGCCGATAATAGAGGTCCTCGCGGAACCGCCCCTCGGCGATTTCGTCCTGGAGGTCGCGCGCGGTCGCCGAGACGACGCGGACGTCGACCTTGACCGTGCGAGTCCCGCCGACCCGGGTGAAGCTCTGGTCGGTCAGCACGCGCAGGATGCGGCCCTGCGTCGCCATCGGCATGTCGGCGATCTCGTCGAGGAACAAGGTTCCGCCATGCGCTTGCTCGAGCAGGCCGGTGCGCACCAGGTCGCCGGCTTCCTCGACCCCGAACAATTCCTCTTCGACTCGCTCGGGGATCATCCGCGCCGCGCTGACGACGATGAACGGCCCTTGCGTG
>Ga0307517_10010867_pt1 | contig 12685 bp, 6 predicted proteins | sample 23_EM_MG_FD_194515 | JGI IMG/M metagenome (GOLD analysis project Ga0307517, IMG submission 194515) | Populus trichocarpa ectomycorrhiza microbial communities from riparian zone in the Pacific Northwest, United States - 23_EM | ecosystem: Host-associated > Plants > Roots > Unclassified | place...
TATCATAAAGTTTTCCTTCCTGAAAGCACCGAATATTTCTTTGGCTACATTGGCTTTAGGGTTGGAAGAGAATGGCGTTTTAGAGCTGGTTATTTTATAATCAGTTTGTTTACTATCAAACATGCAAAAGCCATCATGATGTTTTGTGGTAAAGACCACGTATTTCATCCCGGCATTTTTTGCTGCCTTTACCCATTTCTCCGGATCAAATTTGGTTGGATTAAAAGTGGTCTGCAAATTTTCGTATGCAGTTTTGTAGGTGTTGTAACTGGCGCCGTATGGTCCACGGCGCTGTGTCCAGCCTTCGTCCTCCGGGCAAATGCTCCAGCTTTCCACTACTCCCCATTGGCTATATGTGCCCCAGTGCATAAACAGGCCAAATTTTAAGTCCTGCCAATTGTTAAGTTTCTTCCTTACCAATGAATCATCAGGGGGGATATAACTCTTAGACATTTGATGTTGCTGGGCTGAAACGGCTCCGGAGGTGAGTATTATGACTAATAGTGTCAGTAGTTTTTTCATTTTCGGTGAGAATTTGTCTATAAATATTAAATAATTATATCATTTAACTAATGCAATGACAAGATTTGTTAATAATTTGCCTACATAGCTTAATTTTTTAAAAAGTTTTACTACTTATTAAAAAAATGTTAAATTTTATTACGAAATTGTTACCTTAGATCGTATTATTGTGATTATAACTAACTGACAGAAATTGAAAAATAAGCCCGATACTTCTGGTTTGTGGAAACAAATTTGTTTCAATGATGACCTCAAGGCATTCGAATTGTTATTTCATACCCTGAACAATAAGCTTATAAAGTTTTGTATCCTTTACATACATCAGAAGGAAGCTGCAGAAGAAATAGTATCAGATCTGTTTGTAAAGTGCTGGGAGAACCGAAAAAGCCTGACAGAAATTATAAACCCCGAGACCTACTTATTTGTCGCAGTAAAAAACCAATCACTAAATTATCTTAAAAAATACTCCAACATCCACCTTGTTCAAATTGAGTCTTCAGACAAGGTTGAATTTATAAACACATACGATCCTGAAAAAGAATTAGAACGCAAAGAGCTGCATTTTTTACTGGATCAGGCTATATCCACATTACCTCAGCAGGCATGTATCGTTTTCAAATTGATTAAAGAAGACGGAATGAGATATAAGGAGGTTGCCGAAATTATGAATATTTCGCCGCGCACGGTACAAACACAACTTTTCAGAGCTATAAAGAAGCTGAGTATTATTTTAGCCGATCATCAATTATCATCAAGGTCAATAAATAACCCATCTGCCAGTTCACCGCTAATAGGTTTTACCCTGCTTTTTCTGATGATTAAAATATTTTTTACAGGCTTGTAGGCAATTTCTGTAAAAGAGTTGTCCTTACCTACAGAACGGCTATTTTTCCAAATTAATTTAATGCTAAACGATAGGTTTATAGAATTGCTCACCAAAAAACTTTCAGATGAAATAACTGAAAGCGAAGGTGGGGAATTGAATTATATTCTGGCTAATGATGAAGAGTGCCGCCAGCAGTATAATTTTTTTAAAAACTATTGGATACAAGATCAGGAAAAATACTCCAATGAAGAGCTGATGTTTCAGCGCATAAAAAACAGGCTCAATATTATTGACGAAGCTGAAGATATCCCTTACGAAAAAACAGGCCTGAGAAGAATACCAATATTATGGCGAAGCATTGCAGCTGTAATACTTTTGGGCTTCTGTATGTATACATACTATCATTATTTTCCATTTTCAACCCAGGCACAAGCGGCAAAGAATATAGCAGTTACAAAAACGCCGAGCCGGTCAAAATCCAAGATCTATTTAAGTGACGGATCAGTGGTCACCCTCAATTCAGAAACTGTACTCAAATATCCAGCATCGTTTGAGGGGGCAACCCGCGAAGTGTACCTGAATGGTGAAGCTTTTTTTAATGTAGCAAAAGATCATACCCATCCTTTCATTGTGCATGCCGGTAAAATGAACATTAAAGTATTGGGGACATCATTTAACGTTAAGTCCTATTCGAACGATAAAAACATTGAAACGACATTAATAAAAGGAGCCATAGAGGTAACTTTATCCGACCGTCCGTCAGACCGGATCATACTCAAGCCCAATGAAAAGCTGATCTTAAACAACTCATCTTTCAAAAAACCACGGGCGGACAATAATTTAGCCAGTTCGGGTGAAACTGCGAATACCAATTATTTGCTTACTAACTTAACGCACCTGAAGGCAAACGATACCACAGTAGTTGAAACCTCATGGGTAAATAATGAACTTATTTTTAAGGATGAGACTTTCAGCGATTTAGCCAACCAAATGGAAAGGTGGTACGGCATAAAAATCAAATTTAAGAATACTAGTACTAAGGACTACCGCTTTACCGGGGTCTTTGTAAAAGAAAATATCGTTGAGGCAATGAATGCTTTAAAAATGATAGAACCATTTAATTACAAGTACAAAAACGAAACAGTATCCATTTATTAACCCTAATTAAAAAAGCGCTTATGGATTAGAAAACCCTACTTAAAAACCAAAAAAAACGGGAATTACCGAAGTAATCCCCGTAAAAGATGAACATCCGTTAATTAATCGTGCTACACTTCTCTGGAACAGACTGTAGCAATGTAATTCATTCACCTTTAATTAGTAAAAGTATGAAATATTTTAAACACCTTCAGGGTGTAAGAAATAAATATTGGCTATTTAAGTCCATATTGATAATGAAATTGATATTTATATTTTTGGTAGTCTTCAACCTGCAATCGTTTGCGAATGTGTATTCGCAGCAAAAGGTTACTATCAACTTGAAAGCTGCTGACTTCAAGAAAGTTATCGCGGCCATTCAAAAGCAAACCAATTACCACTTTGTTTTCAGCGAGCGCAAAATACCGCCTGGCAAAAACATTTCGATCAACGTACAGAACGAGAACGTTACAACCGTTCTTGATCAGTTGCTGGTAAATTCAGATTTTACCTATACACAACTGGACAATAACCTGATCGTAATAACAGGCAAAAATGATGCAGTTGTTAACAAAGTAATCACTGGTAAGGTTGTTGACGATAAAGGTCTCCCTTTACCTGGAGTGTCTATTAAAATAAAAGGCACAGGTACCGGTACTGTAACAGATGTTAACGGTGGCTTTTCCATCAATGCCCCTGACAATGCGACCCTTGTCATATCCTATATTGGCTATGATACACAGGAAGTTGTAGTTGGTAGCAGATCTTCATTGACAATAACCCTGGCCCCTTCAAGCAAAGCTCTTAATGAAGTAGTTGTTACTGCATTGGGTATTAAGAAGGAAGAGAAAAAACTGGGTTACTCTGTATCAACTGTAAACGGTGATGCATTAGATAAAGCCAAAGAATCTAACGTGGCATATTCATTAGAAGGCCGTGTTGCCGGTTTGAGCGTGAGTGGTACCAATGGCGGTGCAGGTTCATCTGCACGTATCTTGTTACGTGGTGTAACCAGCTTTAGCGCAGGTCCTCCATTATTCGTTATCAACGGTGTACCAATGGACAATACCCAGAGAGGCCAATCAGGCGAATGGGGTGGTGCTGACTATGGTGATGGTATTGCTAACATCAACCCTGATGATATAGAAAGTATGACTGTTCTGAAAGGTCAATCAGCATCTGCACTTTACGGTACACGGGCTGTTAATGGTGTTATTTTGATCACAACAAAATCGGGTAAGAAAAACTCAGGTTTTGGTGTAGAATATAATGCCAACTACCAGATGGATAAAGTTGTTGATAATACTGATTTTCAAACCGTATATGGACAAGGCGAAAACGGTGTTAAACCTACTACGGTTGCCGGTGCCTTAAGTTCAGGTAGCCTGGCATGGGGTGCAAAATTGGATGGATCACAGGTTATTCAATTTGACGGTAAAAGCTATGCTTACTCAAAAACCAATGACGATTATACCAAGTTCTATAAAACAGGGGGTACTTTTACCAATACTGTAGCACTTACAGGTGGTAACGAAACCGGAGCCTTCAGGTTGTCATTATCTGATCTGAACAACCATGCAATTACTCCAAACAGCGGGCTTGACAGGAAAACCTTTAACTTCAACGGTTCACAAACCGTAATTAAAAACCTGGATATAAACGTTATCGCTAACTATATTATCGACAACGAAAACAACCGTTCAGGCTTGAGCGACGGACCTGGCAACCCTAACAACGTACAATTCTTAGCGCCTAACGAGGCACAAAGTATTTTAGCGCCAGGATACGATGCAAATGGTAACGAAGTATCATTCACAAATGATATTTATGTGACCAACCCTTATTTTGCAGCCTATAAATTTATAACCAACACTCAGCGTGAGCGTTTAATTTCTTCTGCATCAGCTAAGTATAGCTTCACTCCATGGGCGTATCTGCAAGCCAGGGTTGGTTATGACGATATTCATGACAATCGTTTGTCTGTTACACCAACAGGCACTGCTTACAATTCCGGAAACAATGGAAATATGCAGGTGCAAAACACGCAAATCACCGAATTTAACGCAGACGTGTTGGCCGGGGTAAGGCATGACCTGGTTAAAGATTTGTTAAACCTTGACCTGTCAGTGGGTGGAAACATACGGAAGAGCAATTATTTTGGAACATATATTAATGCGAATAATTTCATTGTTCCTTATTTTTATGACCTTTCTAATGGCCAAACCAGGTCCAGCGGAAATGTTCAGCCATCTAAACAGCAGGTAAATTCAGCTTATTATACCGCTGACTTTGCTATTAAAAGCTTCCTTGTTTTAAGCACTTCTGGTCGTTATGATTACTATAGCACCATATCGAACAGCGTAGGCCCTGGAATATTTACACCATCCGTTTCAGCCAGCTTTATTTTTTCTGATCTGTATCATATTGATGGCCTTGATTTTGGAAAGCTACGCGTATCATACGCCAAAACTAGCGGTGGCGCTCCGCCATACCAAAACCAGGTTTATTACAGTGTAGCTAATTCTATTAACGGAACTAATGCAGGTAGTTTAAGCCAGCAATTACCAAACTTGTTCTTGAAACCGTTTACACTAAGCGAGTTTGAAGTCGGTACTGCACTGAAGTTTTGGGGTGACCGCCTGGGTATAGACGTAGCTTACTTTGCTAAAAAGACCAAGGACGAAATACTTAATAGCAGCATTGACATATCAAGCGGTTATACCAATGCTTATGTGCCAACTGCAGCAAATCAAAACAGAGGTATAGAAGTTGAAATACATGGTACACCTTTCAAAACCAGCGACTTTAGCTGGACACCATCGTTCAATTTTACTTATGTTAAAAATAAAGTGTTATCAACTGACAAAACCGGCACTAATGTTGGTTTAGGAACTTACCGTCCGTTAAATGCATCAACAGCGTTTGTAGTAGGCATGGATGGCCCACAGATCATGGCAAATGATTATAAACGCGATGGCAGCGGTAACATCATATTCGATGCAACCGGTAACGCAGAAGCTACAGGACGTATTCCACTGGGAAGTGTAGTACCAAAAGTATATGGTGGTTTGAATAACGATTTTAACTATAAGCGTTTCAATCTGTCATTCCTGGTAGACTACCGTTTTGGTAATAAAGTATTATCAGCAACAAATTACTACGCCATGTATCGTGGTTTAGATAAGATGACTTTAGCAGGTCGTGAAACTGGTGTTGTTGGTGCCGGTGTAACCGAATCAGGCACGCCTAATACGGTTAATGTACCAGCTGAAACTTACTACCAAAACTTAGCGCGTAATATATCTGCATTAAACGTTTTGGATGGCAGCTTTGTTAAGCTCCGCCAGGTAACTCTAGGCTATACTTTCCCAAGAGATCTATTAAACGGTACACCATTTAACTCTATTACCTTTTCATTAGTAGGCCGCAATTTGTGGACTATTGTGAAACATACAAACAATATCGATCCTGAGTCGAACTTTGCGCCAGGACTTAACTATGACGGTATTGAAGGTACAAGCGTACCTGCTGTTAGGACATATGGGTTTAATGTAAACTTCAAATTTAAAAAATAACGAGATGAAAAAACGACTTATATATAGTTGCCTGCTTTTGGGTGCTACCTTTATAGCGGGTTGTACTAAAAACTTCGAACAAATCAATACTGACCCAACTAAAGTAAGCGCAAACTTGTTTAATCCAAACTTTTTGATGGCTCAGGCGCAAATCCAGTTTTCACAAACCGGCTATGACCAGTTGTTATATCAAAGTATGTGGTCGCAGTCACTGGCATCAACTTATGATTATTACGGAAACGGTGATAAGTATGTATACCGTGGAAGTGCACAGGATTACAAAGCCAGAACATGGAATACCAGTTATGGTGCTGCCGCGCTTGTTTATGAAATGAAAAACCTGGCTAAAGGCAATGCTGCTTACACCAACCTGGATAACTGCGGAAGCATATTATTAGTAATGATGCTTGAGCGTGTTACTGATGCTTACGGAGATATTCCTTATTCACAAGCATTACAGGCAAAAAGCGGGATAACCCAGCCAGTATTTGATACGCAGCAAGCCATTTATACCTCTATGTTAAGCACGCTTGAAACAGCTACAGCAGCATTGGACGCTTCTAAAGCCGGACCAACATCTGACCTGTTTTATGGTGGTAACGTAGCTCAATGGAAAAAATTGGGTTATTCACTAATGCTTAGGGCTGCCATGCGTTTAACCAAAGTCGACGCGGCTACCGCTCAAAAATATGCTGAAATGGCATATGCTGGCGGTGCAATGGCGTCAATAGCAGATAACGCTAAAGTATATTGCGATAACGGAAATGGCAACGGTAACTCGGATGCTGCGGCTTTATTGGTTACTGACGACTTCAGAGAGGTGCGCTGGTCAAAAACACTGATGGATTTTATGCAAGCAAACAGTGATCCGCGTATAAGCGCTGTTGGAGAAATTTCTGCAGGTACAGGTAAAGCTGCTAATCAGAATGAGGCTCCCGGTATCAGTACTGCAGCTTTGCAGGTAGGTATGCCAAATGGATACGATCTGGGTGGCACTTCAACTGATATATCTAATGCGCCAGGTTATCCGGGAGCTACTCCTGCTGATCCGGCCGTTAGTGGTGATGCTCCTGCTCCTGACGGTAAATACTCACGCCCGCGTTTTGCAGTATATGATGACCGCAACAGAGCAAATTTCATAATCACCTATGGTGAAACGGAATTGTTATTTGCTGAGGCAGCAACTCTTGGCTGGAATACCGGCAACGCTGCTACGCATTATGCAAACGCACTGACTGCTGATATGCTGTCGCTTGCTCAGCTTAATTCTACTGCACAGGCAGTGGTTGATCCTACTGCAATTGCAACCTATGTAGCTGCACACCCATTGTCTGGAACTGCTGCTACTGCATTGCAACAGATCAACATGGAGTATTTTGTTGAAACATCAACTACTTTCAACTTTAACGAGACATGGACTAACTGGAGAAGAACAAATATTCCGGTTTTGACCGCTGTGGTTTATCCTTCGCAATTTAGCACTGTTATTCCAAGAAGAATGGACTACCCTGTTACATTGCCTTCTACAAACGCTACGAACTATGCTACTGCTGTTGGCAGGCTTACAGGAGGAGATAATTTCAGCTCCAGAATATGGTGGGATAAATAAACTCCCTATTTATTATAACGAACAAAGAGACATTAATTGTCTCTTTGTTCGTTTATTACTATCTTAAACTACTATATTATCAAAGCGTTCTGTTACGCTTATATCATCCCTATCCGAATTTGGAATGTGCAGGTTTAAATTCATTACTAAAAACGTCTTCAAAGCAATTATAACCTCTTTTGCTTTTACTTTTCTTACCGGCTCAGCAGTTTTTTCACAGCAGCCTTTGTTTAAACTTTTGCCATCCAAAGAAACCAACATTAAATTTAGTAATGATGTTAATGAGACAGAATCACTGAACGTATTATCCTACGAATATTTTTATAACGGTAGTGGTGTAGCTGTTGGTGATATTAACAATGATGGCCTTCCTGACATCCTTTTTACCAGTAATATGGGGGCCAATAAACTGTACCTGAACCTGGGGCACATGAAGTTTAAGGATATTACCAAAGATGCCTGTCCTGAACTTTCAGGCCGCTCCGGTGGCTGGAAAACAGGTGTAACCATGGCCGATGTAAATGGCGATGGCTTATTAGATATCTATGTCTGCTATTCAGGAAAAACCGACAATGATACCCGCAGAAATCAATTATTCATCAACCAGGGGAACAACAAATTTAAAGAAGAAGCTAAAGCTTATGGTCTCGACGATCCGGGATACAGTACACAGGCAGTATTTTTTGATTATGATAATGACGGCGACCTGGATATGTTCCTGTTAAATCATAATATTAAGAAGATCGACAATATGGAACTGGCAAGATACAAGGACCAGACCGATGACCTTGCAAGTAATAAATTATTCAGAAACGATGGTGGTCATTTCACTGATGTTTCTAAAAAAGCGGGCATTGTTCAAAACCCGTTGACTTTTGGCTTAGGGGTGGCTATTGCCGATATTGACAAAGACGGCTGGCCCGATATTTATGTTACCAACGATTATAACGAGCCCGATTATTTATACATCAATAATCATGACGGCACGTTTACTGAAAAATCAAAACAAATGTTCAGGCATATCTCCCATTTTTCGATGGGTGTTGATATTGCCGATTTCAATAATGATGGGTTACCGGATGTAATGACCCTTGATATGCTGCCGGAGGATAACCATCGTCAAAAATCACTTCAACTGGAAGAAAACTACGAATCCTTTGCATTAATGCAAACACAAGGATTGTATAAACAATATATGCGCAATATGCTGCAGCTTAACAATGGCGACAGCACATTTAGCGAGATAGGCCAATTGGCCGGGGTATCTAACACAGACTGGAGCTGGTGCCCGCTGATTGCAGACTTTGACAACGATGGATACAAGGACATTTTTGTGAGCAACGGATATTTAAGAGACTATACCAACAAGGACTTTCTGCGTTACTGGGGCGATTACAAGATCAAAAAAGCCATGGCGGGTGAGCCCTTCCTGCTAATGGACCTGATAAAAGCCATGCCCTCTACCCAGTTGCCCAATTACATTTTCCGCAATAATCACAACCTCACTTTTTCTAATAAACAAGTAGAATGGGGGCTTGACCAGGCAACTGTATCAAGCGGTGCAGTGTATGTCGATTTAGATAATGATGGCGACCTGGACCTGGTGGTGAACAATATCAACCAACCTGCGTCCATCTATCAAAACATGAGCCGCGAGAATAATAACACCAATTATCTTGCTGTTAAATTAAAAGGTACAGGCAAAAATACCAATGCTATTGGTGCCAAGGTTTATGTTTACACTCCGGGGAATTTACAGTATCAGGAGGTTAATCCTAACCGGGGTTATTTATCCTGCGTTTCAACCACGTTAAACTTCGGACTGGGCGAAAATAAATCAGTTGATTCCGTACGGGTGATTTGGTCTGACCAAACTTCCCAGTTGCTTGCTTCAACTAAGGCAAATCAATTATTAAACATAGATTATCCAACAGCGCCAAAGCCTTACACACCGATCACTGCAACTATTAAACCGGTGTTTACACATAGCGAACCAATAATTGCTTTCAAACCTGAGGAAATAACCCTTAATGACTTTAAACGGCAGTTGCTGATGCTGTTTATGTATTCGAAAACAGCGCCGGTGATAGCAAAAGCCGATGTAAACCATGACGGGCTGGAGGACTTGTTTATTAGTGGCGGTCAGGACAGCCCCGGTAAAATTTACCTGCAGCAGCCAGGCGGCAAATACAGGGAAGTAAACCTGATGAGAGGCAGCAATGAAAATATAGGAACAACAGCGTCAGCCGTTTTCTTTGATGCCAATGGCGATGGCAATCCTGATCTGTATATAGCCAAGGGGGGTTATTCATTGTATGAGCCCAATACGCCAGATTTGCAGGACGAGTTATACATTAACAATGGACAAGGAAATTTTGTATTATCGCCTAATGCCCTCCCGGTTCTGAATGCCAATAGTAAATCCTGCGTAAGGCCCTGTGATTTTGACGGTGACGGCGATATTGACCTCTTTGTTGGCGGACGTGTAATACCCGGACAGTACCCGGTTACTCCTGAAAGTTATTTACTTATAAATGATGGCAAAGGAAAGTTCACCGCAGCTAAGATACCTTTCAATAAGCTGGGTATGGTGACCGATGCGCAATGGATAGATCTGAACAAAGACGGACGTAAAGACCTGGTAATATGCGGCGAATTTATGCCGATAACAATATTAATGAATACCCCGGAAGGTTTTAAAGATAAGACCACTGATTATTTTGACACACCTCAAAACGGCTTTTGGTCTGCCATATCTTTCGCCGATGTAAATGGTGATGGGGAGCCTGATCTTATAGCTGGCAACCTGGGGCTAAATACACAAATACATGCATCAGAAAAAGAACCTGCTGAACTGTACTTTGCTGATTTTGATAACAATGGTTCAATAGATCCATTCTTTAATTTTTATCTACAGGGTAAGAGTTATCCTTTTATAAGCCGCGATGAATTGAACGAACAGATATACCCTATGCGAAGAAAATTCAGTTCGTATAAAGCTTATGCGGATGCCACTATGAATGACATCTTTAGTCCTGCCGATTTGGCAAAGGCGCAAAAGCTGACAGTTAATGAAACAAAAACTACTTTATACTTAAATCAACACGATAAGTTTAAAGCCGTTGAGCTGCCAGTGCAGGCGCAATTTTCAGTAGTTAATAATATACTTACAGGTGATTTTGATCATGACGGGCATATCGATATCCTTATGCTGGGCAATCACTCCGACAACCGCCTTAAGCTAGGCAGCTTTGATGCCAATTATGGCTGCTTTTTAAAAGGAGATGGTAAAGGTGGTTTCCAATATATCAGTCAGCCTGCATCTGGCCTTTCCGTTGTTGGCGATGTAAAATCAGCTGTTGAAACAAAAATTAATAATACCCCCTATTTGCTGATCGGTTTGAGTGATGGCGCATTACAATTTTATAAAGAATGAAGAACTATTTTAAATACTTACTGATCCTGGTTTGCATTATAACTATTCGTCCTTGCCTTGCTCAAAATAGCCAGGATACTTATCCTGATTATTTACAGCCTGACCACGCCATTAATGCTATCACTATGGTGATGGTGCATGATGTAACAAGTCCACCTGTTGCGGCAAGATATTATGCTTATTGCACATTAGGCGCTTATAACATTGTGGCGGCCAATAACAAAAAGATACCTTCCCTGCAAAGTTTTATAAAAGCCTATCGCTCAACGAACCATCTGGATACTATCAGTTATAAGTATGATTACAAAATAGCAGCCTATTACAGCATGCTGGAAACGGCAAAAATGCTGCTGCCGTCGGGCTTTATGCTGAAGGATGACGAAGATGCATTTGTGCAATTGCTACAAAAAACGCATGTGCCGCAAGCTATTATTGATAACTCTGTAAAAGTGGCTACCCTTGCGTCAGCTGATATAGTTAGCTTTTCAAAAACCGATCACTACAATAAGCTGAGCGCCCTTAAAAGATATACCCCCTTAAAAGAAGAAGGAAAATGGTACCCTACCCCGCCGGGATATTTTGAAGCCGTTGAGCCTAATTGGAAAACGATCAGGGCGATGGTTATTGATTCGTCAAACCAGTTTAAACCCAAGCCACTTATTCCATTTAGTAAGGATACCTCCTCTACCTTTTATAAAGGCGTGAAAGAGGTTTATGACGCATCCAAACATCTGACACCTGAACAAATCAACATTGCACTTTTTTGGGACTGCAATCCGTTCGCGATTACTACGTCTGGCCATATGGCTATCGGGTATAAAAAGATAAGTCCAGGTGGGCACTGGATGCATGTTACCGGCCTTGTTACTCAGCAGGCGCATTTTAGTTTTGACAATTCGGTAATGGCCCTGGCTCTTGAAGGCGTTACCCTAATGGATGCTTTTATCAGTTGCTGGGAAGAAAAATACGACAGCAACCGGATAAGGCCCGAAACTTACATTGACCGGTATATGGATGTAAAATGGCAGCCTGTTTTACAAACGCCCCCATTCCCGGAATATACCAGCGGGCATGCTGTTATATCCAATGCATCAGCCGAGCTGCTTACCTATTTGCTGGGAGATAATTTTGCTTATACTGATAATACGGAGATACCTTTCGGAAGCGGACAGCGCTCATTTAAGTCGTTCAGGGAAGCGGCAGCCGAAGCATCCATGTCCCGTTTTTATGGCGGCATCCATTATATGGAAAGCATTACAAACGGTAACAATCAAGGCATTGCGGTAGCGAACAATATTATCGCCAAGATCAAAAAGGCGGGTATTTTACCCGTTGCCAGCAGTAAATAATTAATGGTGATTTGACTCTGCCTGAAATGTTCTTTTATTCATTTAATTAAGCAGGTTTATTCACAAAAAACAAATCTTAATGCCAAAATAGTTTAAGAAATGGCCTGTTTTAAAAACTAATTAATGTCCATTGATGAGTATTATTGTATAGACCGGTTACCCTAGTTAATATTCTGTCGATCAATAAGATGATTAGAAAAAGTGCATTTTATTTATTTATTTCAATAGTAG
>Ga0307517_10010868_pt1 | contig 12683 bp, 17 predicted proteins | sample 23_EM_MG_FD_194515 | JGI IMG/M metagenome (GOLD analysis project Ga0307517, IMG submission 194515) | Populus trichocarpa ectomycorrhiza microbial communities from riparian zone in the Pacific Northwest, United States - 23_EM | ecosystem: Host-associated > Plants > Roots > Unclassified | place...
CTGACTTGAATACGCTCCCTGTGGTTTCTAACTTGCCGGAGAAAGTTCTTCCGATTAGTGCTGCTGTACAGTCTAAGTTCAAAGGAGGTAAACTTTTATTTATTGCGTTTGTTATATTGATGATGGTGGAGACGTGTCTGTTTTTAATTTGTATACTGATTGAGTGTTTTCGACCTTGAGTTGTGACATTGATGAAATGAATGAATGGTGTGGCTTATGATTTAGGATTTTGTTGTTTCGAGAAAGATGCTAGAATTTGCATATGTTTGGTTAGAAAGACGAAAACGAATATCTTTTACTGGTGATATATCGAAGCTGTTATTGCGGGTGGCAATGTGATGATTGTAGTAAGTTTATGCATTGAGTTGGTAGAAAGTTATGTTGGATTGTCATGTTTTAGGATCTTTGAGGCACTTGTTGTTCTGGTTGAGCACTTTTTTTTAGTGATTTTACTTGTCGAGGTTAAGAGGGCAATTGAGACTGTTATTTTCTAGTATGGATGTGCTTTGAATAGTATGGATGCTTTATGTTATGTTTTGAATATGGAGGATTAGCTAGCCATAAGCCCTAGGAATATAATGGAGTTTCTATTATTATCTTAGTTAGCAGGGTATGTCCTATAATAGGAAGTTTCAGTTATCCAATGTGGACTGGAATTTGCTGTCTGCTTCAAACTTCCTTTAGTGTGTTGAATTGTTTTAGGACTTTAATGAAAAATTTTAGTTATTTTATCTGATTCTTCAACTTTTTTCATGCTAAATAGAAGTGCAAGTATAGGTTTTCAATTATTTCCTCATCTTTTTTTAAGCTGTAACTTTTGAACTTATAAGTTTGGATTTTAAACTTGGCAGAATTTCCTTGGGATGCTGATGCCATCTCATCAAATCTTACAAGGAAATGTGAAGCCCTTGCTGTATCTGGTTTGGTGGAGTATGGAGATGAAATAGACGTGATTGCTTCAGCTGACATTCTTAAGCAGATCTTTAAAATACCATATTCCAAGGCTCGATTATCAATTGCAGTACGCCGTATTGGACAGACTCTTGTTCTCAACAAAGGGTTTGTATCTTTATATTCACAGTTTTGTTAATTTTCTTGCAAATATTTCAACATCTTGAATATTGTTAAATGCAGACCCGATGCAGAGGAGGGAGAAAGGTTGGTCAGAAGACATAAAAATCAATCAAAAAAATGCACAGATCAATCTTTATTTTTGAATTTTGCTATGCACTCAGTTAGAATGGAGGCTTGTGATTGTCCGCCCACCCATCCTGCTTCATCGAAGGGGCAATCAAATTCATCTGTTCTTCCAGGGGGAGATGCATCCCAGTTTGTGGGGCAGAGTGATGATGTCACTAGAAATGAAGGATTCAACCATTGCTCAGAATATCCACATGTTAAACAGGATAACTTTTTTTGGGAGAGTAAAAAAAATAAAAGAAATAAGGGCCATCATCCTGTAAAGAAGTCTTCGCACCTTGGTGAGAAGCCCAGAAGCTCAATGCAAGAAACTGAAAAGCATAAAAGAGTCAGTAATGATGGATTTCTAAGGGTTTTATTTTGGCAATTTCACAATTTCCGCATGCTTTTAGGAAGTGACTTGCTTCTGTTCAGTAATGAAAAATACGTTGCTGTCAGCTTGCATTTATGGGATGTAACTCGACAGGTAATGAAAAAAAATAGTAACCCTGTCACTGTTTTATGATTTGCTGTCTACTAATTTTTTCTCTCCCTTTTTAACAGGTCACTCCGTTAACTTGGCTTGAAGCCTGGCTTGACAATGTCATGGCTAGTGTTCCTGAGCTGGCCATATGTTATCATCAAGATGGTGTTGTTCAGGGTTATGAGCTACTTAAAACAGATGATATATTTCTGTTAAAAGGCATCTCTGAAGATGGCACTCCTGCTTTCCATCCTCATGTCGTCCAACAAAATGGCCTTTCTGTTTTGAGGTTCCTTGAAGAAAACTGCAAGCAAGATCCTGGTGCTTACTGGGTACAAAAGTGATTTTGAAATACATTTTGACTTTATCTTTTTGAAGTTTTTTATATTTTAATTAAGACTTCCAGTTGATGCGGCCTTTTTAATCTGGATTGAAATTTTTACAGCTTTATAAAAGTGCTGGAGAAGACATGATTCAACTTTTTGATCTTTGTGTTATTCCCAAAACTCATTCCTCCAACGATTGTGATGATGGCACAAGCTCCCTGCCTTCTTTAATGCATAGAGGGAGAAGCGATTCCTTATTTTCTTTAGGAACTCTCCTTTATCGTATAGCTCACAGGCTTTCCCTTTCAATGGTATAAAATAAGTAGAACTTTTGTACTGCTACAACACTTAAGAAACTACAACAAGCTGTTTCGGTGTTTCTAATCCCTAATTTTTCTCATGCAGGCTCCTAATAATAGGGCCAAGTGTGCCAGATTCTTCCAACAATGTTTGGAATTTCTAGATGATCCGGACCATCTGGTATTTTATGTTTTCTTGAATATTGAGTAACATTTAGTTTGTGGGTTGTGGTGCTTTTTCTTGTTGGTTTTTTTTTTTTTTTTTTAAAAAAAAAACTTATGATTGAGGACACAATGATTAAAACAATATGATATAAACAGGTAGTGCGCGCATCTGCTCATGAACAATTTGCAAGGCTCCTTTTGAATCATGATGAGGAGCTGGAATTGACGTTTGAATCACTCCCAGGAGAATGTGAAGTTACAGTTCCAGTTGACTCCTCAGACCCCTTGAGTAGATTCTCTGAATCAGTTGCTTATGAAAATGTCTCTTCAGTTGCAGAAGACAGATGGAGTGAGGAGGGAAAAGCTTTTCAGGAAGTAATATCAGAAGCCTCGGTAAAAATGACTTTGGAGTCAAATATTTCGACTCCAGGAAATTTGATAGCATTGGATGATACTGAATCAAAAGATTCAGGAGTTTTGCCTAGTTCCAGTAGTGACGAAATGGTTGCTGTGTGCAAAGTTTCCCCAACACCTCCCCATGCGGTGCAAACTGTGGCTGAGCCAGTCTCTTCTAAGTTAGCTGCAGTACATCATGTTTCTCAAGCTATCAAGTCGCTCAGATGGATGCACCAGCTGCAAAGTTCTGATTCAGAGTTGCTTGATGAAGGCAGTTATTTTGATGGGCCACCTTCCTCAATGAACTTTTCTGTTTGTGCATGTGGTGATGCTGATTGTATCGAAGTTTGCGACATCCGACAGTGGCTACCAACATCAAAAGTGGATGAAAAATTGTGGAAACTAGTTCTTCTTCTTGGAGAATCTTATTTGGCACTAGGGCAAGCTTATAAGGAGGATAAACAGCTGCATCAAGCTTTGAAGGTAGTAGAATTAGCATGTGCTGTATACGGATCAATGCCACAGTTCTTGGAAGACAGTAGGTTTATTTCCTCAATGGTTACTTATTCATCCTCAATAAAATGCAATGATGGAGATGAGAAGATGATATCGTGTGTTAGCAACAGAAAAGAAGTGAAATCCAGCTCCAATGACAGGTTTCTTGCTTATGAGCAGTTTTCTTCTACGTACCTCTTTTGGGCCAAGGCATGGACACTGGTTGGTGATGTTTATGTTGAGTTCCATTTCATGAAGGGTAAAGTGCTCTCAAATCAATCAGAGACAAAATCTTCTGCTAGAGAGTTGAGAATATCAACAGAGGTCGTGAAAGAAGTCCAGAGGCTGAAGAAGAAGCTGGGGCAGCATAATCAGAACTGCAGTTCATGCTCCTTGGTGAATTGCAGCTGCCAGAGTGATAGGGCAAGTAGCGGTAGCAGTGCAAGCAGTAGCAGTGGAGATAAACACTCTGTAGCTTATGGTAGAAAGCACAGTAAAAGATCCCATGCTAAGGGTGCCACCTACTCACTCATGGGAGATTCTGATGATGGCGGGGCACATCACAAAGAGAAAAGTAGGAAGAATTCTGGAGAATATCCTCAGCTTGGCAGAGGTGATAATGATACTGGAATAGAAGCTTCTGGTATTGCAGTTGATAAGCATGAGATTAATTCCTTGGCAGATGCTAATTCTGATGTATTAGAGGGTGGTTTGGAAACACTTGATGCAGGTTCCATTTTGCCTTCTCAAAGTGAAACTACTTCAAAAGAAAAACCTAAACCAATTAAAGGAGGGATATTTAAATATATTAGCAATCCTGCTGTCAGAGACGCAGAATACAATCTTTCTGCTGCTTTAAGTTGTTACCAAGAAGCTAGAAAGGCATTGAGTGGACTTCCTACTGGCTCAGCAGAACTTCAATCTGTAATTAAAAAGATAGGGTGGGTTTGTAACGAAATGGGTCGGAATAGGCTAGAAGGAAAAGAGTTGAACAAAGCTGAACTTGCATTTGCAGATGCCATAGATGCGTTCAGAGAAGTTTCTGACCATGCCAACATCATATTAATTAATTGTAATTTGGGCCATGGTAGACGAGCATTGGCTGAAGAGATGGTGTCCAAGATGGAAAATCTCAAATCACATCCAATCTTCCAGAATGCATACAAGGAAGCTCTGCAAACTGCAAAACTAGAATACAGTGAATCCCTCAGATATTATGGGGCAGCAAGAGCAGAACTAAATGCTATTGCGGAAGAGGATGATTCGGTGCCAACTGTCTTGAGAAATGAAGTTCAGACTCAGTTTGCTCATACATATTTGAGGCTTGGCATGCTTTTGGCTAAAGAAGATGTTACCACAAGAGTTTATGAAAATGGAGCATTGGAAGATATGCCTGTTGTTACTATTAGTCCGAATGAAAAAAGAGACAGGAAAGAAGTGAGGAAGCATGAGATTTCAGCTAATGATGCCATTAGGGAGGCATTGACTGTGTATGAATCTCTGGGTCAATTACGGAAACAAGAAGCTGCATATGCGTACTCTCAACTTGCTAGCTACCAGAGGGATTGCTGTTTGAAATTCTTGAATTTGGATCTAAAGAATACCACTTTAAATAAAAATGGAAACAACAATCTTCAGCGGGTGAAGCAATATGCATGCCTGGCTGAGAGGAACTGGCAAAAAGCAATGGACTTCTACAGTCCTAAGACACATCCTGCCATGCATTTGACTATTCTTATTGAGAGATCAGCTCTTTCATTGAGCCTCTCGAGCACCTTACACTCAAATGTGGTACGTTCTTTGACCATTTTTTGCTATATGAGATCCTAATATTCCCATCCTTACTTTCTGACGTGATGCATCCGAGTCTGAATTTCTCAAGAAAGAGCAAATATTGTGTGGCCTTTTTTCTTTAGGATGACATAGGTTTGAGTTTTTAAAGAAGTTCCATTAACAGCTAATAGAGAAGACAGATTTCGGTGATAAAGAGGGATCTGTTGACATGGTGTAATCTAGTATTTATTGATCAAGTAGACTGAATGTTGGGATAGGAATATAGAGGTGGATAGGACAAAGATGATTGTCTCAGCAAAAAGATCAAAACGTTTCCTACTCACTATCTTACTGCTGTTTCTTTTTGGTCTCTCTTGCCCACCTGAGCCATGACTGGTTATCAGTTTTAATCTCAGCAACTTTTTTAAAGATGAAAGGTAGCTCATCTATACCAGTGCAATGGCGACTTTTTGTGACTTTTATTCCTTTTTCCACTATCATTTTCATCAGAAGCCATGTATAGCCATCTTGTGATGAAGAGCTTCGGTATGTAGTGGTAATTTAGGAACCATTTCATTGCCCTGCAACCATGTTGTTTGAGCCTTTTTCATATCCTTTATTTTTATTTTTATTTTAATCTGTATGACTGCATTCTTATCACAGTTACTGGAGAGGCACTGATCAATTGCTTTTGTTCCAGATGCTAGAATCAGCTCTAGCTCGCATGCTTGAAGGACGTCACATATCAGATGCAATATCAGATTCTTTCGGGACTGATTATCCTGAGATAAATTCCAAATTCTGGGGTCAACTACAGATGCTCTTAAAGAAAATGCTGTCCTTGGCCCTCTCTGCAAATGCAAATAAGCCCGTCGCTTTTGCACAGCCAATTCCATCATCGAGCAAGTGCGGAGATGCTGGAAAACTCAGGGAGCTCTACAAAATGTCCTTGAAGTCTTCTAATTTAAGTCAATTACATGCTATGCACACCCTATGGACATCGTAGTTTGAAGCATCTGCATTCTAGTCTTAAATATTTGCTCCTCAAATTGCAAAGTGGCAGAGTGCCTGTATATAACAAGTTTCTGGCTGTGTGTTGTATAGTATCTTATACCTTAGCAGCCAATGAACACATTCAAGGATTTGAAATATAGTGTCTTCAATAGGATTCCAGAAGACCTGAATTGAAGAATTAGATATTGATAGGATTTCTTTTTCCCTTTGTTTTCTTAGTTTTCCTGCACCTAAACCTTATACTCTAAGACCCTAAACCCTAGACCTAGATATGTAGTAGTTGTTTAAGAATGTGCATAGAGAAAACTGGAGCCCTATTTAGACTAATGTGAATGTATGAACGTAAAGCAACATGTAATTTTTTTATCACTCAAGCCTGGGCCAACATTAGTTCCAATCGAAAAATAAAAAAGAAATTAAACTTTCAACCCCTTGAATGTTCAAATGCCATTTGCTGAACTCATTTTTTGCTAGTGACTATCTACACTCATCTATTGTCTTAAAAGTTTTCACATGTCTCCTCCCATCTCAGCACCCTTTTAATTAGGCTCAAGTTCTAACATCAAAGTTTTTCTTGCTTTCTACAGATCACATAAGAAAGTTTTTTTTGCATATATTTAGATGAGTTCACATGTTATTGCAAACATAGTCTTTTTCACAATGCTTACACGTAGCTCTAAGAGTTTCAGAATCACTTTCAAGTTTTTAAAGATGATCCGAAATTTGTGATTTTTTTCTATGTATCAGCTGCATTTCTTTTCTTAGATCCAGAGGATGGAGGTTTTCACCATCAGTATCAGTGGTAGGACTTGGAACTAGTAAAGGATCTACACTTGCTATAGCCATTGTAAGATCTTCATTGTTTGCTTGAACTGAGGTAATGATTGCTACATTCCAATCCTCATGGTTTTTCATCTGAAAATCATAACAACAACAGATCAACAATCATAATTGATAACTGATAATAGCAATATTAAAACCAACTGTGAATTTCATTTTCAAAATATTACAAAAATAATCATATTATCGTCTTGATCTTATCTTGCAATTGAACGGTTCATGAGTTCAAGTAGTGTTGAGACTACCTATCGACTATCACGCTGAACTCGAAGGCTTCACAACTTTTCATCTATCGACTATCAAGTCCAGTGTTCATCTATCTGACAAATAATACGCAAGCATGCTCATGAATTAGGCACTCCATTTAATGAAAGTAACAAGATTTATTATCACAGTAGCAAGCATTTTGTACATTTTCTGCAGTTCGCACAGAATGTGACAATTGCCACTATGTCTCAAAGTATTACATCTACAACAATGTCAGAGTCTTGTGGCCAGAAAATCAATGGTGTTGGCATCTGTTTCTGTGGTTAAACCACAATGATAAACGGGATGCTATTGTAAAGCTTCAATTGGGTAACTTAAGAATAACATAATCCTCGCAACGCAGAAAAGGCCTAGCTTTCAGAATTTAGCTATTCCAATTTCTGCTGTTTCAAGTTCGTAGCTGCACAAACTGTTGCCTTCATTTAGCATCTGAGGTTGCATTTTCAACCCCCAAAGCATCAGCCAAATTAAAGTTCAGGTTGCTTCTCATGGTTCTGGTCCTCCCAACTCCTCCATCACCCTTTCTCATCATTGCAGCAAACTCCCCATAATCTATCCTCCCATCCTGTAAAAAGTGACATATTAACAACATTGAGTTTAGGACTTGGAACTTAAAAGATATTATGCTTAGCAAAAGTAGTGCCCGTTATATTATTCAATATGAAACACAGAATAAAACTCATTCCATTTCAGGCAAATGGAAGTGATCAAGACACCCTCATATCTTTTATATTTGTCTACATCAATATGGGCATTTGGCACCTACACCTTCAAAATAAACCAGGTTATGGCTAGCAAGAAGCAACAGATATAGGTCTGGATTCATCATCTCCTGGCATGAGGCTTCATCAGCAATAAACCAGTTGCAGCAAATAAGAATACCGTGATCCCAGTGCAGTGAAACAGACTGGAAAAACCAATACCAACCTTTGGAGAGAAAATGCAAGATTTTCCTACCACTTATCTAGATTTTGTTTTCCATTTATTATCTGTGCGTTCGTCCGGAAGAATCATCATGATCCAGAAAATCAATTTCCTCCTTGCTAATTAATAACTGCTTAAATCTCATATGTGCAAACAAAGCGCTGCTTCGACCAAACTTCAAGCCCACAAGCAAAACCTTACTTATACTGTGTGGCTAAAATTACCATCATTATACTTTTATCTGAATGCAAGAGATCATTTTAAGCCATTAAAGGCCCATATATGTTCATATGGAACTAATAAAGAAGAAGTTTTGGTGTGACAATAATGGCAATGATGATGAAGGTGATATATACTAACTAGGATTAAATAGGAAAGTGAGATTATTAGATGTGGACCAAATATAAACATACAGACTCACATTGTCTTGATCAATTTCTTTGATTGTCTCATCCAGATGTACATCACCAAGACCAAAATCTTTGCAGGCCTGTTGAAGTTCATCAATCGTGATGTAGCCACTACCATCTTTGTCAAAATAGGAGAAAGCTGCGACCAAATTGTCCTCTCTCTCCATCTTATTTAAGTGCAAAGTAGCAGCAAGAAATTCACCATAGTCTATGGTTCCACTGTTGTCTATATCAGCCTGTAGAAGTTTTCGTGCATGGTTAGCAAAACATATCAGCAGTTATCCAGAAAATCTCGTTAGCAATATAAAAAAATCATGTTTAGACTGTCGGTCACAAAAGCAAAGAAATCATAAAAAGATTTGTTTTTTCCTTTATCCAGTTCCTTGTAGGTGTTTACCGCATCCATCAAATCCTTGATTTCAGTTTCTGTCATCTGAGAACCAACTCTCTTCAAACCGTGTTTAAGTTCTTCGAATGTTATTGTCCCACTATTGTCTGTGTCAATCATTTTAAACAACTCTTTCAAACCACCAATTTCTTCTTCAGAAAGCCTTTCTGCTATGACCTACAAAAAAAGAAATTCCCAGTACCAAGAATGAAAGCACCATTTATATAATTATCAGAAAATAGCTGTCTTATCGTAGAAAGCCAACAAAGAGAAATGGTTTTGACCACCAAGTTTCATAACAGCTTCTACAGAACACAACTAGAGATAAAAGAGAACAGTACTAGACCCAATATTTTATCATAGCATGCAGTTCCATTCTTAAGTCGAACAAAATGTCTAACTGGGTGAAAGTTCCCACTGTTGCATAGTTTCTTTGTGAACAAACATTCGTGTCCGTTAACAAAACAAGCTTTTGCCGCATATGATGATAATTTGCATATCTAAAGCTTTGCTCAGTGATAACACTATCAACATTGAAGGATATATTTTCTCTTTCCCGCTCCTTCCATTCCTTGCACATCACAGAAAGCTATTAATGGTTGAATTGTTCCAAGAATAGAAAGTATAAGTAGCATTGAGATAATCCCTTAAAGAGATTATAAATAATAAGCTTAAAAGAAATGGGCGTGGAGGACAATCGTTTCAGGATCCTAAGTTGTACTCCAAACCAATGCTGTTGAGTGCTGACAGAGATGCCCACTAGAGAGACCATCACTCAACTGCTTTAGCTGCCTTCCACTTAGTATGCTGAAACGATCAGGCTTCACCATTATTCAATATTAATGCAATCAAATCAAATGAGTGTGTGTGTTTTTTAACATGCTCTATTCGCTTAAAGAATGCGATACTAAGAAAAAACCACATATGGTGCCTTAAGCTCTGTGCATCCAATCCTCCAATCGAAGGTGCCACACGGGCATGAAGACATTGGGGAACCAGATAAACAGTGCCTAGCATAATGAAAGCTCTGTCCTCAGTAATGCTTGCTTTATCTGTCAAGTTTCTCAAACAATGCACAGGATGCCTGAGTTATCAATTGTCTATAAAAGTGACAGGAAAGATTTATCTTCTTTGGAAGATTTATCACATCACAACTCTATCAATGATTATAACTTTCTCCTGATCTCAGCATCTCAGTTGCTTATTATCTGGATATTACAAATTTTCATAATTTTGAAGTTTAAATAAAATTCTTCAACACTAGCAAGCCACTATACATAAAAATTCATTCAGTTTATCCTACTATTAAAACTTAATTTTAGTTGTTTGCCTCTTTTTCCCATGAATATTACTTAAAGCAGATGCTTTTCACTTTCTAAAAATTAACTGAATCATTAAGTTGATTATCAAATTCCTGTCATTAAATTTCCTATGCTTACAAAAGTGTATATGGAAAATGGTAACAGGAAAAGCAAGGATAAGACATACACGCAAAGCCATCTTTTTAAGTTTATTCATCGCTGAGAAATGCTTCAGACGTGACAATACTGCAGAATCAAGAGGTTTGTCTGGAGCAACTCTGTCATCTACAATCCATGGGTTACCTGATAATACAAACAATCGCTTTTATGTCTTGACCAAGATAAAAAAAACTTTAGCAAGGTTAGTAAATATCTGCATTCTTACTAGCTACATAAAGTCCAAAACTAATAATATCCCGATGCAAAAGAATGAAACCACTTACACAAGACTTCATGAGCAGTAATCCTTTGCTTCGGGTCCCTGTCAAGCATCTTTCTGATCAAATCTTTGGCACTTTCTGAGATATTTGGCCACGGATCAGATTCTAAATCTAGTTTTCCTTGTAAAATCTGTCTGAAGATTCCTGAATCGGTTTCTGCAAGTAGTAGGAAAAGTTAAATACACTTCGTTGCAAGACTAGAACTGCAGAGAATGAGAGAAAATACGAATTAGGATCGCTACCTGCCCAAAAAGGCGGAACCCCACTTAGTAAGATGTAAAGGATAACACCCGCACTCCAGACATCTGCTTGAGGACCATAGTGCTTAAGCAAAACCTCTGGTGCAACATAATACGGACTCCCAACTACATCATAAAAATATTGTCCTGTAGGCAAAAGGAATAGGAGAGAAATTAGCAAACCATACATCTTTGATGAAGCACCATTCAAAAACCAAGGAAACATTTATGCATACACGTCATTCCTAGCAACTTAAGTTTACCCAAAGAAGGTCATCAATGGTTAGAAAGAGCAGAGGAAAACAATGGGCAGAAATTTCTTTAAAAATTATAAATATTTATTCCAAGACAACAAAGAATGCAAGATTACCAATCACACACTAAGGTTCAAAATCAAAAGAAAAAAGAAAAAAGAAACCTCTCTATACAAGATAAGAGAGATCAAAACCACAATTTCTTCTTAAGAAACAACGCCACAAGAAGTAAAGAAAAAACAACCTGGCTTGTAAAAGACAGAAAGGCCAAAATCTGTAGTCTTGAGCTTGGCATCATCACCAGGTTTATCAAACAAGAAATTCTCAGGCTTAAGATCTCTATGCATAACCCCCAAACAATGACAATACTCAACCACCCCAATTATGTTTTTGGTCAATTTAGCAGCCTCTTTCTCGCTATAATGACCCTTTGCCACGATCCTATCAAAAAGCTCACCACCTGCACATAACTCCATAACCAAATGTACAAACATGGAATCTTCATAAGTATCCTTTATTTGCACCACATTTGGTTGCCCTGATAAATGGTGCATGATCTGAATCTCTCTATAAACATCCTCATAGTCTTCTCTACATAAAAGTTTCCTCTTTGAAATTGATTTGCAGGCATAAAGAGCGTTGCTTGCTTTATGGGTACATAGATACGTGATTCCAAATTGACCTTGTCCTAGTTTCTTGCCAAACAAATAATGGTCTCTAAGTCTTGGGGTTTGATGTGGCAAAACTGAAGTTGCGGGCTTTCTTGTTGTTGGTCGTGCTCTTGATGCTGGTGGTGCTGCTGAAGATGGTCGTTGTTGTGGTGGTGGTGCTCTGCTGGTTTCTTCATTCATTTTTTTGGAAAAGTTCGAACCTTTTTCGGTTTTTTTTGGTTTCTCTCAATTCTTGAGGAAAGGAATGAAGGGAAGGGACTGGTTGTTCTTGTTTGAGTTCGATATTATGGGAGCTGAAGTGGCATTCCAATTCAGGATGATTTTTTTTTTTTTATTGCAAGATTTTTGGGGCTCAATTTTATTGGTGGAAACAATGAAACAAATAGTTTTTGCTAACAGGTCATCATATCACCGTTCATGGAAAGTAGATTATGTAGGACCTTACTCTACAATTATTATTTTTTTCTTTAAGTTTTAATTAATTTTAACTTTTATTTATGTAGTTATTGATCAAGTTGAACTGGGGTAAAATTTAACAAAATAATTTTAGTTTTTTTAAAAAAAAATTGTCTACAATCAAGTTGTTTTATTAAAAATAAAACGTAATTGAGATTGATCAAATAAATTCACAATCCAAGTTTTAAATTAGGTTTGAGTTCTTAAGACCCATTTGATAATTATGCTTATTTATTATGGAGTTACAATGGTAAAACAAATGGGAAGCAAAATATTTTAATTTTAGTTCAATCAAAACATCTTGATAGAGAAAATTCATTAAGAAAATGGGTTTTTTTTTTTTTTTTTTTTTTATGTTGGTT
>Ga0307517_10010869_pt1 | contig 12683 bp, 9 predicted proteins | sample 23_EM_MG_FD_194515 | JGI IMG/M metagenome (GOLD analysis project Ga0307517, IMG submission 194515) | Populus trichocarpa ectomycorrhiza microbial communities from riparian zone in the Pacific Northwest, United States - 23_EM | ecosystem: Host-associated > Plants > Roots > Unclassified | place...
GATAAGAACACTTTCAATTATCCCAGTCCCAAAAAAAATTTACTTTTCTATCACAGGTTTGACTGACAAACATCTCAAGCAGAGGGCTAATTTTTCTTTAAGTGGGACAAGGAGCATGATCTTGAGGGATACTATTGCGAGCTCAATCTTTCTGTTCTTTTCTTCATTCTGTCATCTATTCATCTCTCTTTATGTTCGTCTTCTATGGGTTTTGGGAAGTTTGGAATGCATTTAGAGCTGCACTCAAGCTCTTGCTGAGTGAATGATAGACTAATTTTGGAAGGTGTTAAATCATGAATAACAGTTAAAACTAAGCCCAAAAGGCTGCAAACTGGGATTGTTAAAATCATGAGTTCTTGATTTCACCAAGTCAAAAAGTGATTTTATCATGATCTTAGCACAGTGCAATTTTTGAAGCGATTTGAATCGGCCAACTTATATTGCATCATGAAATCTTGTGATTTTATGGCTTAGATTGTGATTTTGATAACCTTGCTTCTCCAGTTGTTTAAGTTACTAAAGTTTATTTATCGTATGGCTCTCTTGGCAGTTGGCGGGCTTGGTTTGAATCTTACATCTGCTGACACCCTTGTCTTTATGGAGCATGATTGGAATCCAATGCGAGATCTTCAGGTAAGAAAACTCTCTGTCTGAGATGTTTTCCCATCGTCATTTTGTCCAAATGATATTTGTAATCTTTGCACCATGTGTTGCCTGTCATGTAACTTGTTAGGAACTTTACCAATTCACCGCCGAAAGGTTATTCTACTAGTTGAAAGCCAGGCAACCTTCAACACCTTACAAAATTTCAGTGGCCCTGTTGGATGTTACGTACACTTCTAAATTTATGAATATATCATTATAAGTGCGTTCATCTAAGTGACTTACCAGCACAATTGATATGCCAATGAAATGTCAACTTTCTACATGCTTGCCAAACCGACCTTGCTTTGTAAGCATTGCTGAAGTTTCAGAAGCTGGGGCATTGCAGGTGATTTGTACCCAAATCATAATATAAAGCATAAGGATGCAACAAGCAATTTCGATGATGAAATCAAATGTGGTCTTTTGTTAGTATATGGACCCCCATGATTTCCTGTATAACTTTGTATTTTGGATATGCTTGAATTTCTGTCAGAGAGGTGTAGCTCCCCGCCTCTCTTTGATTTTAAATGGCTTATCTAGTTAATTATGTCATATGATGTGCTTGCAGGCAATGGACAGGGCACACAGATTGGGGCAAAAGAAAGTTGTGAATGTCCATCGCCTGATCATGCGTGGCACTCTGGAAGAGAAAGTTATGAGTCTCCAAAAGTTCAAAGTGTCGGTTGCCAATGCTGTTATTAATGCAGAGAATGCCAGTCTGAAAACGATGAACACAGATCAATTGCTGGATTTGTTTGCGTCAGCTGAAACCAGAGCAAAGGTATTGCTAAGAAAAGTTGTAACCAATATGTTCTGAGAAAATGCATTGCATCTTTTCTTTATATTTACTGACGTTTTTGTTTCTTTGATGTTATTTTTTATCTTAAGGCCAGCCTAAATTTGACTAACCTTTTTTTCCCCAATCTCCTTTCGGTGACGTTTCGTTGTGGTTTTATTTCCAGGGAGCTACTGCATCAAAGCGCACAGACGGCAGCTTTGATGGAGATCCAAAATTAATGGGCACTGGGAAGGGGTTAAAAGCCATCCTTGGTGGACTGGAGGAGCTCTGGGATCAATCACAGTACACTGAAGAGTACAATCTGTCCCAGTTCTTGTCCAAGCTTAATGGCTGAACCCTGGCTTCTCATCCCATGTACAAAGTGTATATTTGTGGTTGAGTTAGGAAAAAGAAAATTTTGGCGTTTTAACCGAGCATATTTCCCCCATTCTTTCTTTCCCCATAGTTTTTAGGTTTTTTTTTTTTGGTTCTCCTGATCGATGTGGGAGGCTGGGGAAGAAGGTTTTAGTGGTTGGTATGATAGCCTGAACGCAGAGATCTTCAAGGGTATCGAGAAAAATCTCAACCCAAAATGTGCATCAGATGGGAAAGAGATTTGTACAGTTCGAACAATGTATATACATTTGGCCTTCTCTTTAATTTTAGCTCATCATTTCTACAGAAAGCACGAGATTGACGTGTCATTTTATTTCAAAGCTGCAGGTGAACTTACCTCAAAGGGTCTTCTTCTTCATCATTGGAACGATGCTCCGCCCTCTGGAGAAGCTCTGGTACTTTTTTTTCTTTTTTTCTCCCTTTCATAGCAACCTTGCCCCCCTTAAACCGCCGCCTCCTAAATCCATTATTAAGGTTGTTGGAGCGTGGCATTTCTATGCATCTGCCAGCATCATATTTCCATAGCATTTCTATACATTTGCCAGCATCATCCTTTACTGAATACAAAGTTTATGTTCCAACGAAGCTTGCCAGTTTTTCCTGCACATGAGTGGATACAAATTAATCTTGTCTGAATGGCCTGACAAACTTGAATTGGGCGACTCCAAACCCGTCTCCAACCCTCACGATCATTATCCTGTCTCTCTTTATCACCAGCGAACCTCCCTGTGAAATAGCTCGACTGATATTAAACTTGCTTCTGAAATAGCTCACCCACTATATGTAATAAAATAATATTTTGATTTATTAAAATTTATCTTACTAATATATAAATATATTTAAATAATATATTTTTATTTATTAAAATTTATCTTTAATATAAGGATATAAAAACGATAAAAATAAATTAATAAATAATTTAAAATAAAAAATTTTGTAATTGTAATTGGGCTGATATCACAGAGACTGGCCACACGTGCCTGGCCTCACGTGATAGGTTTACTTTTCTAAGACCTTCACCTTTTCCAAGGGGTATCCGGGGCTTTGAAATCACACTCTATAGATAAGGTTATAATAGCTACTTCAGAACGAACCAGGTCAAGGAATAGAATGGATTGGTTAATAATTGAACGGATCGGCAGGACGAATAAGATGACTTCACTGGCTTTGAAGGAAGAACAGTTAAATTTCATTAACTTAATTTTTTTATTAAATAATTAATGAGGGAACATTTCTTTGGAAAGATAACAACTTAATACTTTTATTAAATAATTAATTTCATGTACCAAATTGTTTTTATTAAATTATTAATGATGAAGATTTTCTTGCGAAGATAACAACTTAATATTTTTATTAAATAATAAATGATATTTAACAATATGTATGCCATGGCAGCTACAACTTCCTACCTGAAGTAAAATACAAACAGCATAATCAAAAAGTATATATTTTTTTTATAAAAAAGCTTTTATTGAACCTTTTTGTTACATATTATTTCAAGATTTTATGAATCTAACTTGAAGTGATTATTTATACTGACCACGTGGAGATTTTGGCATCGGGGAAGTTATGCTAATGGGTTAGTTTTAAAATATCATTTGATATATCTCTCTCATAATACAAAATAATAAAATGTTATCGACATTTAATTAGATTCATTGTTGATAACTTCGTTTCAGTTTTTTCCTGCCCCAGTCTTAAATCAGACTCCAATATTATCACCATTGCAAATTGATGTATATTATATTATTGCTCAACCCAGAAAAAAATATTAATTTCCTTCAATATCTTAATTTGTTTACCTTATAATTTTATTTTTTTTACAATAAATTATGTCCTTACTAAGGTAAGCAAGTCTATTTCTTACCATGCTTTTCCTTTGCATTACATCTTCATCCTAATAGCAGGCATCAAACTCGTTCTCATTACATTAATGCAAATCTAACCATTTCATCATGCAGAAATTGCTTCAAAAAACAATCATCTTTAATATGCTACTTAAGTCTAACATCATGTAGTTGTTTTATATATTTAATCACAAGCAAAACCATATTTTTATTTTTATTGGACATTCATGATCAATCTTTTATCTCCTAGAGTAATTGGAAAAAACCCTTAACACTCATAAAATTCTGTAAAACTATTTTAAGGATGAACAATAATTTTAATATCAAATTAAGGTTTTTTTTCATAGAAAAAATCACAAATAAAATAAAATAAAATTTTAGAAAAAAAATAAAAGAGATGCGAGTTGACCAAAAATCTAGGGCTTGTGTGTCAAGTCCAAGAAAAATAAGGTTTAGCGTGTGTGAGTATGCAAGGCCGATCCCGCATACCTAACCTCAATTGTTTTTTTTAAAAAACAAGTAACTTGTTATTTACCATTTATTTATTTATTTTAAAGTAGATAATGCTGGAATGATTTTTGAAATTTAAATAATATTTTCAATCTATTTTAATTTAAAAATACTTTTTTAACCTAAAAAAACCAATCCATTTCAAAACACCCCAAAATTATTTTAAAAAAAACTAGTTGAAAAAAAATCTCAATTCAATTTACTTTTCCCTATAAGATAAATCCTCAATAAAATAAAGAGTAAATAAAACATATTTTCTTAATAAAATAAAAAAAAATCTAAAGATTTATCAACAACTTTATCTCTTTTGTTTTTCAAATCTAAAGATTTAAAAATAAATAAAATAAAATTTTAAACCAAAACAAAAATGTCAAACTAAATGAGCTAAAAATAAATTTTGCCAAACCTCCAACGCGAAAAGAGCACTACATAAACAATGCCAAAAACAAAAAGAGCAATTCCCCCCTCAATCTCAATTTTGGTCCCCAAATTCTAATTTCACATACGCTAAAATCAATTTTTTTTTATGCAATTGAGAATGTCCATTCAGTTAAAAAAATAAAAAATATTTTGAAATTCGATGGGGCTTGCAGTTCCATAATTTCTCTCTCTTTTCTACGAGAATGTCCATCATCTCTTTTTCAAACTCATGGTAGAATAAGAAACTCCTTACATTTCAATGTTTAAAAAGTGTTCCTCTTTTTAATATTCTAAAAGGTGGAAATACATAGCCAGCCTCTTATACACCAGACACTTTCTTTCATCAAGGTGAATTTGGGTCCCTGGGGACTCAAAAGGCCTCGAGCAGTCCTTTTCCTGGCTGCTGAGACAGACATCACCACCACCACCACCACTACCACCAATGGCAGCCCTTACCCTCATGGATTGGCCAACAAATACTGGCTTTTTAACCCTTCTATGTTTCAAGGTCGCAATCTGAAGAGCAATAAATAAGAAAAACAGGCAACCATGCTCTAGAATAGAATAGAATAGAAAACCATGTGCCATATGATTAAACATCAAAGCTTGTCCGCGAACGATTTCACCCTTCTCAAATAGAAAAAGACCACACTACACATTTTAACAGCCACATTACAATTTGCAGTAGTGCCAAGAACCAGTTCTAATAATATAATTAGGATACAAACACCAGGCCTGGAATATTGAGTGTTAAACTAAGAATAAATGGCCTCGCATATTGTTAGAAAGTTATTCACATCAAGCATTTATTTTCACAAAGAATTCATATGGGAAAAAATGAAAAATAATATTATTACTGATAATGACGTTACTCGATCATCCTGACTTACCAAGTGGCTGGCTACAAGAGGTCAATGGAAAACTTCCGACAGCAAACTTAACGTGATTAAGAAAACTACTTTTGATTACTGAATACTATGCAAATGGATTCCCTCCAACAGAAGCAACAGGCCCTTGTGTTTGAACATTCCTGTTGAGAAGGCAAGTGAGGCTGCCGCAATAAATTTACGATAACAAAAGCGCAACAACAATGACAACGACAGAAAACTCACAACCACCACCTACAACAGAAGCTTACCCTAATTGAGGGCTGGGTGCTTGTCCTGCCATATATGCTAATCCACCTACAGAAACAAAAAGAAAGATTGGATGAAATAAAAGCAAGTTACATTGCCAGAGATGTATGGAATGCTTTCATAGTTGTGTAATGAGAAGCTGCGCATTGTTTTGAATGCTTGGGCAGATTAGCATCTAAGCATCCAACAAAATGCTTCAGTGTGCTGTCTTGCCATAATAATCCCCAAAGAACAAAAGCTGAAACAAATAAGAGTTTCTCCCGTCGGAATCAGTGGACAGCTAACCTTGTGGTGCAGCAGGGATATATGTCATCGCTAGATCTTGAGGAAACCATGGTTGAGTCACACCACCAAGGAAGCTGGATGGTGAGTTAGCGTTGGGCAGTGCAGCTTCCAAAGAGCTCATGTCCACGAACTGAAATATGACGCACCAAGATTAACTTTTAATAAAGGGGGAAAGTGATGATAGAATTCAGCAGAACAAAGCATCCATAAGACCTTTCAGGTTCTCTTCAGAAGACAATACAACAATTTCTTTCCCTTCATTTTATTTTAGATAAGCATATCTAAAACAAAAGTAAACTAAATACAATCACGTAAGATAAAAGGAGAAGGATGCATGATTACCAATCATTTGTCTTTCTTTTTTTTTCATTGAGGAAGCATATATATCCTAATTCTGGCAAGAAGCGCCTCATTAGAAGCATGATGAAACTTCACAAAAGTCTCACTTCAACCCAAACAATGTTACCACCCCAGAGCTAGAATGCAAATTACAATGCAACACACAGCATGGCTGTTACATATCCAAGAAAGTAGACAAAATACTACCCCAATTAGATTATTGATGTCATCTAGGATGTGTTTAGGAATGACCCTGCCATCATATGATCCATCACTTAGAAACATGATTGCCAAATATTATTACAAGAATTATTATTAACATTCAAAAAGAACTAATAACACCCCAGCTTTATTAGTGACATTTTATTCTCAAAATACCTATTCATAGCTCATTGTTAAAAAATGCCACAGAAGTTAATACATCAAAATGCTATTTGATGGTAGCATGAAGAATGCCCTTTAATGGAATAGAGTTCATACATCTTTCCTACCAACATCAGTTAAAAATGATATAGCAACACAATCTCGTGCTAAACAAGGAACTGTTGCCATTTCATAGGTTGTTCATCTTATAATATCTTGCAAGGCATAAGGACAAAAAGCTTGGCAAGCAGCCCTCTTAATCCTATAAATCATGACTGCTCTTGATTATTGCATGTGGTGGATCTGCAACTATCACTTTTTAATTTTAATTTGTTCGCCCCTGGATTGGACATGATAAATTTTCAATATGCTTACATTTTCCACTTTCACTTCTAAATGACAAACCAACAGAGACAACAACATCAAATTTTCAAGGGACTAAATCACAAAAGTACTACTCCCCATTGAATTACCTTCTCCTTCACAGAGAGCTGGTTACTGCTGATTATACTGATGAAACCCTAAATTATTAAGAGTTGTTGAACATTAGTCCATACTCCATCAATTAAATTTGACACGATGGTTACACATCACAAAATAGTGATAAATTCAAATTTATTTGGAATAATCACAAGCACTTGCTTAATAGCCAGCCTAGAGAAACAGAGAGAGGAGTTAAAACCCTATATTCAAGTGCATAAAAAAACAATATAAGACAACCCTTTCCATCACCTGAATATTTTCCCTTGAAATGGTCAGTAGCACAAACGAGCAAACATTAGAGGAGAGCTTATACAAGTATGAAACAACATGATATGGATGACAAGAGAGCTAACAGAACTAAGGAAATGATATGGATGATAGTGTAGACATTATTTCAGACATCATCTAGTCAAAGCACTTAATACAGTATCAAGCACCAATCAGCAAATTGTTTTAACTATTTCATACCATATTGCTCGGCTCCAAATCAGATTCGTATGGTAGATCAAACGGGTTAATTGATTTATGATCCGCATGAGACTGTGTTTCTTCCTGTTGAAATAGATAGATAAATAATTCACTGATCTAAAATTATCATGGCTAAGATCATATTGCATAAGGCATAAAACCAGTGAAAGTGAAGATTACAAACCACCAAAGGATGTCCTGAAGGAGTATATGATGGCCCCGCAACAATATCTGATGGTTCACTAGGACCAGGAAGTACTCCATTATAGGCAGTTCTTTGAATCCCATCTTTGTTAAAGTCCTGCAAAACACAGTTTATTAGTCTAACTTCGAAGAACCATAATATCTTTAAGCATTGTGAGGTAGAAGCAACCTCTGAAGCTCCAAAGCCAAAATACTGATCAGCAGTCGGTGAAGGATTGTATAATGTTTGTGGTTCACTACTTTGCTTAATGCCCTCCAGGGGAATGCCTGCCACTGAATCATCAAACTCAAATGCACTCCAATTCTGTACAGCATAATTTAGCCATCAGGAAATAGAAACACCGGTTATTCAATATAGGACCACAAAACAGATACATGAAACACAGATTTACTGTGGCCATAGATAGCATACCTGAGAACTTGTATTGCCAGTGGCTTGTACACTGTGCACATCACCAAGCCAGGGATCAGGAACTGATGATGAACTATGATCAACAGAGTTTTGAAAAGGTGGCCATTGCATGCTTGTATGTAATGATGGAACTTGGTCAAAATTTGATGAACCTGCATTGGAAGGTCCTACTGAAGATGTAAGATTCTCAGGCCCCGGGGTGGATGCTATGGGCTGAGGACCATCAAAAGTTGCCCATCCTTCATTTTTAGGCAGTGAGGAATGTGGAGATTTTTCATCCAAGGAAGTAACTGACTGCTGCTGATAGCTACCTAGAGTTGAAGGAAGAGAGGTTTGGGAAGGCTGATATAAATTAATAGATGAAGCTGGGGGCACTTGAAACAAATCTACAGATGGAGCTGGCGACGTTGCTGGTAACTGAAACAAATCGATTGGTGGAGCCATAGGAGAGGCTGGTTCTGGAGCCACTGGTTCCTTGAAAAGGTCCAAGCTAGCATGACTAGAAACGGATGACACTGGAAAAGCAGGCATATTTTCCTGGGGATTTCCTGCAGCTTGCCCAGCTTCTGCAACAATATCCAGCAAACTTCCCGAATTGTATGACTTGATGGACACAGAAAGGCTATCAAATGATCCCATGCTTCCTAATGATGTAGTTCTCTGAATAGAGGGACAATTCAGTATCATTTGATAACAAAGTGAGGCTAAAGTAATCCACAAACAGTAACAAGGTAGGAAAAAAATGATGCCACATACAGACCAAATATATTTTTTTCCCTTATTGCGTACCATTAAAAGAGTGATCTAGCTAATGAGAACTAATCTATTGGTCCAATCCATATCAGCAATGCCTATTTTTCTAAAAGAACAATAAAAGGATACCTTCTATCAGTTTCCAAACTATTAAGGATCCCCCAAAATATACAGGTGAAAGCAATCAGTGAATAATGGGGTATACCTCAAAGGGCAATAGTCATCCCAAGGACCTATACTCCTGTACATGGCATGAAAACCTTGCCAAGTTGCCAGTGGTTATTATACACTGGCAATTAATGACCCCTTAGCATTTTTGATTTGACCATAACTGATTTTCTTAACAAGTTTTAATTTACAAGGACAGACAGAATCAAAGACTTGTACATGTTGATATTCTTTGTAACTACAATTCTGTAAACCATCATACCCATTTTGTTAAAGTACGAACCTTCAAATATACAAACTTATAAGAACACAAGGGCACTCACATCTGACACAGATATGTATCCAAAACCTCCACCTATGTCCAAAAATCATAGCTAATATATTAAAACTTAAAAAAGAGACCTGGCATTTTAAACATTTTTAGTGCAATAATTAGCCTTACTGATTTGTTACTCCTAATATATAGTATACGGACTCCATGTGATATTTTTTGGCTAACCAATCATTTTTCCATTTCAGAATCACTTTGTAAGAATCCTGACATAAAGGTTACCATAAAACTACTGTTATTGCAAAAACAAGATGCTATCTACAGCTTAAAACTGACAAAAATTAAAGGTCTTTCATTTGTCTAAATATGTCTAGAAGAAAAAAGGAAATACCATAATATTCAGAACTGTGTTTGAAATAAATTAAGCTGGCATGTCATGCTATATTTGCTAATTAACTTTAAACTTTCATGCCACAGTTAAAGCCATAAGAAAAAAATTGGTGGCTCTAAATGTCCAATTAACATTACAATCATTAACTAAGTTTTTAAAATGTATCAATTGCTAGTTCTCCATATCCAAATGAAGCCATTTTTAAGCCAATCTGCTAGGATTGGCTTTAGCTTTCCCTAAATAATATCGGAGGGGATACACACACACACGCATATTATGGTGTACATATGTAATAAAAGAGCTAATCCATGATTTGTAATATACAGCTACAATGCAACTATCTTACACAGGCACACATATAATGCAACTTTAATGCAAGTGTTGTCGAGACGGTAACTTGAAGCATATATACTATAATATCTCGCACACAACTATTCATGTAATGAGCTAATTCCAAGGTTCATGATGAAAAGCCAATAGGTTAATGTGGCATCCCAGTATCTAATCATTTTTGCAAGCTAGTCAAAGACTATTTCTTAATAAATTACTCATCAAAGCCAATGACATCTACGCTGCCTGCACCAGCCTACCAGTAGATGTCTGGCATTGACATGAATATAGGATCAGAGTATCAAAAATAAAATAAGAATAAAAGTAGGCTTAATTGCTATTTTGTTTTGGATCAATAGGTTGACACAAGTAAAGATTTCCAGTTAGTATGATCTATGTCTTAATACACAGTAAAACAAATTAAAGGCAAGGGGCTACACATTGTGTATGAAAATCACAACAATGCTCCAGTATCATTACCATTGGCATACATTTATATGAAAATCACCAATCACATGTTGCCCAAACAAATCCACATTATTAGCATAAAAACTAGGTGAAATATGACCTGTGGATGTGGAATCCCATCTGCATCTCTTTTAAAGCTTGCCTCTGAAAATGAATTTGCCTTTTGATGCTTTACGTCACCTAAACCATCCCTTGAAGGCTGAATAGGTGGACTAAAAGCAATATCCTTCTGAAAATTTGGTGATTCAGCACCAGATCTGACTGGATCTCCACCACTAGACACAGAATAGTCTGAAACCCGAGAAACAGAACCCTCATTTGCAAACCTGTCTTCAAACACCCTTTCATTTAAGCGGGTAGGACTACAAATAAAACTAGCCATCTTTCCAACATTAAGACCTCGATCTGAACCAGGTTTGCGAGTAAGTGTGTTAGTTTGCTTTCCATAACGACGATCTTCATATTGAAAGTCATAAGGAGGACTTTGAGAATAAGAATGATAAGAGCATGCACGTCTTGTCTCATCTTCATGGCTTCTAATCCTCTGTCAACATCATTTATGAATCACACCTATTAGGCTCTTATTCAAGGCTGAAGAAAGAGAATTTGCAAAGAAATATAACAACATGACATAGATAGTCAGAGTTCATTCATTAAACTTTTTGAAATGAGTTACAACATCCCTATACATCCAACAAAAAAATATTTTTCATCTGCCTTTCCCAGAAGAGAAACACAAAACATCATTCTGATGTTCCAGGGAGATAGAAAATTCTGAAAATCTCCATATTTTCTTTCCAAAAGAAAAATAAAAAAATAGCCCGTCACACCTTTTCATACTACATCTTGAAAACAGGAATTGATTTAACACAAAACCTGAATTGTAAATTTCAGTAAAATGATACCATATAGTGATATCAGTTGTTTACTGCGATGTTACCTGCAAATCTCTTGGAGGCTTATCAGAGGTATTTCCTCCAGCATATTTTTTATCCACATACACATCCTTTATAAATTCTCGCACTTTATCCACTTTACTGCAAGCAGAAAACACAATCAAACAACTTCCGTTTATATCAACTGCAAGCATAGTAGTAGGACCACAGAAAAGATGTTGCACCTGTTATCAGGCAATCTCTGCCTTTGTTGGTTCCAATCCTTCAAATATATTTCCCTTGCACGCTGAAAACATTTTAATGTCTGGTCAACATAACAATAAAAAAATCCAACTGTTCCCAAAGCCAACAAAAATTCACCACCACCTATACCTGATTGCCACCATTTTGAAGAGCTTCAACTTCTTGGGATGTGAACTTCGACATGGATACTGACTTCACTCGATGAGTAAACTCTCGACTGTATAACATGCACATATATATATCAAAACAAGAAAATGAGTAGTACACAACCCATGCATAAATGTCGGTTTCAGTCGAAAATGAAAGGCAATTTCACACCGACTACAAGGCATTGCTTCAAATCCAAAAAATCACAGACTTTACTCAATTTTTTTTAAAAAAATAATCATAAAAATACTATAACAAGCACAAAGAAAACCAAGAAAGCAGAAGAAAATACTCACTGAATCCCACTGCAAGTAGTACAAATGAAAGTCCAGAAATTAGTACAAACATACTGTGGACCCTGCATTTTTCAAATATATAAAAAAATTCAAAACAAAAACAAATTCATCTAATTAAAAACTAAAAAAAAAAACAAGAATTACCAAGCTATTGCAGTTGATACAGCGACGGTTGGGAGGAAGCTTCATGAGACCTCTAATTATCTTCTCGTTTCTCTCTTCTTCTTTTCTACTCCCCATTTCTCTACAGATTTCAAGCCAAACAAACCCTAAACAAAGAAATATCGAAACGTCTCCTTGCTTTCGATGAATCCAAAGCCTCTATTTTTAGAGCCCAGTAAAATCAATCAACCTGCGAAGAAAAAACAGAGAGAGGTAATCTAGGGTTCGTTTAGTTAGAAAAAGGAAGAAGAGGAGGAACTCGATTAGTCCTT
>Ga0307517_10010871_pt1 | contig 12681 bp, 5 predicted proteins | sample 23_EM_MG_FD_194515 | JGI IMG/M metagenome (GOLD analysis project Ga0307517, IMG submission 194515) | Populus trichocarpa ectomycorrhiza microbial communities from riparian zone in the Pacific Northwest, United States - 23_EM | ecosystem: Host-associated > Plants > Roots > Unclassified | place...
TCTCTAAGCATAGGCCAGCTTATCCCTGAGAGTTCGCGGTACTTACGTTTCCATAGTCGCGACTTCATCGACCAGGCCAGGAGCAAGAAGAAGCCGTGGCACATGCACCATAAGTATGATGCATCTCCCAAGAGCCTATTAGCATTCGCCACCAACCCACACCGCTACGATCCCCTCGTCGACGTTGGAGTGGACAAGTCATCACTTCAGGAACTCGTTGACCTACTCGGATACGCTGCCAATTTCACCGAAGCTTCCCACCTTCTGGTTTCGACCAGGCCATTACCTGAGAAGTACATGGCATCTTCCCGGGATACGTTCTCAAAAAAGTCTGCAAAAAAGTCCTCAAGGGCAGGGTCGGAACGCTGAGGGAGTTTCATGATGCGTTGCGAGGTGAGCCAACCGCGTCCGCCGCTGCCGGGCTAACCTTTGCATCTTTGCACTTACTTAATCGAGAGAATGCAAGATAGTGGGCCACAAAAGAACGGGTTAATCCCCTGCCCTCAACAAAGACACGATGGGTCCTGGCCCGACGCAAAACCATGTCGGGGGTTGTCATCAAGCTGGTTGAACGCCTGTGTGGGGGTATTTGAGGAGCTTACTATGCAGGTTCTTGATTTGGTGAATCACAAGGGGGAGGAAAGGACTAAGGCACTGGTGAGTCGGAGGGTTGTCCATCCCTGCCGTTCCACTACTAAAGGCCAATACTTTTTTGAAGCTTCGGGATGACTGTACACGTAGCCCTGGTGTGGTCGAAACCTTTCGGATCGGCCGTCCGACCCTAACCGGCCCCCGTCCACCAATAATACCTACACAGAGCGATGGTGATTCTATGCTCGAAAGGGATTGAAACCTACCCTGGGATATAACCTTTATTGGACGACCCACCCGAGGCACGCGACGATTTGGTTCAGGCGAGGTGGGCCTCTATGATCCTCGATACTTTGGGTAAGGGGAATCGAGTCGCCGGTGTCGAATGTAGGGGGTCACTGGTCTCGACGGTTTCCACGCAATGGGCCCGGAGGCGTCGGAGAAAATGGCTCCAGACGTGCAGGACGAGTCGAAGTTTTTACCGGAGAACGATGAACCGGAGGAAGCGAGGAGGGGGTACGGGTGTTGGACGCTGGTGGACCGTTGTTTCTCGTGCTATCTCGCTTGTTTAGAGTCAATTTTTACGATGTTCACGTCCAGCAATCTATAAGCTATACCTCTGTTCCGTATAATACCAGGCTGTCACGATCCACCGCTTTTGTCACCTCCGGATTTTCTTCCGTGACTCCTCCATCATGGGGACCAAACGATCCAACTTCTGCACGGCCCTGATGGAGACGAAGGAACCTCAGATGTTGCGCTAATTACAAATGGGCTCGTTTGTCGTCCCGTCCGGTATACCTTATACCACACCTTATGGTCTCAGAATCGCTTTCTACTGCGTAAGTTCCTCCGCCGGACCTGCCATTTTCGATCCATCCCAACACCGACCCTCTCCAAGGCCCTATCCAGATGGAACGCGGCCGAATTCACTCTTGCTGCATACTGAACCTCAAGGAGCTTCTCTCTCACTGGAGCAAAGATTACTCCCGCGAGGTTTCTAAAAAGTCCGGAAGTGGCGGCACGCAGGTTCCGCTTGATGGCTGGCCGTCCCGATGTTGTTCAAATATGTTTGGACATGTTGAAAACGGGTTTTCTCCACGGCTCCGATGAAGAACTGTTCTAAGAGTGGATTGAGCGACTGGTCGGCGATGATGACGAGGAAAACCACGACGTCTAGGTCTTCAAATCCCTGTGCCGCCTCGTTCTCTTGTGGATTTCATGCGTCCTCCGTGCGACATTCTTGGACCGAGTTGTAATATTTCCAGTTCGGTAATCTGTAAACTACATTTTTGTGCTATCCTTTTCATACGAGCTAGCTCCAGTTGGATAGGACTCCGGACTCGAACGGATGATATGATACGCGGGCTCTCCCTTCGGCCATTTTGTGGTATTCATCTTGTTTCTCAGGGTGTCACTCGCAATTCCATGCGCACCGGGGCCGGGGGCTCAATCTACTTGACCGCTGGTTACCCCAATGCGAAGTATCATGTAGGAGTGATCTCGGAGCAGTGTAAACATAGTTTGAATATTCTCCATAAAGGTTTCGTTTATCGATTCGCAACCCGTCGCACCTCGTCCTCTCCGCACAGCGCACCACCCCCATCAAACGGCTTTCGGACGATACGTACGACCCGCCCATGTTGTGGTGCTGACACCAGGCCTGGGCGTCAGGACCTTCAACACGATGCCTGCCACGCGGCTGCGCCACGGAAAATATGAGGAACCCACACAACCACGCCTTTTGTTGTGATACGTTCGGCACGGCTCAAGCGCTCATAGTGACAAAAACATTTGTAAGGAGTAGGCCACCGCCTGAAGACATGTAGTCAAGTGAATAGAAAATCGGCTCTCAAATTCCGGTCTGGCTGTAAACTTTACATCAAGAATCGACGACCCAGATCTCCGGCTGGAATGATCCCTTAGAAACAGACACGAGGCGGACCAAATACATATTCTCCAGGCGCATACACCCCTCACCAATTTTCCACCGCCGATCGACCGATTTTTTCATCGAATGTCCCTGGGACCTGGTTATCAACAGCAGTCGGGAATTTTCGCTGATGTAAACCTACGGTCATAGACTCGAGATACTGGTTGAGTTTCTTGGCAATCTCGTATACAAGTTTGCTACGAGTTATGCGGGCGCGATCCTTCGTACAGCCCAAGGTAGCAATCTGCCCTCTCGGTCAGCACGCAACAACACGAACGGGTGGTCGTTTCTCACCTGAGCTGAGCGGTTTGAAGGATACCCAGGGAACTTGATACGACGTCAGTTCTGATGCGAGATAGAAACTGCGGAAATCTCCATACAAGAAGCCTACAAGAAATAGCTCCAGCTGTTTCTTTGAACATTGGATCGTCCCGGCCGTCGAGCCCCGTAAAGTGTTTGCGAAGGGCATCTCTCATATTTATCCCAGGAAGGCCATTTATGCTGAAAGAGATCGGCTTAGAGGGTTTGAAATCATATTGGCTACGGCCATGGCTATAAGGCCTCTGTGGAACTTCGACCCAGCTAGGGGTGGGGAGTTGAGTCAGGGGAGGAGATGGTGGTGGCTGTAGCGTTCACGGAATAAGGAGCTCGTCGAGAACACATGCTGTGAAAACGCACCTGGGGGATGACAGGAAGCTCCATATACGACTGCGTGAGACCAACAAACGACGGACCCATCCCGTTGACATCGTTCCATCGGGGTGTGGAGATCTATAAAACCAGAAATTCTTAATGCGGTGGAATTGACAGGGGATGGGGGGTACAATCCTCACGCTGTTTTCGAAAGGCGCGATCGCAGTCTGGGGGCGGACCGCCCAGGGGTCGGGGGAATCTTGAAATTTGAGATAGGGGTCTTGGGACATTCCCTGAAGCGCATCGTAGGGGACCCGGGTCAATAGCGTTCCCATTGGGATTTCCGTGAAGAAGGTTTGAGGGGGTTGGGATAGAAGGTTGAGCAAATCGGGGGTCACGGAGCGAGGCGAGCCCTCGAGAACGAAGTCCGGTATATACGAAGTCTAAATCCTGAGGATAGCTGGCGGTAAATGAGAGATAGAGGTACTTACAGCGCACAAGTTAACAGCAGCGATCTCGTCGAGTAGGAGATGGCTGAAGCCTGTAGGATCCTGTACCGGGGTCATGATGTCTTGTATCGTTACAGTAGAAACCCACCCCAAGGAGCAGTATGATTTTATACCCAATTCACGTCCCGTTCTTTCACCCAATAATTCGCTCAATCGAAAGTGTCCATATCTCCCACAACGCCCCGACAAATTTCGTCCGTTCCCCGAGCCGCATATAGAACCCGAATGTCCAGGGGTATCAGTTGCTGCGCATGGGAATATCAGAGAAGTGGGTTTCAAAAAAAGCACGACGACAGTTGCCAAACCAAGATACGCGGAACTTAAACAAAAATACAGTAACCAGGGAGTGAATATCAGATGGTCCACGGTCCATGGGCCTCGGGAAAATCCGTAGAACGTTGCCGACCAGACAGATCAGCCGCAGGTCACTCCGGCCGGGGGGGTTGGGGAGGCGCTGGGACTGGGTACCCCCAAGCACCGCGGCGTTATTCCGTGGTCGAAAAACCAATTAACTCGATCGCAACCAGGGTGGACGTAACGATAGTAGGGCCTGGTAGCACCATCAACCCATCACAAGCTGGCGGTTAGACCCCACCGACTTCAGCGTTTGGTATGGTGGCGCGCGTCAAGTGGGAAAGGATAGTCGACATTCCGAGGTGAGATCCCAGAAGCTACGGGATAGCGATTCCAAGTCCCTAGTATCAGCGGTCGTGCAACGCTCTGACGACGTTGGCGGTGCTCCCTGGGGAGCGGAAGAACCTCTCTCAACGGTCGAAACATGAGGTGTGCAGGTGTGGGTATGCCTTTGAGAGAAGCTGAAACCGCGATCAGTGTTGGGAAGTGGGATAATGCGAAAGGAGAACGGAAAGGAGTAGGTAAGGGTACAGAGGGGGAGGAAAGCAGGACGAACAAAGAGGGGAGAGGGTGAGGGTGAGCGAAAGCAAAGCATAGGAGATGGAGAAACAGTTGTATTAATACTCGCCGCGCGGGGGGACCAACTCGGGCCATCAGGTTTTCAGGCCTCAGGAACTGACGTGAGCTGTGAACTTGGTTCCTAAGGCCGGTCGGGTTGGCAATGATAAGGTCAGAAAGCACAAATAATGGACGTGACTGATGATCCGTGGCTGGCATAACCAGAAAAACTTATTGTTGGTGTATGGATTTTTAATGATCGCACGAGGAAAAGCTGCGGCTACTTCTAAGCGCTAGGTTTTTCAACAGAGCAAAGGCGCACGCTGCTTTTCCGCCGCTTTCGGCACTTTCAGCGCTTTGAAAGTGATCGAAGGTTCTCCTGACGCGGATTCTCTGGCACAACCAAAAATCCTGGGGCCGCGGTTTTCAGGGACCGACCGAGAAGCTAACCCTACAGGTACCAGTGCTTATAACCTTTCATTGCCTTGCATACTTGGCCCATAGCGTAGCTGGCAAAGGGATGGCTGGTCCCCTCGGCAGAGAATGAATGCTGTGCAGACCAGATGGTTACGGCATTTCATCAGTCTGCGTAACAGGCGCCCGGTGTCGTTAATTTTCCCATTGCTGGATCACTTTCTCAAATACCGGGGGTCCGACTCGCCGAATAGATTCGAAGATCAAACCCCTTATGTTGGTGCATCAGTACAATTCACCTTTTTTAGTGATAGCACTGGTATTGGTATGCCGCATGAGCGGTCATACCTTTCCCGAACGAAGCCTCCCCGATTGAGTTCGTTTACCTTTGTTTGATGCCAGCCGTCCTTGAGCGGATAAGGTCTACCAGCTACGACCAAAAAAGGAAACCCCCATAAGCGCTGTTTAAGGTACAACTAAGCCTCGACCTACGGCTGGGTAGGAACCTGCATATTTCCTATAAAAGGCAGATCTGTCAGGCGGGATGTTGAGCAACCGAAGAAACCCCATATTCGGTCTTAGAGATATCATCTGGCTCGAGCCTTGGCCTGCCGATCCTTCTGCATGTCCCAAGTGAGGAAACGAGCCCTTGATCTCAGATAACTGGTCAAATATCACACTGATGTTTTGACGAAACAGTTTGGAGCTCCCTGAGGCCGCTGAACGACGAAGCGAGAGATCAGAGGTCGCACGAGGGCACCTGACACGATGGGCTCTTTACCACGTCGCCCGACGAATCGGCGTCAACGCCGAGACGAACACCGCCGTTGAGAACTTCCGTTGTGATGAGAACGACTCCTATGAAGAGACCTTGCCCTCGACCACGCCACGGTCGGTGAGGTCGTTGCTGAAACTAGAGGTGTCGACCTTCTGGAGAATTGCTAAGTTATTTGTTTCTTGTCAGCTCGGTTCTCCAAGGAACTGTAATGCCATCCGCAGATTCCCCAGCCTAGCCGAAAGGGTGCCGGTTACCGGTCAAAGCAGTCGACGCAATGGAATCATAATGAATGTCGAGTCTCGGGCTTACCACGTGCCCGGCCTGCAGCGCTTTCAGAGGCGAAATCACCAGGAGGGTCTTGATCTTATTCTCCTCCGAGAGCAACGGCATCACCTATGGAAGGGTCTTTCCGGATCCGGTCCCCACGATGGGTGTTACATCGAGACCGAGCACCGCCGCGATGCTCAAGCCGGAACTTACTCGGCTCATTCCCGCCGAATGCCCGAACGACGCTCGCGTTGCGTCAGCGCTATGTCCGCGCCTTGATTTCTTCGCGTCTTCGAGCGCATCAGAGCAACTCTGTTGTATCACTCAACTCGTCCAAACCAGGTCTGGCCGGACGGACACCGCCAGATATTCCCATGCAAGGGCGTAGACTACCAGACTATATGTCGGGTGGCAATACGTGGTCTGCTTGAGGAGACCGGGAAAAACAGGCGCTCGTCGGGCTGGAAAACCCGAAAAACTACGGACGTGCATGATTGCATAGGATGCGTGAAGCACACAGAACGAACACTGATGTTGATCCACGGATATCTCCCTCATGGATCTGATCGAGTGTCCGGATGAGACTCGACCACGTATGATGTTTAGTAGTCCGTGAGCTATGCAATCTCCGTAAGACTTACCGCTTTCGTTGACCTACAGGCATCCCCCCCCCTCTCCCAGCCTACGACTGCAGGACGTGAGAGAAACCGGACGATATAGGTTCTGTACGACCCTGGTGGAGGCGGAGGATCTCAAGTAGTGTGTAAATTGCAAGTAAGTACGCTTGAGCCTCTATCGTAACCACTCTATCTCATACCCCGCCGTTGTCATCCTGGGGTTGCTCTCTGCTGCATAAGTTTCTTCAGATACGGGGCATTTCTAAACGTTAATGCTAACCCCCTTCTTACTACATGCGCGCATCGACGTACGGTCCAGGGGATGCTAAAAGGCGCATTGGAACGCGGTTCACAAAGTACACTTACATAATGGTCCGCCAATGCCTCAAGAAACCTTCCGGTCAAGAAAAACCGCTCGTTGAACAAACGGTTGGGCTACTAGGGCCAGGTACCGTTTGCCCATCGCTCTGGATCCGGTGAATCATGCACGCGAATGGGGTCGCCACTACACACACGTACGTCCCAACTCAGCCTTTCGACCCGCAGTCTTCTTATTCAGTGTCGACGAGAAGTCAAAATATAACCACCTACTGCTCAGTGGGTCCTGAGGTCGTGCGTTCCTGACACTGTATGATGTTCCCCCAAGTCTGACTATTTACCAGCAGAAACTCCGCATTCCTCAGTAATCCTACTGCCATGGAACCGCAATCTCAGACGGTGCGCGCGGCCAGATGATCATGTTTGCGACGACAGATGGCGGGTACTTTCCAGCAGAACTCGCACTTGCCGAACAGCACAGCCTTTTGGTGGACGGAAATGACGCAGGTTTTACTGAACAGCATCATACCACCAACCCACGAATTGAGGTGCCCCGTCTTTTTGTCATCCCCAATTGCTCATCTCGTTTCTACACCTACGGTGGCCTGTGTACGATGGATGGGGAGCACAGGTGGGTACCGTGCTTCCCAGACGAGCCGGTCGATTCAACCACTTCCCGCTGGATCAGGACCCTGGGACATCACGTGAGCGAAGCTTCCCCCCGGAGGGGTTTGAAAGCAACGTCATCTAAGGGGAGGAGATTGTGGTCGAGACCGTAGCTCGACCTTCTTACTCCAGTACAAGTGACCCGAGACCGGAGTAGTTCAGGGTTCATTAATCATTCCTAGATCTTCACAGCCACGGCTCGGATGAACGATCACGAAGAGGGTCAGCATTGACGTTTAGGAACGCCCCGTATCTGAAAAAGCTGATGCAGCAGAGAGCAACCCTAGGATGATAACGCCGGGGTATGAGGCAGAGTGGTTACGATATAGAGGCTCAAGCGTACTTACTTGCAATTTACACACTATTTGAGATCCTCCGCCTCCACCAGGGTCGTACAGAACCTATATCGTCCGTTTTCTCTCACGTCCTGCAGTCGTAGGCTGGGAGAGGGGGGGATGCCTGTAGGTCAACGAAAGCGGTAAGTCTTACGGAGATTACATAGCTCACGGATTACTGAACACACGAGCTTGATGTCTGGTCCCGCAATGAGACCGCCCGGCCATAATCAATCCCTTACGCATTGTGCGCGTGGGACTCAGGTAGGCTTTCGTATAATCGCCCCGGCGAACTTGCCGGCCGCTCCTCCTCAGCCCTCCCAAACGCGAAGAGATAGTGTTGGTTAGCAACAGTTTGGGCAAGTTCCGTTGCTCGTTGATAGTGTGGAAAGGTCCCCAGAGAGCGGAGTTTCTTGCCTTATTCCGGACAGAGCCGGAGGTGGGGAGACTTTTCCATCGGGTTTCATATTATTTGGAGGTGGTTTTGCAGCGGTATTGCCGTTTTTCGCTAGACGGAGGGGCCGCGGGATTGTCCGGGAGGCGCGTTTAGGGACGTCCCACTCGGACCCACCGACTCGAAACCTGCCTCGGTAAGTATTGCTTTCTACCCTTGACATGCGGCGTGATTTTACGTGTGTGCGATAGGATTCTTTTTTGGGCACTTTGAACGGCATATGAACTAAGTACAGATTTGAGACACGTGGAATACGACCGCATCACATTCACATAAAACTAAGGGACACTACCTCTGGTTCTAACTCCGCTTAACAACTAAAACCGTTGATTTCCCTTCCATAGGTACTCAGCCACTGGTGATGACTATTCCACCCAGCACCCGAAGACGTGCATTGGGCATTGACGCATCCAACATCAAAGTTCCATTGACTAACGGACTCGGACTGGCCATTACCGTAATCGCAACCGAAAGCCCAAATGTTATTGAAAGCGTATGAGATTGAACCTCTGAAATTGGGGTTGGATGCGAGAACGTTGGCCATTCCTTGGTTTGCACCTCTGATGTCGGCACTGTTGGCGAATTGACCATTGCAACTGATGTCGCAGGTAAGTTGACGAGCGACCAAGTCGCGATTACTTAGGAAACACAATCAGCACTGAGGGGGTAGTACTGAGGGTTTGGCTACTCACTTGACGGTAGCAGGAACATCTGAGTCGGAATCAATAGGACCATAGTATGCAAGGTGCGTGTTGTTGTGGCTCGTGTAGAGACCATTTGCCGCATTGGGAACAGAAAACTTGTTCCCATCCTTGGTGAACACGACGTAACCCATAACGGGAGCGTCAGTGTTAATAGCGGCTAAGGCAGGAGTCGTGAAGACGGTAGCAAGAGCGAAAAAAGAAGCGAGATTGAGCATGACGACTGTCGAGCTTGTAGATGTAGGAAAGCGACTGGCAGTAGTTGCTTGGGGAGTAACTGGGATTTCTACTCGTATTTATATGCTTCAAGGATGTGGTACACCACCTTTTCATATTATTGCGGTGTTCAGATGAGTAGGCGCGGCGGATTTTTTTCGGTCACTCTTATATTTTCGCGTCCACCTTGCCGGACCTCTAGCACCCAAACAACTCCCTGGATTGGCTTGATTTCTGTGACATTGCTACGGCACCATTGAGCCTTTCTCGAAATTCGCACTTTGGATTCTGACGACTCCGAAATCTCGTTCGGTCTCCATATCCTTGACGCTCGCGTTTTTTTCATTTGGGGATTCTTCTAACGGTTTCTGATAATGTAGGCGGTGTTGCTACACTGAATTTTTGATGAGACACGGTACTGTGTACAGTTTCGGACCCACCGCAACCCTCGGCCACTCGTGTCTTCCCGGGCCACCACCCCCAGCATTTCTCCGACCTCAGCCACCCCGGACATCTTACGTGGGTTCATGCCAAAGCTACATGGAGGCACTCTCGGTTGATGAATAACGCCGTCGGTGAAATTTCGACTCCTGGGTACGGAACAAACATGAGTTGGTATTTTGGTCAATACATATTCATTCCATGCTCTATCGTACATTGTGCTGTATTAGGACGCATGTAATTAGTCGAGTGTCTTACATTCTGAACGTCTGAATGGCCACCTCGCCCCAATACCATCAGCACATGGTGACACGTATCCCACAATCATCACTGTGAAATACGACACGCCCACACAGTGAAAATTCAATGCAGTAACGTAGTACGCGCTTACCAGAAAGCGTTGAAAGAACTCCCGGGTGAAAAAACCATCGCAATAAACCTGAAACTGGGTTCCGAGTTCTATTATGGTGGGTCCCGGTATTTTCAAAAAATTTCGTTGTTAGATGGGTTTATGCAATCGGAATTGCCTTCTATGCGCGACGGTTTCTCATAGTTGCTTTACCTCTGTTATTAACTGGCTTCTTTTGAATTCTTGTTTGAGTTTGCTCCCTGCGGATCGAGAATGGATTCGGCATTATCAAGGATTATGAATGTCTCCTTTGAGGACAGGAATGGTCGTAGGGGGGTCAGATCCCCAGGGTTTTCGATGCTCACACCAACGACCTTGGAGAGCCGGCGGAGGAAATGAGCGGGCAAGGGGGGAATTGGTCGCAACGGAGAATCAACGGTTGTCGCCAAACCGTCGTTTGATGCGGCTGTCGCGGAGGACGGCCAGAGCGATGGACGTCTTCCCAATCCCGCCAGGACCAATGAGAGCAAAAGGGGTGAGGTTCTGTGCGAGGCCAACGATCTTTACGATAAACCTGTCGCGTCCAAAGAAGGCTCCAGGCGGAGGGGGTGGGGATTCTCCGGATACGCCAGATTCAAATATAAGGCACCGGTACACGGTGGTCTAGATTGCTGACCTGTTTTGGGTTCGAGAGATGGTAAGTGTTCGTTCGGCGGCGTGAATGGCACGGGTGTCACTTACCGTCCGGGTTTGGTCGTCATCCCCCTCCTCGCGTTTCAGCATGTTCCGACAATATTAGAAACAATTGTGTGCGCGTGTACAGCGATGGTACATGTGGCTGCAACATCGTGATAAACATCGGAGACGAGGGCGTGGGTGTTCACGATAGTTATGTGTGTATTTATCGCGAGCTCAGTCTAGGGATGAATATTAATAATAGCCGCACAAAGAATGATAGAACGCACGTTGAAGACGAGAAGGATCCTGTTGAGGTCCGCCCTCCAGGTGGCGATCGTCTCCCTATCATTCTTCGCGTGTAAAATTCGAGATACTGCGCTCCGTTTACCGTGTTTGACGACCTTCCGTTGGATCTCGGCGACGGTCCTGGGGTCACGCCAAGAACACGTCAACTGGACGTCCGAAGTGTTCGCTACTGGCGTAACTCATGTCGTCAGCTGCTCAATTGCCTCCAACACAGAGTTATTGAGGTCGCTCAACCCCTTCCCCTTCAACCCTCTGTCAAGGGCAATATAGACATCGGCGCAGGCCAGTCCAAGTTCGACGGAATCTACCTGGTTGATCATCAAGTCCTAGACGCGTTTCAGCTCGCAATTGGCGAACATAAACCAAAGGGAAACTTACTCTGATCATCGTGAGGATGACACTGACGGTTCCAAAGACGGCCTTGGCTGGTATAATGTCCGAGATCCCCCCTGCGAGATTCAAGGACTCGACGGCGGCATTCAGCGAGGAGAGGATATTGTCTCGACGTTTCTGTTGTTGAGCTTTGATATCCATGGGTACAAGTCAACGTAGCGCAAGAAAACGCTGGCGCCGGTAGGCTGTGAGGACAAGCCTGTGCCGTAAAAAGGCACCCCTCGTGCCAACAGATCCACGATTGAATTCCCAATAGAACTGGCGCCTGATGAACTCGAGGATGTGTCTGAAAGGATGCTTCGTTTGCTGATTGTTCATAGCAAAACTACCTTTTGCTCCCCCGAACCGAACGACGAACTTGGGAGAGAACACAGGCTGCTTCAAGATCGTCTCTCATACATTAGGGACGGTGTTGGTAACATTATCTGTTCCATCTTTTTTCTTCACCGTCGACTCCCGATTCCCCTGACGGCGGCCTCCTTGGTGGTATGACTACGGGCTGAGAGTTGTGGTGAGGTCTCGGAGGGGGTTGCGCCCCTGACTGCTGGTACGTTGGCATTCGAAGAATGCTGTAGGTGCTACGACCCACGAATTCCCATAGTACAGACACCACCACTCTATTCGCGCAGGGACTCATTGCGGATAGATACAAAGTAAGAGTTGTGGTGCGAAACAGCGCAAAATGGGGTGTCTTGAAACCAGCGCCAAAAAGGGGTCCTTCACTTCTGGCCAGAAACCACGATGTCGAATCCGCACCTCCCGCCAGAAATTTTCGACTACATGGTCGACCTCCTACATGACAGGCCATACACGTTGAGACAGTGTTGTCTCGTCTCTAAGTCCTGGGTCCCACGTACCCAAAAACACCTCCTCGCCAGTGTCAACTTCTATTCTTTCTGTGATCTCGAAGCATGGAGGTGTTTTTCCCGATCCTGCAAACTCGCCCGCATATCATACCCGTTCACTATCCATCAGTTGTCCACAGTTTGTCACAGTTGCGGATGCGGAAGAGGGTGGTTGGCTTCGGGCGTTCTCTCACGTTATGCAGTTGAAGGTGGAGGGTCGCCACGACTCGGAGTTCTCTCTCGTTCCCTTCCACAACTTCTCGCCGGTCCTAAAATCCCTCCAAGTGTCTAGCTCCCTTCCACGCTCACAAGTTTTCAACCTTGT
>Ga0307517_10010872_pt1 | contig 12681 bp, 11 predicted proteins | sample 23_EM_MG_FD_194515 | JGI IMG/M metagenome (GOLD analysis project Ga0307517, IMG submission 194515) | Populus trichocarpa ectomycorrhiza microbial communities from riparian zone in the Pacific Northwest, United States - 23_EM | ecosystem: Host-associated > Plants > Roots > Unclassified | place...
AAAATATCAAGGGCAGAAAGTGGTCTGGAGGAGAGATGGGTCGCCGGCATCATGTTGCCGTTGATGCCCTACACAAGACCAAACATAGTTTTCGCGAAATCAAGCGGTAATTAAATATGCAAATGACTGTAGGCTTAGCCATCTGCAGTTAAGCTCTCCTTCGCCAGATGCACGCTAGTTGAACTACTCAAGGAAATGGTGGAGCAAACCACAGCGCTGAAGCGATTTACCAAACCTATGTGTGTACATCTGACCATAGGAGGCGATTAGAAGAGCAGATCCCTTGAACAAGGATGAGACGAGTTTGAAATATGGTCATTTCTTGTGAACGGAGACGGGGTTCGTGTTTGCGCCCTTCCATGCCGTCCATGTGGAGTACGTAGAACGGCGCCATGGACCGAACAAGGTTTAAATAAGTTCTTTATCAAACCCGTAAAATGTTCTCCAACCACAACACTAATGTCGTCGTCGTAATGCATTGTAAGTCTCGAGAGAAAGAAAGGAAGTCCGTCGAGGACAGCGTCTATTACCATCTGAGGCTCAAGGTAGTTTCTCTGACTACGAAGGAGGAAGCGTTGCCTTGCATACAGAGAGACTTCGCACTGCTTGGGCGATACATTGATACAGTCCTGCCGAGATATCCACGCAGGTTTCAAGTTCTGGGTGGATTTTCTCCATCGTAGGAAAAAAATGTGGCTGGGCGAGGTAGCGAAAGGACGAGGCAATGCAGAACATGGAAGTGTAACGACGAATCCATAAATTCCGTCATACGAGTAGAAATTAGACTGTAGCCAAGGTGTTGGATCATATTAGCTGTGGGGGGAAACTTGAAGGTGATGAACAGATCTGGTGGATGTTTGGAAGCCCCAAGGAGCGGGAACACCCGAGTGGTCTTCCACCGCCACTCGCTCCAATGACCTCACCTTCAGGGCGGATGAACCCCGTCCCTAGTATCACGACTTAGTATACAATCTCCAAGGGAAATCAGACGTGCTGGATATTATCGAGAACCTGGTATTTGTCCAGGATGTCATCTACAACGTGCGGCGTTGTGGGTTTGACCATAATTTCTCGAACAAATTATGGCTCTCGACAACCCTGGCCCATTCCATTACTCCTGGGGGAACTCGTATGCCCCGCCATCCCACTTCTGTGTCCTGTTTGCTAACGATGACCTCACTAGTAATTCTGCTCACTCAGGTAAATTGACTTCCAACATCTCGCCAGGTAATAGAACATCGCTTTCGAAGAACCAAGCTCCCTCAGGGATATCATTGACACATGGAATCCCTCTTTTTCAATGTTTCCGCCTCCGCAAACAGCCAACAGCCCTGCAAGAACCCGCGTCTGCTCAACTGTCTCCGTGCACATGCCTCCTGCACGGTCACCGGTATGACCTTTATCCCACAGAATAGACCAGCTGACGACACAACGTAGCTCATATGACCTTACGGCAGCACTCATTATACTTCTCTTCGGCATATCAGAATAGATGATAGAATGGACGCTTGACTTATATTGTCGAACTAAATTTCAAGATAAATCTATCCTCTTCCACGTGTAGCAGCACAGTAGGATGGATGCTGTGAGGAACAGACGGATGCATACTGTAGCGAGGATACTGTTCGTGCCAAGGAGAGGGCGAGAGTGTCAGTGAACTAAGTATTTGGAAGGCCCTGGGCGGGAAACATGAGTGGGCTCGTAGAGCTCGAATCAGCTCCGCTACCAGAATGGTAGGAACTCGGTTGTTCGGCACACGAGGCCTGAGGTTCGATCCTGTGGCGGTCGCATGTCCCGAGCACGGTGAACGTTAAGTGCAAGGGAGATAACGTGATATTGTCATTCTCAAGATCATGTGTTCGCATGCTGCGTTAATTACACACAATCCATTTCTAGAAGACGGCGACAGCAACGACCGGGGCTGCAAGATCTCCGAGCAGTGGAGAGACCAACATTTACTACTACCTCCCCATTATAAGTTAGGCCACTTATCATCTTTTTGAAAGGTGGAATTTTCTCATGTTTTCCCTCTGATCGAGTTCGGAGTCCATCAGCAAGTTCACAATTTAGTTATTCGCCTTTTCTCGCTTTTTTCCCTTTCTCGGCTCCTAAAAAAAACTTAGATCAGGGGAACTTTCTCGAAATTACATACAAATTTCTGGTGGAACAGGTAGCAAATAAGGTCACTTTTTGGAAAATAGACACGGACTGTTTAGCTTGTGACTTTGTCGCTTTTTTTCGCTTGCACAAGCCTACTGATGACTCCGACTCTAGCTCTCCTGGGCTAAGGTTGAAAAATTTCAAGCACGTGTATCAAAGGCTCATGATTCGTGGAGACACACCCTGTGCATAACTCGTACCACCTCCGTTCGCCCCCGGCACCTGGGAAAACTCATCGCCTAAGTACCTCATGAATCCCGTTCATAAACGAGAGGCTAGACGTCGTAAGGGAAAGCGTCCGACTTTCACCCCCAACCATATGGGACCAACTAAATACACGATTTCGCCATAATCATCCGGGCAGACAACACGCCATAATGAAAGTCATCGAGCAATTCAATTCCAGAGTTTCCCTGGATCCTTCGATATCGCGGCGTTCACGTTATGACAGTAAAACTATTCTCTTTGTGGCCAGTGGTTGGTGAATTCCATTTCTGGCCTCGGCTCAGGAGTTTGCGTGTTGTGCCCAGGAATTCCCTACTGGCGTTCATTAAACCCCGAGACAATGGAACTTAAAGAACATTCGCGAATCATACAGTCGACACCCTCATAACCCACAGCATTCGGTGGACGACCCAGGGTATGGGTTATCAGAGGTTATGGGGTATGATAAAAATAGATTCTGAAAATGATAGAAAACGAATTCATACTATGAACAGTAATGTGGACTGTTGTGAATCGTAACTGCTGAAAAGTTCAGTGAAATGAAACCAAGATAAGTCCTGGAGTTGTGGGGGGTCATGTGAAATCATGCCTCATTAAACGAGGAAACGAGATGGAGAGAGGATATATGTACCTAGATGGCTATGTCCATACGTCGGTGGCTTCCCCTCGGCCTTTCCAGTCTGACGGCGCTATATTGTGAGAGTTAATAATGGAACGGGGGAGGAGAGGGCGGAGCACGTACCTGCATGACCACGTTTATAAGCGGCGTCTTGCCCTTTTCCGTGGCAGTCAGACCTAAAATTGCGTTGGGACGGCAATTCAAGAACGTTGACAACAAGCAAACACCTTTTTATCATCCTTGTCACGTATCCTCCCCCATCGGCTCCGCCGCGTCGTATTCACTCTCTCCGTCGGAGCATTGGCCGGTCTACAACATTCGTGAGTCTGGAGGTCGCGCGTATGCTCGGAATGAAAATGTTGCTGGGGACGACATCCCTCAGGATGTTTTTTTCCAGCTGTAAATGTCTGTCGTTGTGCAGTCGGAAAAGCATTAAGGGCGAACCGTGCCAGCACCTGCGTACGGTAGGATGGAAGGGGAGCGAAAAATGGCTAGATTCACACATCACTCTGTCGACCGTGATGTCGACGTCTGAATTCGGAACAATTCTGAGTACGAAGGATGCGAAAGAAAACGATGGGCCAATCTCGTTCACCAGTGAGGAAATAGAAGCGGTAATTAGCCACCCGGGGGCCACAATAGAGAGGGGAGGAGCGAGCGAGGGGCATGAGCCAGGTGGGAAAGGAAGTGAAAATTGAAATATTGACGAAGCAAACATCAGTGTGCTTGAGAGTATTTGTAGCGATGTCGATGACCTAAAGTCGTTTGTTATGAAAGACACGAGGGCAACATATGGCAGGCTATGTCAAGGTTATATAGGAAAGAAGAAATGAGAAAAAATCAGATGAAGGGCAAGCGATGAGTGGGAAGGTAGAGAGGCGTACCAGGCTCCCTATCCATCTCCAACTCAGGATTCGATATTAGGTTAAGATACGCCACCCCATTAACATGAAATTGGGCGGAAAAAGCTGCAAGACGTGAGTACAACAAGGGCGGTGGGTAGATCCCCTGCAGCTGATGGAAAATCACACTTATGGCTCCACTTGCGGATAGGATACGGGCACAGCCAGGGCAAGCGAACGCGGTGGAGGGATTCTAGCAGCTGAGGCAGCGGTGGGGATCACGCTGGCTCAAGCTGGGGTAGCGCTTTTTTTGCAGGACGGGCACGATGAGGACGGCGGTGGGAGCTTCGCATCCTCGGGCTGGGTGCTGCGGTGTGAGTGAGCTCAGGAAGGGGTCTCGACGACGGGAACGAGAACGGTTGATTCAACGTTAAATTTCAACATGACCAATCGACATTAATCAACGGCCAGGTTGGTCACGTGTAAGTTCGACCCGAGCGGACACCAAGTCCGCCCACAGTTTTGTCAGCTTTCCCACAGGTTTGTCAGCCTTCTCGAGCTTCCCTGTCACTCAGAACCTTCCGTGGCCTTCCGGCACAACGGCTGCCTCTTGATTTTGAGTCCCCGACTGATCCAGCAATGTCTTCTATTTGTCCTCTATCGCGATTTTTGCCCCTCCGATGACTTTTTATGTATTTCCGTGGGTGGAGCTATAAATATTTCTTTCAACCCGGATATTCCACAAAATGTGATTTTAAAAGATATTTGGAGGTGTACTGTAATTATACTATGACCAGCAAGTCCCCTCGCTCCGCTCAGGTACTTGCGGAATCAGTAACAGAAATTTGTTTTGAGTATCCTTTTTTTTCAACTTTTCAATCTACTATCGCTCCAAATTCGGAAACTAATATATTACATAACATGATGACAGACATGCCGAGCGGTGTAAACAGGTGGAGTACCTCCAACAAAGAAGATAGGCACCCTGGCAGGGCGTCCCCTGCTGTGATAGCGAAACCGAGGGCAGTGCCAGGCGACAAAGTGCCGAGCTGAGAGAGGTTCCCCAACAAACGCAAGGTGGCAGCGCAATCGCGGCCGCATCCTGCTCGCGAGCGCCTGGGAAAAAACTCGGCATCGCATTCTGTTCTTCTTATACTATGATAGCACTTTGATATTTTACGCCTTGAAGGCAATTCGAACTCCGTGTCATGCCGCAAGGAAGTAGCGAGATGACAGGGAAGCTCGAGAAGGCTGACAAACCTGTGGGAAAGCTGACAAAACTGTGGGTGGACTTGGTGTCCGACCCGAGCCCATACTTCTCGAATCTCCATATTTATTATTTTCGGTTAAACAACTTGGGTGTTGGATATTCAGGAGGTTGACAAAGTAAGTAAGTATTACGCATTGATTCGTCTTCCAGGCTGACTTCAATTCTAACTCTGCCCCCAGGCCACCCATGTTTTCCAACCCCACCTCGCTTCCTTCGCCTCCGTATTCCTCCATTCACTATGACTGCTGCTATTGCGGCTTCTCCGAATTCAACGTGGCTATTTGAGTGCGAATCAATCCTCCCTCTGGAGTCCTCCCACCCACCAACACATGTCTCCCATGCCTCAATCCCGGCCGCAGGTAAAATCATGCTACACCCGCTGGAGAAACCCCCCAAATCAACCTAGCATAGCCTATTGAAGCCCACCCACTCTTTTTTTCTTGTCTCTTCCAACCCCTCCATTCACGATGATTGCCGTTATTCGTGCTTCTTCGACCAACTGCGTTGATGTTTCCTCACTTGTATGGAGACACCGTAATGGAAAAGGCTCAAGTGGATATCTGCATGCATATAACGGTGTCATGCAATTGCCGGTTTGTGTGATGAGGAACACAATATCGATCTCTTTGGGCACTGCAGTCGTGTTCGACAGGGGAGGAACAGGTTGACGATTTATTTCGTTGCACTAGCCAATGGGACAGGGAGTTAGTATTTTTTTGGACCGGGACAATTGGACGCGGATCTCTCGGAGTACTAGGAACGGGCACGAAATGAACGAGTGATGACTTCGCGATACCTAAAACCCTGAATCATCAGTTGCTCATCGTTTACATAAAGGCATGCCTATCACATACGAATAACGGGTCCCCAAATATCACCTAACAAATGGATATGTTAGACGACCGTACCATCCTGTTCGATGTTCCAACTCCCTCCATTTCCCCCCACTCAATGTTCGAAAACCTCACAACTGACATCTCATAACCAATAATACCCTGCCATCCCTTCTTTTAGTCTCGGTCCTGAAGTTCTCCACACCTCTTGGTGCAGTGCGAACGGTGATAACACTACTCACCAGACACATTCTTCAACCCAATTTTTTTTTTCTGCCCATGGGGATACATGAGTGAAATTGTTATGCCTCACCAGGATAGTCAACGCGATCTCAAGTCTTCATTTCTCGGAGACGATTTAGAGATCGAATGATGACCACGAGTGACGGCGATCCTGCGTAGCAAAGGAGAGGGAGTCGGAGTCGGAGAGGGTGAGTGGGAGGAGAAGTCGTAATTGAGGATCCTAGTTCCAGACCATCGTCAAGCAACTTCCCCCTTACTCTTACCTCGTAGAAGAGCCACATTTTCTAAACTAGAAAATTCGCCCCCTGAATTAACTTGTACGATGCCTAGATGAATTCGAAATTCCGTGGGTAGGTCATTGTGCGATCGATTGCCCACCTTCGTTCCTCACTCGTTCTCTAGTAGATTTCGTACAAACCTGATATTCTCGCTGTCATATTTGAACCCTTGACACTGAACCTATCACCTGGAAAGTTAGCCACTGCAGCTATCTTTGAACAGTGCATGCAAGGATCCCTGCCCTCACTGGCTTATTCCTTTTGAAAGGTGGTCACATTGGACATGATCTCAAATGGTAAGTATATCTAAGCAGCCTCCCCTTGGGTTTTCCTTTTCCCCGCACAATGAAATGATCTTTCACATGACTCCATCTGTAGAGCCAATGTAGAGCCAAAGCGCTATTGGGAAGTGTTAAACTTATGGAGCTGTTGAATGCCGACTGCAAGGGCGCTCAGTCCTTTTTTGTAATCTTACAATTATTGTATCCGCATCGAAGGTCAATAGCATGAAGAGCGAAAATTGCACAGCTCGACTATGGAAGCCAGACTGTCAAGCCTCCCAAGTCGCTGCCAAATCCTTTATGGCCACTGATGTTGGAGCTTGTTGTCACGCATAGGTTATTTTAAGAACGTCAGGACCTCAGAGTCCCCAATATGCCTTTGAAGTTCACCAGTTCATACTTGCAATTGAAGACCAGTCCCCGTTTTAGTGTAAGTAATATTTCTGTATACATGCGCACTGCACATGGTAGGGCTTGTAATGAAACAGGTGTGAAACAGGTTTAATTAACTCGAAGTCCTTCCCCATTGAATCTAAGCCCCGGTTTCCTTGGAATGAATTCTGTCGAAAACAGAGAAGTCACTGAGTTCAAACCAAGTTACAAGTATAGTATTGACTACGCTTGTGTTGGCTGGTAAAACCTTCGAAAGCTCTGTTGACATTGCCTCCAAATAATGCGTCATCAAAACTTCCGCGATCAGAAAGCGATCTAAATTAAACTCTTAGAAATGCACTGGAACCGGAGAGAATTGAGATGCATCGGATGGGCCATGACTTGAGGATCAGTCAAAAGGTTTCTAGCCCCTACAGTCATTATCGATATAGTACTTTTAAACATTTGACCAATGGACCTTGGAAGTCGGACACATATGCCTGACTATGGGTGAAGACAAATTAAACATGCTCAATGAAGCAGAGAAATACTCCCGTCATAACCTGGTTCATCCTGTTCCTGCAATGGGATAACGTCTGTATTATGAATATATTTGACGAACGGCTGATTCAAGGGAATAAGTTTCTCCAGAAGATAAGCTGCACGATGGGACGATGCAGAGGGCACTTTAGCAGTATTTGCTCCTCTGGACGACCCAGTCTTTCAGCTTGTGCTTCTGGAGTTTGAGAAGTATGCGTGTATTCCTCATGGGATTATGGACTACCCTGCTTTGAACTTGGATAATATCTGGGACATCTATCGGAAACTTCTGTCTCGATTTAAATGACTGGATGACGCAACATATTTCATTGAAGAAAGCAAAACATATCTTGCTATCTTGGATGCTCAAACCAACAACGAAGTGGGCCTTGCTCCCATTGGCAAAGAATTAAATAAATAGTGGACCTAAACACCTAGATACAGATGGCACTTATTATATGGGCGGCGGTGTCAACAATGGACTTGGACTAGCAAGGGGCTAGGTGAGTATTTTTTGATTTGACCGGACCAAGGAAGAGGCGTTCGGCTCTTCTCTTTCTGAGAAGGTCGCAAGAGGTACAAGTTAAACGATTTTTGGATGAGCCTCAGGAGAGATATGGTACAACCGGTGTCTCTACACTAAGTAATGAAATAATATCCAAAGAGGGGAGTAGTTGCAGGTCTTTGAGTCGCTACTGGAAAGGAAGTACATCGAGGGCTGGGTGCGGGTTCATTCAGAAATGAAAATACCATGGAGAAATAGTGTCACATACAAGGTTGGAAGTAAAACTCGCATAAAGTTGAGCGGTGAACTCAGGATAGAGGAAGGGATGAGTCCTGAGAGTTGAGCATGGTAAAAATGAGGTCAGAATATAATTTTGAGCGCATGAAATGGCAGTACACACAAACTGACAACTGAAGGTGGTTGGAACGAGATGAACTTTGAAGTAGCGGCAATTCGAAAATGGCATGAACCCCTCGCTGATGGTATGGCTCCCAAGCTGAGAGTTCAAATTAGTGGAAACAAGGTCAATATCAATTTCACAGTGGATGAAACGGCATTACGCACCCACTGGGAGTGAAAATTGGTCGAAATGAGGTCAGTATAGAAATAGAAGCCATGGGACGATATTACGCACCCACTGAGAGTGAAGATTGGTAAAAAAAAGGTCAGTATCAAATTAGCAGCCGATGGAAGGGCATCACGCACCCACTGAGAGTTCAAATTTGTCAAAACAAGGTCAGTATTTACGTTTGAATGAGTGTACGGAATGGCATTACGCACAGGCTGAGATCCCAAAAGGGTTGCAACCCGGTCAGTAATGAATAAGCAACTCATGGACTGCCTGTACGCACCGGCTGAGAGTTTAAAGAGTTCCAAAAGACATCAGTATTGAATATTGAATGACCAATTAATGGACTGCCTGTATGCACAATCTGAGAGTTTGAAGTGGTGGATAGCGGTCAGTCATAATATTGTAAATATGTCATAGTACTCACTCCTCGCTTCAAGTAAATATTCTGTATCAAATCCCATTCATTGGTGGCTATGCTCGAAATGTCCGTCTCGCTAATATATCGATCAGCCATTTTGGCCTGGAACCGTTGCTTGCAGGATTGACTGAAAGTTCATCAGTACATCACTGTTGAATGGATCGTGAAAGACCCACCAATCAATCACTGATTTCCCACTATTTCCCTTCAAGCTATTCCAACAATCACAAAATGGACATTGGCATTTCCTTGGAGCCCTCCCATAGATCACCTGCGTCATTATAATGCTCATGACAATAGTCATGCCACTTTGAATGGTGCTTGTCCACCCCTCCTGGTCTGCCAATTCTAGGTGTTCCCTACCATTATCAATGGTCAGAACGAAGGCACCAAGATCCATATATTTCTGCAGAACTCTACTTTGGGGCAGATCTGGGTAAAATAAAACTCTAAGAGCTGCGGTAAATTGCTGGAAATTTCAATAAGTGAAAGGTGAAAATCATGTTAGGGCTGCGCGCTGGGCCGTTACGGTAGATGGTCGTAAAATTCACGGCCGTCTCCAGAGGCCTCACAGTACAGTACGGCAGGACAGCCGTAGGAGCCAGAATGCGACGCCGAGGGCCAACCAACCGTCAGAAATTTATTCTGATGCTGGATTTGGGCTTCTCTAACAAATTCCAACTGGAAATACATCACACATTACGGAAAATATTATTACTTATCATTGCCGTAAGACACCCATAAGGTGTCGGCCGTAAAATTGGCGCCAGGAATGGCTCACGGTACGGCTATGGCAGCCGTAATTTACGGCCGTATGCCATAGGTTACGGTGATGGTGTGCAGCCCTAAATTATCATGTTGCATCTAACACACAAACATACCTCTAATGAGTGCGCCATATCCATCGTAAGTGTGTGTCGTCGACCTGTTGCATCCATTACATATAAGAACCCTGTCGAGATAATTGGTGGCAACTGTAAGCGGGTGCCTATGATCTCTTCCAATCTCCTGTCAATGGTTTGGGCAGCAGTTTCCCACTGGCCCTGATTCAGCACTTCAGGGAACTTCTGAGACCCAAAAACACATACCACGTCTGCAAAAATATCCGCCATTTCTCGGGGTTCTGTGCCCATTTGTCAAAGTTTTTAATTTTAAAATGCATCCCAACTGTTTACTTGCCTATTCCTTGAACAGTCAAATTGCCTCCAACAGCATAAAATCTCCCGCCATTTACAGTAAAATCCCTGGCGTGGGAGAATAGCGATACACTGTTCTTCATGAATGATGATCATTTAATGAGAGCAAGCAGGGACATACTTTTGATTGTTTTTCCCCTTAGAAGTAAGGTCATTAGACGAGGTGATGCTGTCTAAAAGGCTAGGAGGGGTATTCAAGCATGTAGTTGTCAGATCGGCGTGAGTAGACGTCTGGCCAACCATTGAAATCGGTAGTGGTCTGGAAGGGGCATGGACATCCGAATGATCATGTCTAGCAAGACTGTTCGTTGGCTCCAAATGGCTGGATTCCTCCTTATCAATTGTGGGTTGTAAACGGCGGATCGCGAAGACTCTGCCAGCTAACTGGGACGTGGGGGTGGTGCAGGACATTTGGGAATGTAGATTGCAAAAGCAACACTGGATGTGGTCAAAACGAAAGCTGAGGCGGCGCCAGTTGAATACCAGCATCGAGGCTGTGTCAGAGGCTGTGTCACGTTCTAAGTTGCGAGACATGGCTATGATATATGTTCACCACGGGGGCACAGGACCCCAAAACAAACAAAACAACAGTGCTTTCAAGTGTGTGAGGGTGCACGATGCTGCAGTCAGGTTTTAAGCAGGAGCGGAGTGTCGGGAGTGGTTCAGGGGCGCGCAGGTCAAAGTGGAATGAACAAGCAAACTTCTGGAATGCAAGCAAGGTGCAAAAAGGAGTGGGGATGTATTCTGTATGTCTCTCTGTATAATACTATAGTGTACATCCATATACATAAGCTAAAGTACAAAAACTGAGAAAAGTGAAAGTGGAAAAGGAGAACAATAAGAAAAACTAAATAGTAATGTAAAATGACAAGCTAGGAACTAAGGAAAATATAAAGAATGGAGAGCCCAGAGCCCCATCCGAGGCTCAAATGGTCGCAATAAGATTGCAATAAGCCGGAATAAGTGGGATAAGACCAGAATAGGATCGGCGTAACCGTAATAAGATCAGGATAAGCGCACGCAGGTCAGAATAAGCTCGCAAAAACCGCAATAGGACCAGAATAAGCACTCGGAAATGCCTGAAAATGGGTCAGTCAGGTCGCAATAAGGTCGCAATACATAAGGTCGCACAAAGCTGATCGCACCAAGCCGATCTACTATTTTCCTCCTCTTTCCCCGTCGACCCACTCGATGTAAATCCTGATCTTGTAGGTACAAAAATTTATTCGTTCACATCAGCAAACCTGACAAGACACCGTTTTGCTTTTCGGTGTATTGTTTGTCCCATGATCTTTTCCATGCAATCTATTCCGAAAATAAAGATTTTCGTGGGTATATATTGCTGGAAAAACATTTGAGGTCGTTAGATATCTCTGTCAATGTTTTAAAGAGAATGAAAGGTTGCAAAAAACTTACTATCTGTTTGCAAAGTTTTTATTCAGTATCGGTTGAAAATTATAGCATCGACAAAGTAATCCCACACGTCAAAAGGTGAGGGAAAGTCTTTCGAGTGATGATTTCTGGTGGAAGACTTTATCATGCAAATATTTACTGCTGTCAACAATTTCGACACAATATTTTGACTGTAAGATTTTCCATCGCAAACAAAAGTATGGCAGAGTTTCAGTAGCCAATTAAAGTGGCTGTACATTATCTACAGGTCATCGAAGCCTTCTGCTTGTACGTCGTCCATCTCCCATGGTTCCTCCCCATCTTCTCCCCCAAGGTCCTCGTCATCTTCATCCTCTTCATCACTGTTTTCGTCGTCTGAGTCGATTACATATCCGTAGTCCTCTTCTACCACATCCCCCGCCTCTTCCTCCAAATCTTCAGCCTCGTTCTCGTCTTCCAGAGGGACGTCATCAACGGGATCCGTTTCCCAATTCCGGGCTTCACGTGCAAACGCTTGAGTGAAGGCATTTGTTGCCTTGTGTCCAATGCCGCCGCCCATGAATCGCATGGCCATGTCACGGTCAACGAACCTAATTAAAAGGTGAGAAATTTCGTTGTAATTGAGGAAGCCAAATACTCACATGCCAATGTAGTAGCAGCGCCAATCTTGAACTTCATTGAGGGGAAGTCGTGCAACTGATCGAGGAGGACTCAGAAGGTCCGTGCAGGTACCGTAGGCAAATCCGGGGATCATGTGTACACCCCGAATCACGACAGAAGGATCCAGAAAACCAAAGGCGCCTGGTTGTTCTGCATCCAAAAATCCTACCCGATGCAATCGCCGAGCTTGCCAACCTGCCCTATGGTCGAGATCCCGCCCAAACCACCGAATGAAGAGGAAGTCGATGCGTTGCTTGTGGGGAGATTTTGAGAGTG
>Ga0307517_10010873_pt1 | contig 12679 bp, 14 predicted proteins | sample 23_EM_MG_FD_194515 | JGI IMG/M metagenome (GOLD analysis project Ga0307517, IMG submission 194515) | Populus trichocarpa ectomycorrhiza microbial communities from riparian zone in the Pacific Northwest, United States - 23_EM | ecosystem: Host-associated > Plants > Roots > Unclassified | place...
ACGCCCACAGAGCGCGGTCCAGCAACGCCTTGCGTGCTTTATCGTCCGATTTCCTCTTCTCAGCGCGGCGGGCATCGGCGCGTGCGACGCACTGTGCACAGGAGGGGTTGTGGGTTGTGTTAGAAGGCGTGGAGGAGGAGGATGGGAAGGAGAAGGAAGAGGGTCCGCGGTGGAGATGCAGATCGTGGGCGCCTACACGGGTTGGGTCGTACGTCTCGTATACCCATGATTGCTGGGCTTGGGCTTGGGCTTGAGAGGACGACGACGAACTCGTGCTTGGCGTCGCCGACGATCTCGTGGAATCCGAATTTAAAGTCGTCGAAAAGGCAGGCATATAGGACCCAGCCGTGCCCGCCAACGACGCACATTTGCCGTCGATATTAGCATCAGGGAAACGACCACTAACGGAAAACACCGTCTCGTCGCGTCTGTGAAGCTGCTGCCACCGCTCGTGCTCGTGCTCGAGGTTCGAGTCGCCGCTCTGTTCGTATTCGTATTCGTGTTCGCGTTCAGAATCGACCCTCGAAGGCACACGATCCCAACTCCCTCTCATCCGCTCCTCGCGTTCGACTAACCCTTCTAGCACCTGGCGCTTCGCGAAGGTAACGCCGCCCATCCGGCCAGGGAACCACGCGTTGCGCATGCCGAGGTCGACAGGGAGACGCACAGTTTGCAGTCCTCGCAGCTCAGGTGGGTGTATTGAGCCTTGCGTGTGTGGGTTAGTATGCTCCGCCTCCTGGTGTTCCTGGTGTCCCTCATGTTCCTCGTCTCGTTGTTCGCCAAACGCAGGCGAAGCCTCTCCCATCTGCGTAAACTCACGATTACGCGCTAGATTCCCCGCATGCGGATCGCTCGAATCCATGTTCACCGCTGGGGTCTCATCAGGCCTTACCATCTCGCCAGCCTGAACAGCCGCCATCTCAGCCATCGACGCAGCAGTGGCCGCGGCATCTTGTGCTGCCTCCGCTTCGAGATCTGGTTCCTCGAGCGGGGTTGGGTGCAAGCTGAATTCTTGCAGGACTGGGGGTGGGACGGGTATGACGCCGCACGAAGTTGGGGTTTGGGTTGGTTGCGTTTGGGATGTGCAGGTGTGGTTGGTAGAAACGCAACCGCAGATGCGGTGGTGTTCTTCCAGTTCGACGTGGACGGGCTGCATGAGGATGTATACCCCCGCTTCGGAGAAGAGCCCGCGTTCGTCTCTGGCGCCCGGGTATTGAGGCGTGTACAACAGATGATGGAACGTTTCTCCTGTTGGGACCTGTTATCAAGAGAAAGTCGATTAGAATACAAAAAGCACAAGATAAGAATAAAATAAGACGATACGCACATAAATCCGTCCCTTCCACTGCCCGCTCATCGCACCAGGCTTATACACATCTCCAGGCGCGAAATTCGGCTTTGGATCGCTCCAATGCCTACACAACCTCATCCTCCACCACACCGTATCCCACCTCCGACTCTCCTCGTCCCCAAGCGCAATCCCCAACTTAGGCGGGTCCTCGCGTTCCTCCGCCGTCTCATCCCCCTTATCAGGGAAATTAACACCCCACGCACAGCCGGCCGTCCAGTTCCAACGCGCGCCGCGTGGGAGCGGGGAAGCTTTACCCTTGTTGAGCTCGTGGTAGTCGGCTTGGGTGGGTCCGATGGTGTGTGGGCCTGGGACGGAGGGGAGGTGGGGTGGGACGGCGATTTTGCGAACTTCGCGGCGGGATACGTAGAGCAGTTTCGCGGCGATGGAGGCGAGGGGTGGGCGGAGCGAGATGCGGGCGCGGAAGTGGGGTTGGGAGATGGAGGAATGGGATGGGTAGATGGGGTAATGTGGCGGGTTGTCGGAGGTGCTCGGGATAGGGAAGGAGAGGCGGTCAGAGGTGGGGTCTGTTAGCGGGAGGTCAAAATGGTTTGGGGGTGCCTGCGAAGCGGCGTACTGGGATATAGTATAGGTTAGTTGGAAAGGGTTAGATAAGATGAAGAGACGTACGCGAAAGGTCAGCAGGATGTAAGGTAAGACGAAGAGAATAAAGTCTTCGCGTTCACGGAGCGTTTCCGTCTGCAGTCTCTCTATTCACATGTTAGTAAAGAAATAGAAACGATCAAAGAAACATACCCTTGGTGAGAGTCAACCACAAGACCCAAAGCACACTGGCATTGCCCGTATTCTCCAACGGCCATCCATCGTTCGTATCCATCGCATCCTCCCACATCCGCCTCTTCATAAACTCTTCCGCAAACTCTTTCACACCCGCCCATTCCAATTGAGCATAATTCTTCCCATCGTTCTCGAGCAGAAGCACCAGGGCACTGAAGAGCGTCTGATCGGCCGCTCCATCGTAAACGTTGCCAGACCGCAGCTTGCGGAGAAGCGTGCAGGCGTGCACGAGCTGCTCCTTGAGGTCGGCATGAGTTGGCTGGAAGTGCCTGCGCGCGACGGCCCCGGCATCGAACTTGAACCGGAAGACACGCGCCAGCAGCGCGGGGGAGGTGGCGATAGCATGCACCTCTTTCGACGTGGTGAAGAGTGGCACCAGCGCACTCGGGGTGCCCAGTGGTCGCTGTGCGATGAGGGCGAAGAAGATGGATTGGATGACCTCGGGAGGGAGACGGGATAGGACGCCGAGACTTGGGTTGTACATGGAGATTGGGGGGAAGGAAGGGAAGGGAAGGGAAGGAAGGAAGGAACCAGGCTAGAGTGGGAAGGATAAATAGCAAAGGATGAGCATGGTGCAACGTCCTGTACGCCCGTCCGTCGTCTCGTTCGAACAGAGTTTGTTTCCAAAATAAATAAAATATAGAATAACACCCTGCAACTTTCATCTCCGTCGACGCGAGTACACCGCAGATCTCCGAGATCCATCTAATAATTACGTAACGATACCTCCCATTGAGTCATTCAAGCCCCCCCTCCCGGCAACTCATTACGGCAAGAGTTTGTTTGATCCCTCCTTATCGATTACGTCCCCCTCCCCTCCCTCTTTCCCGTCGTCGTTCCAAAATCGTAACTTCGCGGCACGCTCCCAGGGTACAAATATACATCCCACAATCCCCGCCATTTCCTACATTCGCGGAGTATGAAACACGACGGCGATCAACTCTCTTTCTTGATGCCTGTGAAATGATCATCTGCACCTTTTCTTAGCGCGTTCGCCGTGATGGCCTCATCCGAGTCATCTCAGCGAAGGTGAAAGGCTGGGAACCGGTTTTGTTTGAAGCGATGAAATGTGGGAGTTTTGACGTTAGCATGGTAAATCTATTCGCGATCTCCCCCCTTTTGCAAATACCTTGACCTGAAATGGGTTAGAATTTGGTATCCTCCATTTGTACAGACTTGTAGTAAGCAACAGACAGGAGGCTTTTTGAAGGGTTGTACTAGTGGCGACAATGACATTGACATGGAAATTTGGAAAAATGGTACTCCCGGGTCATGTGACCGATATCGTGAACCGTATGTAGATATATCGCAATTTGGCTAGGAGAGATTACCGAGAGTCCACACTTCCAGGTTGTGTATATAAGTAGGGGGTTTTATACCAACTGTAATTTACTTTGCTATGTATATAATGTATTTAATGTTGACTGGGATATACGAATTTTGCTGGTGGCCAGCTCGATAATTGTCGGCCCGGGTTGTCCCGTCCCAGTGTAGCAGTCAACGGCGCCGTTTCGTCGCAGCACCTCTGTTACCAGAAGGAGAAGGGCACTTTTTATCTGCTGTCCTCCGCGCCCGAAGTAATAGTAATAGCACGTGCAGGATCATTTTTGTCAAATTTTTGTACACATTTGGTATATTAACTAGTTATAGGTATGTACCCCCTGGAAGGCTTTTATATGCAACCCTATCAAAGTCCGCCACACCAACGTTACTCACATTTTTATGCGGTACGTTGACCATTTTTGACAACGCCAAATGACATACTCGATTGGAACGTTCACATGCTTCGTCAACTTACTGGAAGCACACAAATCAAAATGAGGGCCAAGGCGACCGGTAGGGCTAGGGGAGATTCCCTGAAACTCCCGTTAAAGGGGGGCTTGTCAAATATATTCATCACATTAAAATTCGCTCTACTCGATCCCTACCCGACGCGGTTGTGTCAATCGCAACATATGTGTATACAGTTTTAATTTCCGCCCCTGCCGCCAAGTGATGCCCGAGGTCTTATTGAAATATAAATATTAATAATACTTTGAGATGAAACTCCCTACATACCGTCGGGCCCGCATTGAATTACAGTAAGTATTTTGAATAACCGGAATATACTTATGTGCACGAAACGTTCGCGCGATCCCTTACCGATCCGTATTTATATTACACTAAAGTAAGCGCTCGTCCTCCCCCCCATCGAATGGCCTGAAAGCGATCGTAGCGAGAAATACAGGCTTTACCTATCATCCCTCTTTCGTCATTAATACACTTATCCCATGTTCAGCCACAAAGTACATAAGCAAAGGAAGCCCCTCCCGGGTCCCGAAGTCCCAACCAATAATCACTCGCGAAGCAACGGCGACCTCACGGTTCAGAAGAACTTCATCATTTCGTACCCACTGGCGTACGACATAACTGTACTTACTACTAATTATAAGTCAAACCCGTGTCCGGTTTTACTTTGTACAGGTGAGATGACTGGGAGCGGCGATCTTGTACTTCACGTTAGCGTACGTATGTGCCGACGGCGAACAACGATGACAATCAAGTTATGTCAGTTATGTCAGTTAGCTCAGACATGCTTGCATCGCGGACATGTTGGTTGATGCTGAATGGCACGCCACGAGCTGTTGAATGTGGGGCGTTCAACCGAGCCCCATGAGCGCTGCCAAGTAACCTTTTACGCGTTAGCATTACATTCCAAGCGTTTTAACAATTAAAAGTGGTTCCGATTTCCCCACCCAGTGCCGAAACCCCAAATTTCTGGGCTATGCAGCCGCAGCCCGGCGGACATGTCAATATCATCATCATCATCATCATCATCATCATCTGTCGCTGACATTCATTCCAACGTTCAAACCCCGATCAGAACACTGGCATGGTGATGTTAGATACATACCCCCTCGTATCATGGATCGTAATAACCCAACCTTCCAACCTTCCTCACACCCATTTGACCCCCTTCTGAAACCCATCACCGAGTTGAAACCCATGTGAACTCGTGCAGTAAGCAATAATTACTATGGACTCTAATCCTTATGATACTTCATTGTGTTCAGGTTCGATTGCCAAGTCACTGGCGAGTGCCAGTGACTTAGCATGGACTCTACTGTATTTACGATACTTAATTAATGCAGGGTTCGATTTGCCAAGTTGTCTTACGAGTGCCAGTGACTCGGACTCTAGTGTACTTATGATACTTAATTAGTGCAGTAGTTCAAGTTGCCAAGTGCCCAGTGACTTGTAACTTGAATGGACTTTACTTATGATATCTACTCAAGTGGTACAGGATTGCCAAGTGCTTACGACTGTTTACGATAAAACCGTAAGAAGTGCTGTTGCTTACGATAAACCCATAATCCGGCCAATCGGTGCGGGTGCAGGGCCATGATATGGCGTTTTTTTTTTGATCGAGAATGAGCGGAAGTGGAAATTGGCTAAATGGGGAAGTGATCAATGGGTAAGGATTGAGCTCGGCAGGAAAACCATTTGTGATTATTGCCTTGGGTGAGAGATTGGGGGATTTGGGGGGGGGGGTTAGAGGGTTTGGTTTGTTGAGGGGGTTGGGGGGGGGGGTAGTGCCACTCGGTAGGGGAATGGGGTTGGGGATGAGCTCGGCAGGAAAACGGAAGGAGAACAATTGCGATGATGCTGGGGTGAGAAATTGGAGATTTGCGGGGTTTGGAGGGTTTGGTTGTTGTTGGGAGGTTAGTACCGACTCGGTAGGGGGAATGGGGTTGGATGTGGGGGGTTCAAGTTGTAGGTCCAACTCCAATGCAAAAGCTAAACACCCAGTTATTCCTAGACTTCGCATCGAAGGCGAGTTCCAAGCTCAACACGCAGTTACGAGTAGCCTTGAGGCTTGATCGCCGTCTGTTTTCACCGCCTTTTTCATCATTCCAACAGAACCTGACATATAGTGGTTCTGCGACCCCAGGGGGATATGTGGCTTTACTAGTGCTGAATTTCGTAAATTATCCGGCCCATTTCGACTTGACCCTCGATGATATGTGTATTTCGTACCGTTGGGGAGCCAAGTTGGGCCGATTTCGCCAAATTGGGATGAAAGTCGTGCATCGGACCACGATTTGCGTCCCAACTTTGAACCCAACCTGCACTCTCCTCTCTCGATGTTCTCCTTCCCCTTATCTTCTGAGTGGCAAAAAAATTGACTGTTATGTAGGAAATACATGTACCTAGTATATTATCATTTTTAATTAATTAAATATATGTGCCCCAATGCACAACTCTCAAGTTGCTGTGATCCAGCTTCGAATTTTGCTCTAAAATTTGCTTGGCGGTCATGCCTCCGACTTGGCATTTCAACTTGATCAAAGTTGGGACCCAAGTTAGGCTACCGTGAATCACCCTATCAAATATCTCTAGGGAATGAAGACTGGATAAATTGGGAAGTGATCGGCATTGATTTGTATCACATTTGAGGTACAGGCTTGTAGGTCCAGGAGAATTGGTAATAGATTAGAATTCGGATATCAAATCCCCTTCCCCATTACTCTGAATCCCCATTACCAGCACCGGCCGGTTTGAATGTAAAACCAAATAAGCAGGCTTCTGTGCGCTGGGGGAATCCGACTCCGCAAAGCATTAGTTATAGACGTCCCCAAGATCCACTCCATAGCCAAGCTTGACGAAGCAAACAGTTGATCGCCGTCGTTTCAATAGCTTCCCACTCCTCATCATCAAAATGGGGACCGCGACTGATACTCAGTTTCTTCAAATCTCAGTTCTCAAATCTCAATGGGATATGTAACGCATGATATGTATATACATTACTGGAGTTCGCATGCACGTGATGGCCTGCACTTGCAACGACGCGGATCCCTTAACGGCAGGCACCCTCACGTCTTGCTGGGGGGTTTGTTACATAAAATTCACACACCCAGAAGGATTTTCACGACTCTGACATATGGGCCCCCATGTCAATGTCAGGCGCTATACATGCCATGATGGCCTGCACTTCAACGGCGGCGCGGAGGGCTCTCTGTCGTCATTCCTCAGTGGCACCCTCACGTTTGCCGGGGTGTCACATAAAACTCACACACTCAGAAGGATTTTCACGACTTTGACATACGAGCCCCCACCCATGTCAACGTCAGGCATTATAAATAAGTGTCTAAGCTATCTATGTATAATTTGTATGTAGAAACGTGAAGGGTGTATTATTAGATCCAATTGGAGGATGCTAGACGTGTTTGGCACTCTCGGGTCGTAACGGTTCAACTTCCATCTCCGTACTTCCGGCGAGGCAGTGTGGGGATAGGTAGACGATGTTCCTTCGCATGGGAGAGGTATGATAGTTTACGTGTTGACTGAGCTGATTAATGTAAGCTGGATTGGAGGATGCTGTTATACTGGAGGGGTTCTTTTGGTTCTCTATATGTATACCGTGAAACGTGAGCGAAGATCCTTTCCCACCACCACCCACTCCAAAAGCCGTTCTTCGAGGCTTCGGAGACGGTAGGCAGTTGATCGCCGTCGTTTGTTTGATATACGGAAATAAGAGGACTTCCTAGAAGACAAGATAGGTATTTCGTAGGGCATCTAGGCGCCTCTAAACATGAGCTCTCAGCCTCTCGCATATTTTTTCTCATTGGTGCCGAGGAATCTCCCAGAGGTAAGTACATATGACTTCTGAAATATCGGCCCTTGATGTGTGTGTGATTCAAGTCGGCGTTTGGGAGCGTAGGTAACGAGTTCCAGAGAGGTATCACAGAACCAAGTGAATGGTGTGGCCCGCTTGGCCATAACGTACGTGTCAGTGGCATTTGAGTTCTATAATATATATATGAAGTTTGTGTACGTTAGGAGTAGCGTAATATTCTTAAAGCTAGTGCGGCCTGAGGAATGATTGTGGAGTGCGCGGAGTTCTCTGACATATGGGGAGGTGAGTGGCTGCTCAGAAGGTAGTTTCAAATTATTGGGATAACATACGCTAGTGCGTTATGTACAACCAATCCTTTTGTTTTTGCACCCCAACACGTACAGCTCCTTCAATGAGTGGATGACGAGAGCGGCGATCAACTTGATCTAGCAGTGTTATTAAAGAACAACTCAATGGACAAAGTGCCTGTGTGCGCACCCTCAGTGCTTATCTGCTTAAATTTGACGCTGGACGCCGGCATGCGGGCCGACTGGCAGAGCTGCTGGGTTCCGCCCTGCTTTCCTTTCAGCTGCTGAGTGCATTCGTGAATTGGAAATTGCGGCGAAAAGTGGGGCGATTGTGTGCGGCGGCAAAACCCGCCGCACACATAACGTGACGACACGACTGGTTTCTTTCCTCCCCAATCCCCCTTTCTCTGATACCCTCCAGTAATAGTATGTACCCGCCAATAACTACGTGGACGCTTCCCGCGTTTGAATAAAAACCGCTCTGTTAGGAAGTTAGGGTATGGTTTTCTGCAAAGGCGGCTACATCATGGTGGGCACACACACAACGGTAAACTATGGCACTCCGCGCCCTCTGAGTCTATAATATGCTTATATATATATATATCTGGGCCTGGACTCTGTCGAGATGCGCTTTCTGATTGAAAGTTCCGCAAAGGCGGGTACCTTGAAGCTTCCTGGACCCTACTAATTTCGGTGCTTCATAAAGCTCCATAATTATCTATATACTTACTTGACACATTTGATACTAGGCACATGCCATTGCTTGACGCAGCTCGCAAGCACGCCATGTAAGGTAGGTCTCTCAAAAATAGCCGCAGCGTTCATTCTCGTTTAGTATTTCGATGTAAATACTACTTAGTTTGCGAGACGCGTCTAATTGAAGTCATGGGACTTGGTGAAACTGGTCACGTTATCGCATGGCGGATTTTGCCGCCGCACACGGTCACCACACACTGTGCCGCACTTTCCAATTCCCGGATTTACTGCAGCTGCCTGTCCAGTTCGAGTTATTTAACTGAACCCTTCATCAACCTTGAAATCAAAGCACCTGGGGTTCGCACAATCCTCCTGCATGTCACTAAGCGGCATCCGGAGCGGTTGATCACGTGAAGATGCAACCGGGATTTGTTGATGTTCAAAATCTTCCTTTTGAACATGCATTATCATATCGAGTCACTGACAAGCCCTCGTACCCCGAATCTCACGAAATGTCTTAGTGGAGCTCGGGGTTGAATTATGGGGGTATAAAAGTAGCGGCGCAGCACGTCAGCGTCCCGAACTACTCAACTACATGTTCTCAATTTCCGACCCTCAGGATGTGATTCAGAGTTCTAGGCTTAGAGAAAGTCATTCTCTGGGAACATCGCGCTGCTATTTCGTTCGATGGCGAGATCTCCTCTGCGTTCTGTGTGCTAAAACGAGTCTAGCGTCGCTGGATCTTACGCGTTGAAGCTGCTATGTATGGGCTCTGTGCTGTTGAAACGTTCCTATCATGATTCTACCTGTCGGTCCTATGCCACCCGTGTGGCGTAGGCGTGTGTACGTCGGACTCGGAAACGTCTTTGCCTTCCATTGTGATCTTGGTGGCCCAGGCTGCCCAGTGTCTACGCTCGTCTCGGAAGGCTCTTGACGATAAAGAAAGGTAAAAGAATACCTGGGCATCTTGGATTCATGATAACGGATGAACAATCCAGACTACGTCAGCAGGAGTCATCATACAGGGCCCAATCTGTGGCGCCTGAGCTTTCGCGCTACCCATGCATCGGCGGGCGGTGGGTGTTAATCCGAGGCGTGCTGGGTTACGGCATGATCCATTTAGGATTATGCCCAGGCGATTTTTACGTGGAAAGCTCAGGGCCAACGGCGTCCCTGACTTCTTCACGTCGCTGTTGATGACCACAGACTTTGTTGTGGATGCCCATTTCCCAAGGGTTTGTGAGTCTGCTGGTCCTCGGGGATTGGCACCGTCGAGATGGGAATGTGCTGATGTGTTGACAGAATCTATCGTAGGCGATTGTAATGTTTTGGGGGAATTAGTGAGTTGTCGTGTCATTTTTGTTGGAAGGTCTGTTGGTTTTTCTTTTTTTTTTTTTACAAGATTGTGGGATACCGAAATGAAAAACTCGCGGCGTTCTTCAACTTGGGCAGCGTCCCTGGGCAAGTATGTTACATATTCCTTGTTGTTATGGGCTGACCGCCGAGATCCAATGCAGGACTATGCGTGCATAATGAAATCTGGGCGTTTATCTCGGGTGGGGATGAGATTGTGGGAGTTACGCCACCATATCGATTCCTTCTTGCTTTCAGATTTGAATGACACCCTTAGTCAGGTTGGCGCCCCTCGCTTCGTCCGTTTCATTGAGGATTCTAATTCTGTCATATTTCAGGTCTCAGGCTTCGTGGCTGTTATATGTTTTAGGATTATGAAGAATTCCCCGTGTCGCCACCGCGTGGGGATATTATTCCTGGTCCTGACGTGCTGAACTTCGCATCCGAAACCCATTGTTGGAATCTTCCTTCACCAGTTTCGCACTTAGGAGAGAACATTGAGCTATGTTAATCCACAATTTTCCAATTTTGAGGCCATGTAGATCAACGACCAGCGTCCACGCACGTTCGTGTTACTTTTTTTTATTACTAATCACTATTTTTAAGATGCGCTGGAACGACTTCCTCGTCGTTATTACATACCGCCGAATTCTCGTTGGTGTCTAGGTCATTATGTAACGAGCAGGTGAGTCGATGAGAGAACTGAGTAGTTGAATTCTACTCATTCCACTCACCCGACAGATCGACCTTGCTCAAATTGAAGGGTAGACTAATGGCGCTATGAAGTCGCCGTCGATGCGGTGCCTCGCGGTGACGCTCAGGATGCATCAATTCTATGTATCGGTCAATTCACGAACCACTGGACGGGACGACTTTACTGCGCATCATAGCGCCCATGAAGCATGAATCTTGCGCTTCATCCTTGCGAACAAAGCTACGGTTCTAGACTTAGATACTCATTGAATCCGGCTCCAACTGTGTTTGCCGACATATTTCCAATTGAATGAGTGCGTTTTTTCAAAACTTTATTTCTTCTTTTGATTCGTGTTTGAGGGTCTGGACCCAACCACGAACATCAATCTATTTGCACCACCAGGTTGCCCATGGAATAAGAAATCGGTTACATGTTACCTGACCGCTAACCTACTCTTTGGAGCACGCAAAAGGGGCACGAAGGAGGGTTCTTATTCAATGAATACCGCCGCTCAAGCCCGCACGGGTGTGTTATTTATATCGAGTCTATTTAAATAAATTCTAATTTCGGATCATTTTTTTCAAATTCGAAAAGATTCAGTGGCCAGCCCGCTAGTTTAGCGAGGCCTCTCTTTGGGACTGGACCCTGGTTTCGTTCAGGATCAAGTAAACAACGAGGATCTTGGGCTTGAACTGCTTTCCTGCCCAAAGTTAACTTTGGCGGCGGAACTGTGTTGTAGCTCTGGCGCCCACTTTGGGTTACATAACCCTCTCCGCAGACCAAAGGCTTCATTGGAAGATAGGATATCAAAAGATAATGAGTAATCCTTCTTTGATCTAAAATTAGATTATTTCTCTTACAGGGCCTCTCGGTTGGTGAACACAGAAACCCAGCATAAGATACGGGACTGCTCTCTACCAGGTCATCTGATGTTAGGCAGGTATACTTGGATTCAATTGCCTTCTCACATCATCTACTCACGTAGACCAGCGCGAGGTAAAAACCACGGCAACTAGAGGTCGAGAGTCAGAATATTAATAGCAGCACCTCTGACCGAAGGCGAGTACAGAAACCCTGCGCATCCGAGGTCCGGGCATGTTTTATCGAACAAGCGCGCCGAGTAGTCGACCGACTCAATTGTTTGCGCTCCTCGGCCCCCTTCTTCTCTCAGATCCTGTGGGCTTGAGTTCGATCAATATATTCGTGGATAACCACGCTAATTTTGGTTCATATTATCCCACAATTTGGCCGTGTTTCATGGAGAATTCGGACGGTGCTAGCATTGGATCATGCTCGCCTCCTTGCCTGGTATGTATGTCTTCGTGGAATGTTCCTGGTGGGCGCTCCGAAAATTCATCAGCTAGCCTTCTAGCCACTTCGCAGGGCTGCATGTCAGCAATTAAACACCACACCTCGCGGGTGCAACAGGACCAAATGGGACCATCTCGCCCAGCGAAACGGATGGCCTTAATTAAACTGGCGCGAACGGTAGGGTTGGATTTAATCTCTCGTCACAGTTAAATATCGATAAGAGTGAGTTCCAGTATTCATATCCCTGGTTTATACAATATAATTGACCCCTTGTCGTAAAACATTCAGCCATGCTCTCCGCGGTTGAGTCGTTCAAGAGCAGAATTTGCACTAATAGGACATGAAATGCCACTGCCTCCATCTGGATATACCTCATGCTTCGCGATCTACGATTGCAGTCAATCTGTCATTCCATTCATAAACCTAGGATACGAACGACTCGCTTTTGTCCTATGCTCGGTTTGATTTTTTTCTAAAACAGATGTGGAGAACAAAGACCAACGGGACCCTGGCCTCTCGCGTAGACAAGTCCCAGGAATTATGAGAGTCTAGGCTTCAAAAAGTTCCGTTTTTTT
>Ga0307517_10010875_pt1 | contig 12677 bp, 6 predicted proteins | sample 23_EM_MG_FD_194515 | JGI IMG/M metagenome (GOLD analysis project Ga0307517, IMG submission 194515) | Populus trichocarpa ectomycorrhiza microbial communities from riparian zone in the Pacific Northwest, United States - 23_EM | ecosystem: Host-associated > Plants > Roots > Unclassified | place...
TTACTTAAAATTTTTATCATCTGAGAGTCCCTAGACCTTATAAAATAGAATTGATTTGCAGGTGTTGAGTTTTTTTACCACCATCTACTTTCCAAGTTCTAGAGAAAATAATATTAACATTTATATATAATTATCCACTATCCAAACATTAAAAAATCTTCTTCCTCATCATATTAAATCTTGAAACATTATCGGATGTTATAAAACAATTAAAAAATATATATTAACCTAGCTAGTTCAATGTACGCATGCTATTTAGTTTTGTTAATTATTTCTCGCAAGATGACGATGACAGTCGCATTGGAGGGCTCAAATTATAAATATCATAAAGCTTTAGAAACATCATAAAATATTTTGAAAACTTTTTGCAGGCCAGTAATAATTTTTAAGGTTCTAACTTGAAAGCATGCTGAGACTAACGTAGTTTTTTTTTTATTATTATTATTGTGTGGCAAGGCACAGCTTTATGGAGCTCTACGTTTACCTGCTCAGATAGAGCCACTCATGAAGATTTTTTAATGTCAATGAAGATTAAATTAAGATGTACGGAGATATGATTAAAAAGTTAATTTTTTCATGGTATAACTTAATCTCTTGCATGGTCTATAAGTAAGAGCAACGTTTTGTATTTAGGGATAATTGCATTATTAATTAATACACCAATGTTATACTTTTTTTTCAATTAAGGACTTAAACTTTAATTTTTTCATTTGAGTACATCAATTTTATCAAAATTCTCAATCAGGTATTTGCATCCACCCTCCTCAATTTCTTATTTATTCGATAAAGTGCCATTTATCCTTAAATCTCTCTTGATAGAATCATTAAACCACACCCAACCATTGATTCTTTCCATTATTTTCTTCTTCTCTATCCCTTTTGTTTTATGTGTCTGCCGACTAAAATGTTGATCACAGGATTTGATTGGATACCAACATGGAGAAGAAGAAGAAGAGGCATGAATGGGCAAATGGTCCTTTGTTGACATTGTTTTCGCATATTAATTATTCGGTTGTGACACTGATTCCCACAAAACCCAAAGAGTGAGGGGAAATTGGCTAGATTTATCGATGCTCATTTAAGTTTTTTTTTTTTTAATAACATAGTGATTAAGAAATATACTAAAAAATAACGTAGTTATATTTCTCAAAGTAATATATAGTTTAATGAGAGGCGCAGGCGCGTGACCGACCGCAAAAGCTGGAAAATGGCCTTTGTTATTGTAGTTATAGCTTCTTCTTTTTTTATTTTAAATTTCATATTAGAAAAAAATATTTTTTTTTAGAAATATTGAGTATATATATTAATGGGCTTTAAATTTCGCATTTAAACAAAAAAAAAAGGTCTTGTCCGGGTCACGGGTTGATCAACCGGCTCGATCGGGTTTGGCCGGGTCGTTGCACCGGCCGGTCTTTTGACAAACCCGGACCGGTCTAGCTTCCGGTTCGACCCACCAGGCCGGTCCGGGTTTAATAACTATGGTTATAAGGTCATGACGCACTTCTTGCTTGATCGCGCATGATCCACCGGCATGTTTTCTATAACTGTTATATTTTAAAAAATAAGTTATTATGATATTTTGGATATATATTCTTAGTCAATGTGTTGTTTTTGAAAAAACCACTCCATGCCAACTGCATTCTTACAAATGTGTAAGATAATAAATACTGCTATTTTAGCAACATTAATAATAATAATAAAAAACTAATAGGATCGATGTTTTATATTGTGCATTCTAAGAGCTTTCACAGTGGATCCCCACAGTACTTATTTTGTTATTTTTACTTAATTATTTAATGTTGTGTTGATTAAAAAATAAATCATCTTAAAAATTAAACTTGATGATTTATTTTTTAATAATGAGCATGGAGATTTTACGATGTTAGTGGATTTCTCATCAATCACTCGGTTGATGTTTAATTAAATAAAATAAAATAAAATTTTATTAATTTAAAAGAATTAGAATTTCACGAATCAAATTTCAAGTTTAAATAAACGTTCAGTCTTTTTTATTTGCTAGCATTAATAACAGGACTGATTTGCCCGAGCTCCACTCAAAACTCTATCTTGAAAAAATAGTTATAAAATACTACAATTTACAATTTTTTTAACCTAATTTTTCAAATCATAACAGCAAAAATGATTACAATATCAAAAGCAGATTTATTGTCAATGTTTTTATATCATATAGTTAAATAAAAGGAGTTCATGAGGAGCGGTTGGGAGATGGCTATATTTACCTTTCTCCGTTGCTAGTCCTTAAATGAAAGCTGTAATCAAACAAAAAGCAGACAAACAAGTGATGATGACTGATGGATACGTAACGAGTTACATATACAAGAATTTCAAAATAGAAGACAATGAGGCAATTATTAGTGGCGGGGCCCATTCCAGCTAGTTGTCGAAAAAAATATAGCTGTAAGATTGTGAGAAACAACCACATGGGTGTCTGTCATGATTAAACATTACAACGATTCCATTATCTAATCAAAGAAAAAGGCTCTCTTTTCCTAGGGACCTTTGATTACTTTGTGATGATTGTTAATTGGACAGCACCACCTCTTGTCCTCAGCTTTTGTTTCCATAAAGTTTTGTTTTCATAGCTCTCTTTTCTCAGCCATGCATTTACTCCATCTAGATGGCCCAAAATCTCCACCCACCACCCACCACGATTTGGCACTGATAATTGCTCATTACGGCAGTAGTTAGAGGCCATGACTTCAGTCCTTCACCAGTGCTCTTTCCACTAAACACAGGCGGATGATTATTTCGTGCAAGTGAGGTGAGGTGAGGTGAGGCGAGGGTTAAAAACACAGTATATTTTCGCCATGTCAAGCCACATGGGATAACATATATTATTGGTAGCCAAAAAATGGATCCACAGAGGCGATTGGCGTTCTTCCTGTAGTCAAGTTTAATAAAATACGCTTGTCTTGTTCAGTTTGGAAACTTCATTTTCTTTATAAGTTGCGAAAGGAAAGGAAACACTGCCTAAAAGCAGTATATCTGTTTATATTACGTTGAGTGAAAGCAGGAATCCATAATTTACGACAGATTTTAAAGCAGCTATGATTCCCATGTCACTGGCTCTTACGCGTGATGACCTGTAAAGTTTAGAAAGAATGGCAGATTTCGTGAATTCCCGCTCCCCACTGACTACTGAGGTCTATCTAATCTATCCTTTCAAGTGGGATTGTTCAGATAGAACCTGCAAATTCTGTGGCCAACTGCTCGCGGAGGATGAAGACATGGAAGCACCTGTCTACAAAACATGTGGCTGCAAGAAGAAGTGCTTATAACTGGCAAGAAAAGAGAGTACAAATACACCCAGTAAACTGAATATTACTTGATTCACAGTGTAGCTCATCATTAACTGGGAACTTTCTCAAGTGTCCCAAGAGAAATCCAAAGACACTGGCCTTGTAATGCTGGCCAACGGCCATGAGATGGCTTCGGAATATTGGAAATCACATACGAAAACTCGTAATCCTTCAACATCGCACCCCTGTGATCGGCATCCGACTCTGTAGGAAAATGCATTACCTTTAGTGCTTGCCTTTTAAGACAGAGATACTCAATAAGCCGGCCACTAATTGGAATAACATTCAGGAATCCAGAGATAATGGTGCCACGTGGGAAAATGATTATTTAACAGCCATCAATACCTTGCATTTCTACTCTAGGACTGCTTTTACTCGTGCATATATCTGTCCCTAACTGTAGTATCAAAACTTGATTGGTTTCCATATATAAGAAAACCAGAGTATATTACACTAGTGCCATTGCAGAAGATTTGAAGAGTTAAACAACTAGTTATAAAGCACTGCTAAATTTGATAAGCTTCATAACCTTCTCCGCTAGCTCCAATTCCTATTCGGAGTTCTAGACAACAATTCATTCGAGCCAAACCAGGTTTCATCCTGTTATATATATAAACCCCGTGGAGACCGACCTAGGAGCCAAGAGAATCTTCCCTATTCCTATGCAAACCTCAGTTTCTATTCTCCCTGCACTTTAAAACAGGATAAGTTACCAGAAGTATAACATTTTATATACTGCCTGAATTCTCCAATATGAGGTCGGAAAGACATGTCATGAAGATGAAAGACTTGAAGTTCGGGCCTCAACTGATAGCTACACTTCTGGTTCTGTGCTTCTGTTACACGTATGCGGTAGCAGAAGTGAAGAAGCAAACGAAGAAGACTTTCATAATTCAAATGGACAAGTCCAATATGCCAGCGACTTACTATGATCATTTCCAATGGTATGATTCATCTTTAAAATCCGTATCAGAATCTGCTGACATGCTTTACACTTACAACAACATAATCCATGGCTTTTCCACCCAACTCACACCAGACGAAGCTGAATTACTTGAAAAACAATCCGGAATTCTATCGGTCCTACCGGAAATGATTTACAAGCTGCACACAACTCATACCCCGGAGTTCCTTGGATTGGGAAAAAGTGATGCTGTCCTCCTCCCTGCATCTGCCTCCCTAAGTGAGGTGATTGTTGGAGTACTGGACACCGGTGTCTGGCCAGAGATAAAAAGCTTTGGTGACACAGGGCTTGGCCCAATACCAAGTACCTGGAAAGGTTCTTGTCAGGTGGGTAAGAACTTCAATTCATCAAGCTGTAACCGGAAACTGATAGGTGCACAATATTTCTCAAAAGGGTATGAAGCAGCATTCGGACCTATTGACGAAACAATGGAGTCAAAATCACCAAGAGACGATGATGGCCATGGAACCCACACTGCAACTACAGCAGCTGGATCAGCTGTCTCGGGAGCTAGCCTTTTCGGGTATGCTTCTGGGATAGCACGTGGAATGGCTACAGAAGCTCGAGTAGCAGCTTACAAGGTGTGTTGGTTGGGTGGATGTTTTAGCTCTGATATTTTAGCAGCAATGGAAAAGGCTGTTGCAGATGGCGTTAATGTCATGTCAATGTCTATTGGAGGAGGACTCTCAGATTACACTCGAGATACAGTTGCGATTGGAGCTTTCCGAGCAGCAGCACAGGGAATTCTTGTCTCATGCTCGGCTGGAAATGGTGGGCCAAGTCCAGGCAGCTTGTCTAATGTCGCTCCTTGGATAACCACTGTAGGTGCTGGAACGTTGGACCGTGATTTCCCAGCCTTTGTGAGCCTTGGAGATGGTAAGAAGTACTCGGGTATATCGCTTTATAGTGGAAAGCCATTATCTGATTCGTTGGTGCCCCTGGTTTATGCTGGTAACGTGAGCAATTCCACAAGCGGCAGCCTTTGCATGATAGGAACTTTGATTCCTGCACAAGTTGCAGGGAAAATTGTGATATGTGATCGAGGGGGGAATAGCAGGGTCCAAAAGGGCTTGGTGGTGAAAGATTCTGGTGGCCTAGGGATGATTCTTGCAAACACAGAGCTGTATGGGGAAGAGCTAGTCGCTGACGCACATCTTCTTCCCACAGCCGCTGTGGGCCTAAGAACCGCAAATGCAATTAAGAATTATGCCTTCCTTGATCCAAAGCCAATGGGGACGATTGCTTCTGGAGGTACAAAGCTTGGAGTTGAACCATCGCCTGTGGTAGCGGCATTCAGTTCCAGAGGTCCAAATCTGGTCACTCCAGAAGTACTCAAACCAGACCTAATAGCACCAGGAGTCAACATACTAGCGGGATGGACTGGGGGAGCTGGCCCAACTGGGCTAACAAACGACAAGAGGCATGTAGAATTCAATATCATTTCAGGTACATCAATGTCATGTCCCCATGTAAGTGGGTTGGCTGCACTCATCAAGGCTGCTCACCAGGACTGGAGTCCAGCAGCCATTAAGTCCGCTCTCATGACCACAGCCTATGCAACATACAAAAATGGGGAAAACTTATTAGACGTGGCTACAGGAAAACCATCTACGCCATTCGATTATGGAGCTGGACATGTAAATCCAGTAGCAGCCCTTGATCCTGGCCTCGTCTATGATGCCACTGTTGATGACTACATAAGCTTCTTTTGTGCTTTAAACTATAGTGCATCAGACATTAAACAAATCACAACTAAAGACTTCATTTGCGACTCAAGCAAGAAATACAGCCTGGGGGATCTTAATTACCCATCGTTCTCTGTTCCACTACAAACTGCTTCAGGCAAGGAGGGCGGAGCTGGGGTGAAAAGTACAGTCAAATACACCAGGACTCTGACAAATGTTGGTGCTCCAGCAACATACAAGGTTTCGATGACATCACAAACTACATCTGTTAAGATGTTAGTTGAGCCAGAATCCCTGAGCTTTGCCAAAGAATATGAGAAAAAGAGTTACACGGTGACTTTTACCGCTACATCCATGCCCTCCGGTACGAACAGCTTTGCTCATCTGGAGTGGTCAGACGGGAAGCATGTTGTCCGTAGTCCAATAGCTTTCAGCTGGACATGATCCGAAATCTTGAAGAAATCCCATAAATGATTATCATTCATAGGACATGTGCCTGAATTTCTGTGTATTTTTAATCTCTTCTCTGATGTTCCAACAAATGTGCCGGTTGAACCAGCTGTAACGTTTATATTTGCTCTCTGAGGTGATCAGAGGACGTAGAAAAAAAAGGGAGAATAATTGTACAGAAGCCCATGGAAAGAATTGTATGTGAACTGAAAATGGATCTCCAGTTGTCTTTATAAGAGGCTCTGAATCTAAAGCCTTTAAACAATTTATGCTTCATGGCTGAAGATTAAAGAGGGAGTTAATTATGTTCGCGTATGCATCAAGTGAAACCGAACTTCAACAAGAGGAGAAATCCAGTCGCCAAACGAAAAGGCTCCCATGTTGAAATTGCTTACGTGAAGTTATCATATGCCCAAGAACTAATTGGGAAAAGGGGTTTCACAAAGACCTAGCTTAAGAAGAACACGAGGGGGTGTAAAATCATCAAAGACATCCCTCAAACTAATTTAACTGAAATAAGAAGTACAATATAGACACAATGTAGTGTTGAAGTTCTAATAACAAGAAGATTTGTGGAGATTCCCGCCATTCATCAGTTTTGACATCCTATGGAATGAATTCCTCACCATATCACTAGCTCCTTCAGCAGTTGCCTAGTTCAACTGATTCACTATCGGTCTACAACATCATGGAAGAAGTATCAACTACTTAATTATGTAACCTGAGGTTCATTTTTTATCAAACAATGGCAAGCTGCAGTCCAGCACTACAGTAGAATCATATTAACAAAAACACACTGAGCAACCCAACAACCTCAAGACATTAGAAGGATACGCAAGCTGTATCCACAAAGCCCGTTCCAAAGCCAATGTTCAGTTTATGACCACCACCTGAGCAAACCGCCTTTGCGTGTGCTTCCATCAATGGCTTCTCCAAGCCATCATTATCGCCAAGCTATTCGAGTCCATTATCTTGTCTTCACTAAAACTAACCCTATATTCTAAGTAATTCTCACTAGAATCAGAATTTGACTTCCCTTTCCCTGCACATGCAATTGTTCCTAATATTAACCCAGACCGAATTCCTGTACAATTAGAGGATACCTTCGTAATTATAATGAGACGAAATCTGTTTTAGTTAATTACTACTGGGGATGAAGAGGAAATCATGAGGGAATTTCTATTTACTCTACCAGCAAGCATTCAGGAGAACTTCGTAGGCGTCTTGGTGGCCAGCTTCCATGGCGACGTGCATGAGCGGAGGGAGGCCATTGCTGTCGAAGCAAGTAACTTTGTTTCTGTTTCTGTATTTATTTTAGTTGATTATAAAATATGATTCTTGCTGGTTATAATAATAAATAAATAAAAACTAATTAATGGTAATATAAATGGTAAATGATAAAATTTTAAAAATAACAATTTAAATAAAAAACAAAAAAAAAACTGATAAACTTTTTAAACCTAAACAAAAATTTTAAACTCACAATCTATTAAATTCTCAACCCGGGTTCTTAATGATCAGCAAAAGTAAAACCAGCAAAGTAGACTGGAGTAATCAAAATGGAAATACTCTGTTTTGCTGCGTGACGCTTTGGGTGCCATTTATGTCCGATACCAGTCTCCGTTTCTTTCTTATTGTACCAAAAAAAAAAAAAAAACCTGCCTTAATTGCCAAGAAGTTCTGTGAGACGTTTTCATCTCCATAAAATAATTTGTAGACATTGTAGATAATTCATAAAACACTGAAAGGAGTTCATCGATTAGTGAAGTGTAGATATAAAGGCATCACGAGATACAGCTACAAACTTGCACCAAGTCAAATAATAAAACATCAGGTTCTTTGTTAGAAATTTACTCTGGTTGCCACTTCGCCAGGAAGATGCTGCATGGAAACCGGGTACTTTTGGGGGATATTCTGATTTCGGCTTTTAAATCATCATTTATTTCATTGACGTACAAACTATCCTGGCATGTAGAATTTCTATGATCCATTAAATTGAACAATGGGATTTCGACACTACAGTACCTTGAACATAGAAATAGGTTGAAGAGCAAGCTGCTTCTTTTTTTTTTACAGTGCCATGACAATTGGAAACTTCATGGGAAAAAAAGAGAAAAAAAACACAAGAAATGCATAAACTTTGCTTCATAACAAATACTCAAGACTGATTGTCATCACTTTCTTCTTTTTTGGCCAATTCCATGCCCTGGAATGTGACAGTAGATGACCTATACTGGCTTCCAAAGGCAGTGCCAAAGCCCCATCCAAGGCCTAGACCAACCCCACAGCCTGCACCTGCAAAACAAAGGTCCTAATTCTGAACAATTCTTGAATGCATTATTTATAGACCAAGAGATATATATGAATGATAGTCTAAGATCTACATTTGAGGAAAGAGACAAGAAGGTGCATACCTGCACCAAGACCCAAAATATTCACAGGCATGCCTGCACCAGACAAACATATACGTAAGCAAATTGGTAGCTCAGTTCACACTCAAAGGGAAGATTTACGCAGAGTCTCAAACAGCAAGTCAGATGAGGTGACTATTCTACCACACACATCAACCAGACAAGTTTTATATCAAGGATCATGGGATCGTCATGCAAAATTCTAAATATCACAAAGATGTTCTTGACGATCGGATATCATTCACAACAGTTATTGGATGTAGCTCATATTTTGCAAAACATGAGAACACAATCAGCTGTTTTCTGTCGGCTGTGGTAGAAGGTAAAGGCAACACTAGATCAATTCATTGAAATTATGCCCCAGCCATGAATAGCAAGCGACACATAGCTCCACTGAGCAAGATTGAAGCACCGAGACTAGTTGGGTTGAACAAGAATTGAAGTCCAACCACACTTAGCCAAACGGATCCATGCATCACCCACATCTACCAGACAATCAACGCTGTAGAAGGACAGTTTGTTGTTTTCTCTCCAGAAAGACCAGCTAATGTGAAGACTACACTAAAAATACCCTTACCACCTTAAGAGAATGGCAAAGTGATGATTGTTAGATTCTTCATTCCTTAGGTTCTACGAATTTCTCAACAATTTCACTGTCCAAGCAAAGTATTTATTTATATATACTGCCCTAGAAAAAAAAAAAAAAAAAAACCCAAAAATACATGACAAAGAAGAAGAAGATGAGCAGAAGATTCAAAATTGAATTTGGATCAATAGCAGTGATAAAGCAGTGTTTAGTTATGAAAAATTAAGGACAACACTTTAAGAAAATAAGGCAACCCCATAATCAAAACTCAAGGCAGAAATCACTCCCAACCCAACCGCCTATTCCAATCAAATAAGATCCCCACAATTCAGAGAAGCAGCATGATATTTTTAGCTTAGCTGGGTTTTCTTCAAATAACATCACAAGCAAGACTTTAAAGTGAAATAAAAAAAGGAAAGGGAAAAGGAACTGACCCCCAAAACCCCAGCCTACGCCAAAGCCACAACCAACACCTAAACCTGAAATCAAATTTCGCATAAACGACAGAGAGATAGAAGAAGAAAATCAGAATTAATTGTAGTAATAAGCATACCGAATCCAACACCAGGTCCACTAAAATTTGTAAGCACCATTGCTTTTGGAGCTGCGCAGCAACAGTTGGTATATAAATAAAATAAAATCAATCAGAGGCACTTAAGAGTAAGAATATACCGTAGTCGAGTGGAGGAACGATTTCAAAAATACAACTCTCTCTCTCTCTTTTCCTTCGCTTCTATAGCTGAAGAAGGAACAAATACCCAGCCCACCAAGAATTCAAAATAGGCCTCTCAAGCCTACAAACTATTGTTATATTAACTGGCCCGGTCCACTTAGAAAGGATGTCATCTACCAATTCCCAATTCCCTTCCATTAACTCAACTTTTGACTACTTTTAGGTAAAGCTACATGATGATGATCATCACCAAATTGTCGGAAATCATCTTATCAATCCAAATTTTATTTTTGCAGGCCGCGGAATGCGAGCAACACCGTAGACTTTCGATGGAAGGGTCAGGGGTGTCAGGGAGCGGGAGGATCTCAGCCAAGCTGTTGCCGACTATTCAATCCTGTTACACCCACACTCTGGTAGTCTCGTGTTGCGGCAACATCGTCATCATATTTTTTCGGAAAAAACTAAAATTTCAACAATATATACAGAAACATAGAAAAACTTCCAGTGGAATAAATTTCGTACGAAATATATCTGAGTTGTTTTTTACCCGGATCTCACATGCAAAATCGATCAACTTGACTGTTCATATGCAACCACTACCACTAGATCAATCAGCCTGACTGATGAATCGCGACTAGATAAGACATTGCCAGGTTTGGGCCTCTCTCCAACCCCAAACAGTACTATTTAGGCCTCGACCCAACCCCTAACTATCCTCCCATGCAAATTCTCAAGAAGTCCCATGAGTAGCAGTTGCACACACCATAAAGCAAAAGTGACAAGTTCCAAGAAAGTCAGTGTAACGCTGCATTATCCTCTACAATTGACAATACGATGCCCACCCTTCTCGGTCAAGGGTTATTTCTTGTCCGCATATCTCCTCAAAAGATGCAAAGCAAGCATTAATCTCTGCGTCAATGGAGAACACTTATCTTTCTACTAATTACATAACAAGAAATAACAACTAATTACTCAGCTTTTTATATATTCTTTATCGTTATACTACCCTTAACGAGTTAAGCTAACATGATCAAACTATATAAATATTTTAATATAATAGGTAAGAGTTTAAGACGAAACAATTTAACTTCACACAAGTTCATTTATAACCCAAAACATAAAACTATATTCAGAACAATAGAGTAGACCACACACTCCCCCCACCATATTTTTCTCCTGCTCTCACTTTTGATACATTATTTTTCTTCCTATATTTATTGATTTAAACATTAGATAATTTTTTATTTCGATAAAAAAAAACTTATTTTTGGAATGAACGTGGAAATCATGTTTTTTTTTAATTAACTTAAAATAATAATTTCTCTGCCCGTTAAAATCATGTCAAATCCTTAATCATAATAAAGAAGCAATTCTATACTCAGTTATTAAATAATTTCTTCAAATTTATTTACTAATAAAATAAATAATTAAACTTATTATATATCAAGAATTCAATTTGTGTTGAAATAGTAACTAAATACTATTTATCCTGGAATTGTTTTTGAGATAGAAGAGAAAGTTACATGGTGTTTCAAGCGAAGTTAGTTTTACGTACAATCGGTTTATCACACTAAGATAAATTCTTTTCAATCATATATTAGCTGTTTTAAAAAATCTGCTTGTTAAAGATTTTATTTAAAATTTAGTTTAGCAGCTCTTGTTAGCCTTTAAAGATGTGTCAAGAATAATCTGAGAGGGATGCCTGATAGTAAAGGTATGTACTTTCTCTTTAGCTATTACTAAATGATATGCCCGCACGATGCTGTGAGTTTATGACATGTTTATGTGTTGTCGTGGGTTTATAGAAAAAATAAAAAAAATTATATAAAGAAAAACTGTTATAATCCATAATATTTTTAAAAAAAAAACTACGAAGTTAAAGTCTCAACCAGTTTAATATTAATAAAAAATCGACAAAGATAAATTTAGAAAAAATCATAAAAAAAAAACGAATGGAAAAGAAACCATGCAGAGAAATACTGTAGCAATCAATATTGTTTCATGAGGAAATCTACATTTGTAATTCTCAACTAGTTCTATATAAAAAACAAAAAAAAAAGCAAAAAAATAGAAAAAAATAGGAAAAAAACATGTGGGAAAAGTTAAAGTTAAATTCTCAACCTGTTCAATATTAAAAAAAAAATCAACAAAGATAATTAAAAAAAACACGTGGGGAAATACTGTAGCCAAACAAAAATCATCTGGGGAAACACTGTAGCAATCCATAATGTTTTAAAGAAAAAAACTACAAAACTAAATTTTCAACCAATTCAATATGAAAAAAATAAAATTGACAAAGATCTTTCTGGAAAAAAACAAAAAAAAAATTATTTTAAAAAAAACTATGTAGGGAAACATTGTAGTAATTCATAATATTTTAAAGAAAAAAATTATAAAACTAAATTCTCAATTAGCTCAATATTAAAAAAAGTAAAATCGACAAAAACAATTATGAAAAAAACAAAAAAAAACATGTGGGGAAATATTGCAACAAATCAAAAACCACGTAGGGAAACACTGTAGCAATCCACAATGTTTTTTTTTAAAAAAACTACGAAGCTAAATTCTCAAGCAGCTCAATATGAAAA
>Ga0307517_10010876_pt1 | contig 12676 bp, 14 predicted proteins | sample 23_EM_MG_FD_194515 | JGI IMG/M metagenome (GOLD analysis project Ga0307517, IMG submission 194515) | Populus trichocarpa ectomycorrhiza microbial communities from riparian zone in the Pacific Northwest, United States - 23_EM | ecosystem: Host-associated > Plants > Roots > Unclassified | place...
GTGAGCGCCACGATTTCGCAAAGTGATGGGCTATGGAGCTTCCCGGCGGAGCAGAGCTCCGCACGTAAACAAAAAATCGTGAATGTGTTTTTTCAAAATCGTGCTATCGAATTGCAAGCAGCTGTAACCTTCTTCAAGGGGACGGCACCCGGTGGGCCGGTGGCGGCACAAATCCTGTATTGCAGGGCCCAAATCCTTGATCGACACCATGCGCTTTGCTCGAACGCATTCTCCGGGGATGAATACGTCGTCCTCAGTCATGTCTTACAACCCCGCGGGAACTCAAGCTCCACCATATTTACAAGATGGCCCTTCGAAACTCACACCCGAAGAGTGCAAGGCTCTCTTATCCAATTTCGACGTCGACGACCGCAACAGCGGCGAACCACCTCGCTACGAAGACGAAGAGTAAAACGAGCCTCGAGAGCGCATCCCGTTACGAAAGAGGAAGATTGGTTGTACTGCTGGAGGTCTCATTGTTTTGATTCTCGGAGCTTCGTTCCTCGTGCCCGCGTCGGGGATATGGTGGGGCGGCATGAGTACTGTGTATAAGCCGACCAACGGATCCTTCAAAGCTACTGAGCAACGGGACGCACGAGTTCAAACGTACGGTTTTGATTGTGTCTGTCGACGGTCTTCGGCGAGTTCCGCACCGGTCACGCTTACCCTTTGGGTGCTCATACAGCACAACGTCGGTCGACTCGGAGCGAACTCCTCATAAAGTCTAGCTTGTTTATACCACTGACTCCGAATCGACTGGTTCCGGGTCGGTATGCCAGCAGACCCCGAACCTGGGGGGTTTTCATGATGTAATGTCGGCTTTACCGCGAGGAGCGGAGAGGAAGGGAAGGCGGACGCGTATCACCGTCAGATCACCTCTAGCAAGCCAGAGACGACTTGGGTGACTGTATCTCAGAGTCCGGGGACTTTCAGCAATAAGAGGAAGGGTGCTCGGTAGCCGGTGAGGTGTCTTGAGTGTCAGAGGACGTCGCTTCCTCCCTCTCCCTCTCCCTCCCGACGAACCCACCCCGCAGACCGGCAATGGGACGCTACCCGTGGGCAGAAGCCCTTCTCTTCGAGATCCTTCGCATTTGTCTTTTCTACCCAACACGCCACCATGCCTATCGGGCGGTTGTCCTCGCCGCCATCATCTACATTGCAGCCCAAATTTACCAAACCTCGGAGGTCACTGACCCACTCGTGGTGACATTCCTCGTGGGCTGTACGATTGTGCAACGCTTCATGTTCGCGGCGTACATTCTGTTTACAGAAGGCCCCTTTCCTGATCACTGGAGGCGCGTCCGCGACGAAGTTCATACCAAAGGTGGCTCAGATAGCCTACCATCGAATTTCCCCTTTCCAAAGAAGCTCCAGTGGATGGTTGATATTGGATGCAGTGTCCGTATGGTTGGTTGGGTCCAGGAACCGCGGAACTACCTGCCGCCACATCCACCTCCTTCACGCCCATTGTTCCTCTGGAAGACTTTTTTGAAACTCATCATCAATGCCATCATAATCGATTTCGCGAGTCTCGTGCTTGCACAGGACCCAGCATTCGACTCTCGCATACACGATCCTACCGATGGCCCAGAAACCTACCTCGCCGCGGTCCCGCTGTTGCGTCGCGCACCTTACGTCTTGGCATACTGCACCACGCTGGCAGCTGGGCTGGTCGCTCACTACAACGCCCTGGCTTTGGTGTGTGTCGGCCTCGGTCGTTCGAGTTCTACCCTATGGCCAGACTTCTGGGGCCAATGGGGAGATGCGTACACCGTGCGTAGGCTTTGGGGGTGCGTACATTGGTGAATCCCTCACTCCTATACCCGGTAATCAGATGTGTTTTAGGCGAACGTGGCATCAATCGTTGCGACCTGTATAAACATCCTCTCTGTTTTTCTCCCAACGTTGTTCTGATGATCCCACATTGATTAGATGGTTGTAGGATTGGGAAGATTCGTCGCGAACAAGGTTTTGAAGGTCCCTCGCGGTACCAATTGGTCATCCTACATCCAGCTCTACATCGCCTTCTTCCTCTCGGGACTTCTCCACTCCGCCGGTGACTTCATGTTCGAGAGACGGTTGGTATATCGCTCTTTCAAGTTCTTCCTCCTCCAAGCTGTCGCCATAACCTTCGAAGATTTCGTCATTTACATCGCGAGGCGCTTACTCCGCCAGAGGGGAGTCGAGCTCAAACCGGGAAAGGTTGATGAATCTTCGGTAGGAGCGGTTGTGAGGGTTATTGGTTATTGTTGGGTGACTCTGTGGTTTTGTTTGGCGTTGCCGGTATGGGCAGACGGACCCAGCGCCGTCGGGTTCAGTAGTATTGACAGAGGTCCCATCACTCGGCTTTTATTGGATACTTGGAAGCAATGGGCTTAACGTTTTCTCGGAGCTGCCAGTGCGATGCTCCATAATCCTCTTTCTGACCTGTAGCTGGACTCTATCTCTTGATACTCCCCCCTAACATCGTATCCCATCCTGTCCAATATAATAAAAAAACATGGCTGTCAGCGCTTAGGATAAGGTGGGGATATTCCCTCGTTGGCTCCCATCCCCATCTACGATACTCATCTACACGAGCATGTCAGGAGCAGCCAGTCGTAACCCACGCCTTCGAGTGTATGCTTGAGGTGTGCCGTCATTGTAATAGACCTCATTAGAACTGACCGAAAGTCTCCATGAAAAGGGAAGTTATATTTTGTCCTCGTTGTCGCGCGAAGGATCCACCAGAAAGAGAGCTCGAGATGAGATCCCGTTGAGGCGGAGACTGCCTGGGAGTGGAGTCCGTGGTCACCACCGCAGGTGACATGAGACACCCCATCGAATTCCACTGACGGTGACTAAGATTCAGCCCAACTGGTGTGTTAGTGCACCTACAGCGCTGGTGATCGGGTTGCTTCCCTGGAAAGGGCTTGTAGCCCAGTGTAATCCGTTGCAACCTTCCTGGGGGCGCTTGGGGCCGGGCCGTGTGTATTGCGATACAACATGTTGTGATCCCCTGACAAAGTACCACGGAGTTGCGATCAATTCCCCGACTTTCCACAATTTGCTGACAAGCCCTGGGCGCAGCACATTCTGGCCCGGATCGTGTCGGATTCGCTCCTCAAGACCTCATGCGCACGAGCTGCCGCCGCATATAATCCAAGAGCTACGCACAGACCAGGGTCACGACTTCAACGGGGTCAGGTTGGCATTTACCTGTACACAACACAGCGTTCGCTCTCATCCCCCCGCCCTGGGATAGTATCAAGGCGTCGGTCATCTCGGACAGAGAAATTCCTCCCAACTGAATACCTTATCAACCCATCCGTTTTTAGGATCAGCATCAGATTTCCCGCCCACTCTATTGTATACTCAATGTGTGTACGTCTGATTGGCCACGGATGCATGCCGCTGGACTCGCCCCGTTATGCTTACTGAGGAGAAGAACTGGTATCGTACAACTCTGAGTTTTGGGGTTGCACCCAAAGCACAGCACCATTACAATAATGGGCTCAACACACCCATGCTGCAAGGCCTTGGAATGGGTCGCCCGACTGTATCTCAAGTCGCAACCCGGCCCGGAGTATGTAGATTGTACCTAGCATTCTTATCCGTGACGGTTTTTCATGTTCCATCATTCAATATCGTAAATTCGGACGCAATCAATTGTGAACACGGATTTTTGCTAGTAACATGTGCCAAAAGTACAACAGACATAACGTGGAGACATATCGTACATAATACGCGGGGTGGATAAAGTCGATGTGATGAACGGCTGTGGTGGTATCTTACAGCGGTGTGGATCCGGGAGCATGGTAGATGTACACGAGGACCAATGTGGCCATGACCAGGTACGGCATGGACACCCGGACCGAAATACCACCCAGTCGCGACGGCAAGGTTTCCTTCGTGAGCCCTTTCTCGTAGAGGAAGATGTCGCTGGCTCCCGTATCGAGCTGGATTGGGCGTAGCTTCACGATCCCGGTTCGGTTCACCTCATCGAGGGCATCCCCAAAGTAGCGGGGGGTTTCGAGGCACCAATGGATGTTGCCAGTAATCCAACAGCCGATGCCGTCGAGGTACTTGTTGGCATCTCGGTCGATCTCTGGTCCCCAAGACGGCAACTTCTTCCTCTCCTCCATGAAGCGCTTCATGAGATTCCCGAAGAGCACGCCGGCGCGGTCAGCCGCTTGCTGGAGGGTGTAGCCATTCTCCTGCATCAACACCGTCAGAATATTGTTCCCCTCCAGACCTTTTGACCTTTCTACGTCGTAGCTGTAGATATCCTGGAAACGGAAGGGATCAATTGACGGGCCAGAGACAGGGTTGGGAATACGGGGGCTCACGTTGGGCCAACACACGAGATCACAACCCCAGTCCTGAAGTTTCTTGAACGTCGGGTGTTCGACCACCTCGTCGGGTAGATCGATGTCTAGAGCGTATTCCATGATGGCAAAGCAAGCGTAAACTGCGCCGTTTCTCCGTCGAAGTTTCTCGTACAAGGCAAAGTTGAGGACCTGGCATTGTGCCCTGTATTTGGCCTCCTTTCCAACAGCGTCAACGTAACCGGCACAAGCGTTGTAGAACCGGCGCTGGCAGTTGGGTTTGGCGTGTTTGTGCAGGCGGGCTCTAAATCTAGAAGGTGACAGGTCATTAATATGAGTGAGATGAAGGGCATGAAATCACTGACTCTCTGGCGATTTGAGCAAGTTTAGATCCGTCGTCCCAAGATGGATTATTAAGGACGTTGAGGTAAATCATGCCCGTGCTAAGAGCGCCGTCGCCGTTTTGTACGTCGCTTATCTCATCGACGACGAACAGGGTGTTGATAAAGTCGCAACAGCCTCGCAAACGCTCGTACGAAGCATACGGATAGGTGTGGGAGGTCAAGAACTCGTTGCCTTCCGCCATAAACTGGGCACGTTTTTCGTCACTAAACACCTTGAAGCTGTTGACCCAAGCACGAGATTCTGCGGCGACGAATTTATCGTGGGGGTTGGTCGCGTCCTGGAAAGGGCACATAGAATGAAGATCGGGAAGGGTAAACTGCTGCATGGTCGGCGAGAACTCCATGAGAAGATGCTGAGGGCGTAGGGAGGGGAGCAGGGTACTGCGGGACCCTGGTGTGGCCCATGGGTCTTCTTATAAAGGTCAACTGCCCAGACCTACACTTTCCGTATTGAACGGTTGAATTTTTTCCCGCCTTGAGGCCAGCCAGTGGGTTCTATGTACAATGCAGGTGAAATGAAAGCATCACGTCGATGAGCTGGACCGTTCGGTCTGAGTAAAAGAAAACGGTGTTTTTTCTCCACACGAATTCTGAGCTAGTACCAGGAAGGTTCTCCGGGTTTTGTCCCATAAAAGAGTCACAGACCAGCAGGTGCTTGCGCTAGAACGCGCAGTTTTTGCACCGGGCAGAGGGTGGTTGCACGGGTACCACGCACGGCCCCATCAGCCCTACCTACATACTGCGAGCGGCTGGCAGAAATAAAACCTACAATTGCTGAGGGGTGGTGGTCGGCCGACGCGGCGAGGTATGCTGATGTTGGCTGGCCGGGCGGAAGGGTCAGTTCCAAGCCTTCGGGGTGCTTGTCGTGAACCAGATAACGATCAGGGATCAATAACACAGTTTTCGGTTGGCGATCCGTATTGCGTTGATTTGTAGGCGTGGTCTGTATGTTTTTGCCCTCGTTTTATCAAATCGGGAAACCCATGATCATCGACGGGCGCAAGAGTTGGTATGTAAAAAACTTACCAGCGTTTGGTCGGTTCAACGTGGCCGACCTACAAATCCGGTGGTGAAACGGTGTAAGGTCGACCAGCACATCCACCCTCGACATTCATATCTGACAAACAAACTGTGTAATAGTTTCCCCTGTCCCAGTTCCGCACGGCTGATTCCTTCCATCGGAACCATTCGAGTCAGCCGAGTCTGTGTCCAACCCGTTTACGGTTACCGAGACCATTGTCACCGCCTTCTTTTCAATGCGACTTCGAGGCAAAAGGGTTAGTATTTTCCGAGTCGGTGCAACTGAGCGAAGGGTCGTTCAAAAGGGGGGGTAAACAATCCAGAGAATCAGTGGACTTACCCATTATCCGTCCCTTGTGTTGGTATACGCCCCTTCTTTGGAATGGGATGAACGACCTAGATTCGGTTGCTTTCCTAGCGCTCAGATTCTCCACGCCCAGAGCCTCAAGAGCAGCACGCCTACGCATGAGGTCGTTTCACAGTCATAATCCGGGAAAGTATCAGGGTCATGTTGGCAAGCGACCATATCCTCGTGGCACATGTAACTTGATAGGATATCCGCCGGTTAGGCATTATTCGTCGCGTATATTGCTGGGTTTACGGCTCTGGATGGTGATCAGGATATCATGTGTCGGGAATCAATGCATGCAGAGAAGATCCCCCAATACCATGATAGTGTTCGGATACGGGGACCGACGTTAATAGTGCTGATCCCTTGTTGTTGTCGGCCTGCACGCCCACCAGGTGATCAGAAGAGAAGACCCGGCGATTACGGCACAAATCGTCGAATATCACAACGCAAAACCCACAAAGTCAGCGCGGTCGGGTACTGGTCACGGTAAGAATGTCGTCAGGTCCCGTACCTCGAGAGTTAGTGGTATAGAAGCATTAGAGAGCCCGCGCGTCGAGTTGTGATCAGGCCGGGAAATGCCGAAGGCGGCATCAGGAAAATCTCGAGTCGGATTCTATTCAACTGCATGCAATTGACGCGCTTCGGGGAACTTTCGTACACTCCATCCGCTTCCAGACGGTTCGGAGCGATTCCACCGGGGCACTTCTTCACGAATGTGCTTCCAATGAAATGCTCAGTCCATGGAATCGCTTCGAAGCACTCCCCTAAAGTTTTGTCTAGTGTATCATCGAGTAAATTGGTGCCTATCCCAAGTACAAGGGTCATCCGTTCCGTCTGAATCCGATGCCCCCAGAACAAGCCAGACGGGGAAAAATTACTCGGGTGCAATTGTACGGGTTTCCATTCGCTTGGAGCCGACTGTCGATACAAGAAGCGCTTCGAAGCGCTTCTGCAGTACCTCCCATTATTCCAGGTGCTTACATGACTGAGTGCTGCAGATCTGGCCACTTGGATGGAAAAACCGGAGGCAATTGAGCATATGGACAACCTTGTAATGAGTCGGCCGACGATACCTCGTCAACGATCAACCTTTTGCAATATCCCAAGGTGGATATGAGACACCTAGCAACGGACGACGTTCTAATCACTGCCAGCTTACTTCCACGAATCACCGGACGTCTTCCTTGATTATTGGCTGCGCCAGTTTCCAGTTCTTCTGGCCTTGTCTATGACCATGGTCTGCTCTGCTGAAACGCCACCAAGTATCGAGGGCAAGTGAAAATTTGACTTCAAAAAAAGGCGGGGGAACCTTTCCCCATAAAGTGGGCTCCGAGTCGGCTCAGAATGCTGGGATTTTCAAACTCGAGGGTATAAAGCTGGATGCCTCTGCGGTTTCGGACAACAGTGTCATCTCGAGGTTCTGTTCGCATTCGTCCTACATACACTCCTCTCTTAATGATACCAATGCCTAGCAATATGGTTATCCCCGTTCTCCCCTCTATCTGCCCGATCAAGGGTTCCACCAACCCGCACTACAGAGCCGCCGCCGCAGAATCCCGTACCTGGGTCAACGGCTTCAATATGTTCCATGGGAAGAAACTCATGTGCTTCCTCACCGGTAGCAACGAGCTACTGGTCTCCCATACCTATCCACACGCGGAATACGAGTAGTTCTGGACAGCTTGCGGGTTTGTTAATATCCTCTTCGTGGTCGTCGCTCACTCCGACCAGAACGGCAAAGATGCTCGCCAAACTGAGACAGTCTTCCTCGGTGTCATAGAGGATCCAACATGGAATGATGGGTCCAAATTGACACAGATGTCGAGAGAGTGCGTCCCATCCATTCCCTCGCTCTGGAGATCACAACAGTGCCAACGTAGCCTGATTATCTCGGGTTCAGAGCACGTTTCGTGGGCGCTGCTGGAGTGGACTGTGGGAGGCGCGTAGAAAATATGGCGTTGACTGAAAGGTCAGTAGCATCAATGCCTAGGGTGCTACCGGGAATGCTGCCAGCGGCCTGGACGAAGCCGCCCAGGAATGGGGCACCGCGTTGGGCCGTTCGCAACGCCAGGAACATGGGGAAGGGAGGAGGTGAGCTGGACGTACTTGTCTTGAAACGTTTAACTATATCGCTGTCTTCGCTCTTCTCACCGCGACTGTTGACGGATGTCGCTTATCCCACACCGGGTACCACCAACGTCATCGACTGGGGAAAGCCTGGGGGGAGCGAAAGATTTGAGATCCAACTTTAGCATATACGCTTACACTCACCTTTTCAACGCTTGAGACGGGGATCAACCCACAGTTAGCCCGAAGAAAAGAGGGAAGTCCTGATGGAGCTATGCCAACGAGAAGTTTGTTGCTGTCCCACAGAACCTGTCTACGCCGCCAGCAAGAAACGAGGGCCCGTCCACATGGTCGCTGCTTGACGGGGAACACTCCCAAAGCAACGTAAGGGTTTACGGTGCTATTGAATCACCAGCAATCAGTCCGCAGAGTGAGCGGGTCAGTACCGACTGTCGGATACACCCGCCGATACTTCAAGTTAAAAGACTCGCTCGATCTCCATTTTTTCCGAGTAACCGAGGAGGTAGGGTCGTCGGTGGATGGTCGGATGTCGTCTGGTTGGTGAAGGAGCCTGAGTACTAGAATGTTTCGCCACTTCACGAAGCTAGGACATGCACGTGTCATCGAATAGAACGATGTGAATTCCTGGTTCATTCACGAACCTCTATTGACTACAAGATCGAACCCCACTCGGGATCTACCCCGCGGTTGAAGAGAAGCCCCGGCGGGGACACCCGATATATCACGGGTATCGCGAAGAATCTCGTAGGGATCGCGATTCCGGGCGAACGGACCTTGGGTGGGTGAGGGGAAAGAGGATTGGAGGGAAGTTGACGTTTGTCGCGTGTACTGCCATCCGGTTGCCTGCAAATCGCGAGAAGTTGGGTGATGGGGGCAGTAAGCATCCGGTGAGGAATATAGTGGAGAAACCGATATCGAAGAACCTGCGCCCTCCCAGTAGGAGTATAGCTGAGGTAATTGGTGGGAAGTCGAATTAGAATCGACGAAGTTCTTGCCCTCTTCCGCGCTACGCTTCCGTAACACCCAGACCCAGGGCCAGGAACGCAGCCAGGCAAACGAAAACCATCACGATGATGTAACCCATTCACGTTGCCAGTGCCGCGCGACGTCGGGGGTGAAGGATGGCAGATTGGTGAGGAACCAGGCGAAGTAGACTTGCGTTGATTGGAGCGCGGCGACCGCGTTCGATTGTTGTAGCCCAGTACCGAGAGGAACGGAGTCAGTACTATGGAAAATCAGAACGGGTCGCCTTATGCAAACCCGAATGCATTATGCCAGACTCACTGTTGAGGTTATCCGTGTTGATTTTCACCCCGACGCAGTGTACCCCCAACGGCCCCAAACAATCCAGCTAACATCCAACGCCATCCCTTTCCATGTTTCAATCACAACGTGACTCTCCCGATGCCTGGAACAGTGTCCCTTGTACTCAAAGAGAGAAACGAGTGGAAGATGTGTTGCGGTGGGGGTTTCTATTCTGTACCTCAGGCGGCGCGACGAGTGAGAAGAAAAAGACGCGGTTGAGGAACCGCAGAACGGCGGTCAATGAACTGGGTGTTTCTTGGGCAAACTTAATGAGAGGTAAAGTGGTAAAACCAGCCAATCGCTCTCTTCTGTTACTTACTAGATCATGGCCCCCTCTGCACGAGGCGTATCGTGAGAAAATGGCCGCCCATTTCTGTCAGGGTTAGGGTTCTTCCTCGCACCCCGCGCGTCACGCTCTCTCTTACGACTACCTCGGGTTTCGACCATGGATGCAAATTCCCAGCGACCGAAAGGACGGGATGGTGCTCTCTCTTCGTTGAACGTGGCCATCGAAGCCCTGAATCTTGCAAAGGAGATCTCTGGTATCACGCCGACGAAGGCCGCGTTCGGTTCCATCAGTGTCCTCCTGGTGGTGATCAGGGTACGCTTCCTTCGAGCCTGTGATGAAGACCTTCCGGTTCATATTTATCCAGGACTCAATGATCAACGAACCGGATTACGTCGAGCCCGTACTATCCTGCCCTGACACCCGTACAGCGCCCAACCGGGGAGCGAGTGAAGAGAAATCAGACGACCTCAGCCAGTCTGTGTGCGATGCGATAAATCAGTTGACGACGTGGGTTCAGCAATGCACAGTCACACATTCTGATGTCTCATCGACGATGTCATTGGTAACAGGACTGTGGCGGATATCCAAAGGAAGGTCACCAAACGCAGCGGGAGAAACGTGGCCTCTCGACATGCCCAGGCGAAGAGTGATAAAGAAAGGATTGCCGCTTGGAAGTCAGACCTCAACAGGATCCTTCATGTCTTCAACGTGAGTTTGGTCATTTCCCCTTGGTTCTTTCTAACTATTCCTTCTCAGACCGAGTTGGTCACGAACACTGATGCAACCGTTTCCGATACTCGCCAAGATCCGGGAGGGGACCAGCGGTCAAGTTCATTCGGTAAGCACAAATTGCATTCAGTCTATCGACGGTAGGATAATGCTAAAGTTGCCTAGGCTCAAACCAGGTCAGCAGCTTCGGCTACCAAGGGATCCAGTATCTAACATATAAATTTAGCGTACTTGAAGAGTCACCTCCCGCTGCCAAGGGCCTGTTTTGGACGTGACGAGTTGATCAAGAAGATCGTTACCCTCCTCGCATAAAACCTCAGTCCAATCGTTCTCATTGGCGCGGGGGGATCGGGAAACATCTATCACTCTGACCGTCCTCCACCACGATCGCGTCGGGCGGCGGTTTGGTGACAATTGTCGATCCATCCGTTGTGACCAGTTTTTTGCCTCATGTGCTCGTTTCCTCCGCCGACTCTCAAAGGTCCTTGGTGCAGGGGCCAAAATCACTGAGGACCTGACCCCCTCCGGACTTTCCTATCCTCGAGGGAGATGATCCTATTCCTCGATAACACCGAATGACTATCTGTCTTTGTATCACCTCCTGAATCTCCACCTTTCCCGACACTGTAAACGTCCGATCATCCCCATATTATTAATGGAGTCAGCATGCGATATCTTCCACGCCATTTATGGCGACAGCGGTCAATCTAATATTATCAGTGACCTTCTCAAACGACCCGACTTCCTTGCCCCCCCCCCGATCACGCTACTCGCCACCATTGCACCGCGCAAACTGACTAGTCAGAGGGTGGGGCAAACAGCACACGTAGGTGTTTCGGTCGGACTGCAACGAGAGCCTGGCAGCAACAATTGAACTTTCCCTCGCTTCGCTCATGTTCCGAAGGCTCGGTCTCGATACATACAGTCTTATTGGTATCGTCCTCTTCTCCCCTCGGGGCACCACTGAGGATATCCTCAACCGACCATTCCCGCCATCCCCGTCAGAATAAGCATCTTCGACAAATTATGTATTCTTTCCCTGACATATCGAAGTAGTGGTTACGTCACCATACTGACACCACTCTGAGACTACTTTCACCCCAAAGATCCAAAATCATCTCCCCTCAGCATAACCAAAGCGTGTTACTTCAGCCAGTTGACGATTCACCCCAGTCCCGTCGTGCCTGGTTTCGAAGAAGCATGGTGGATTGCATCAGAGGATATGAATTCTGAACGCCTGGCTGGTGTCCCCACACCTACCAATGCGAATCCGGACAAATTCCGGGACGCTTGCGCTAACTCCACGAGGCACTGGCACAAAGTGCGGCTAGTTGTGCTGAGGCAAAAGATTGAAGAAGTGCTCCCGGATGTCCACCCCTCCAAGCTGCGATGCTTATTCCAGCTCTCACGGTTGCTCGACTTGGTCGGCAATAGTGTGGAAAGCAAATGGCTCCTAGTTCGTGCTGAGGTTTACGTGCTACCAATGTTTTTTGGGAGCCCCGGGTCACAGGAAGCCTGGAGCGCTGCAGAGCTCCGCTGCAGAGTATCGGAGAGAAAATGAAAATGCAAGATGCCTCTGGTGGGTTGGATTTCGACGGTGCTGCTTTCCCCGCCCGTTAAGTCTCCGTTCCTAGTGCGTGGTGCTGAATGGTAATACCAACGCCATTTACTCGACGCATACTTCCGCGAATCACCGACCCCCAAACGGATATCCTGCTCCTGAACATAGCGTTCTTTTTTGCCCGTGCCCCCCATCTTCCTCTTTTTCCAAGGGACATTCTCTAGCGTACTGGTTGACCCTCTCTAACTGTGTATGGTTCCGCACTTGTCGCCCTACTACTTACCATTGATTTGTCCCATGTGTTGTTTTACTTTTTGCGCGTGTCGTAGGTTAGCCGTGATTTTCGGGCATTTGGCTTGCCTTGGTCGTAGATCTGGCTAACCCGTATGACGTGCGTTCATGAACTTCAGTCGGTCAGTGATAAAAGCAGACTGGTTGAGGAGACCGTCATAAGGCTAGAGCTGGATACCAGCCCAGCCTGGATATTGCGCGGGCAAACTGGGGGGGCGATTTTGTTCCGTGGCTTGAGGGAGACTCACTTTTGGATTCTGGCGAACCTGTCTGTAACGGGGTATAAATATATAAACCACGACTTTCGGTTTCACAGTCGGGGAGATAATC
>Ga0307517_10010877_pt1 | contig 12676 bp, 12 predicted proteins | sample 23_EM_MG_FD_194515 | JGI IMG/M metagenome (GOLD analysis project Ga0307517, IMG submission 194515) | Populus trichocarpa ectomycorrhiza microbial communities from riparian zone in the Pacific Northwest, United States - 23_EM | ecosystem: Host-associated > Plants > Roots > Unclassified | place...
TTGTGGGGGGGAAAGAGTCGATTCGATTCGGCATGATTCCCGAGATGCCGAGAGTGATGCGTATCAAGTTCTATCAACGATAAGTTTAAAGTCATTTTTGTGGGATATGGGGCAAATATGGGGTGACGGCTTTGGAGTTCTGGATCAGAGCGAAGTTCTTAGGGAGTATATGATTGAGAAGTGTGTGGCAATGGGCCAGTTAGGGTTCGCGTCAAGGTTAGGCTCTAGCGGTTAGGGTTCAGGAATATCTATCCCTCCGCATCAGAGCGCATTCTTTATTCCGCTTTTTTTAGGGTTTTATTCATGAGAAAATAAAAAGGCCTTTAGAATGATTCCACTCACCTCTCTGCGGGTCATTGACTTCTGTAGACTATCAAAAGCCTCGATCAGGCAATTCCTTGACAAGGAACATGAAGAGGTGATGTTCGAATACATCGTTACACAAGCAAAACAAGTGGCGATCGGGCCACTTGAATACTGTGGCAAAGCCAAGGTTATGAAAACATCCCATGGAAAGAAATGGTATGTTTAATATATTTTCTTGTAACTCAGGCTTGTTTCGCTCCAATGGAGATGATACTACATATGTACAATGTACAATGTATAACACCAGTCAAACACTGGTCGAGGTGGGCACTATCGACAATGGTGGGTTACCGTGGGTATGAGATATGATGAGTCTGGACATCACCCAATCGGCGAGCGAACTCTTACCGTTTCCAAAACCGCAGCTTGTCCTGCGTACACACCAACGAGGAGTGGGGGCCTATGATCAGCGAGTCAGGACGGCGGCGTGAAAATGGAAGAAAAATTTATTCACTCTCTTCGTCGTAGGACACGGCACCCAAGTCGAAGACTTAGAGGGATTAAAATTAGTAAATATGAGAATGAGAACGTCAACCACTTACCCAGCATTGTTTTGGATGACCTCAATTTCCGCCCATTCCACGAGCGGATGCTTACCCTAGCTGATCCTGAGTGCGGAAACATTTCAATCGAGCAGGGACGTACCCTTGGGCAAGTCAGGACTGCGGTGCGCAAATGAATAGTTATTACTCACCCTCTTCGTCGTAGGATACGGCGCCAAGTTGAAGAGCTGGAAGGACGACGACAAGCAAAAGACGAGAAAAATTAAAACACCTTACCCAGCGCTGTCGTGGCTGACCACAACCGAGCTCAAGGAGGAGGAAAGCAAGGAGTAAGACTGGGGACTCATCTACTTCAGTGTGTCGAAATAGCGGTGGGAAAATAAAGACATCTTTTAGTCACTGTCTTCATCCTAGGGCACGGCGGGGAATCGAGGGGCCAGAACAGCGATGATTAACAGACAGGAGGACAAGGGCGAGAAGGAGAAAGGCTTACCATCACCGTCGTTGTCGACGGAGAAAAGGAGGAGACGGGACACTGACTAAGAGAAGCTTCTTCCTCTTTTTGTGGAGAGGGGATGTTGTGGCTTTGAAGGTGAGACTGAAGGGGGAAATGTCGCCTTAACAATCTTAACGGTCGATAACAGACCATTATCGACTGTTAAGAGCGTTAGGGTTCAAAACTTCAAATTCGCGTGTTAAAATGGGTTTACGAAAGAAGGTAGGACGATGCCTAAGTGGGGTGACATTTATCCGAACTCGCGGCTCCTCATAGAACCCCTAAATCCTTCTCCCATTTCCTAAGAGAACGCAGCCTTTAGAGTGGGGAATGACCCGTTGAAGTAAGCCTATTACTTACTGTGTTCGTTGGCGGCCGAATGCCTCTAGTAAAACGCAGGGAGCCACGGCGCATATTAGATCGCCTGAAAGGAGTTGCGTAATTTAAATTGTGGGTGTACTGCATTCTTCTGAGTAAAAATGCGGAATGCACAATGAGGCTCAGGAGTTACTTATATATGTAAAGGAGGCCGCCTGCATTACTTCGAAATTATCGTGCTATCTTTCTCGTTCCTCTACTTCTACTATCTCCGCCTATTTCCCTCTCTGTTGGGCCCGAGATTCCCTCCATGTTGGCTAAAGTCCTCTTTGCACGTCTTTCCCCTTCGTTGGGAGTCGGCCCGCGGCATCCGGTTGGTGTGAAAATTTGTGGTCACTCCCGTCCTTACTCCCCCTCTCCATAACCTCATAATTCTTCAATGCGACATCAATGACTTCGAAAAAAATCTATCCAATCCGCTGGCCGAGTTCGACATTACAACTTCCCCCCCCCCTAGCCGCAGCCTTCTCGTCGCACGCATCATCAGCCCCACATTTCGAAAATCGATCATCGTCGACTATGGTCGATTGAATGCTACTGGCTGATGTTCTCGCCGTGGACTTTCTTAATACTCGAAACACATCGATTCGATCGCTGGGTGGATCGATGGCCGCCCTTCAATGGCGGTGTCCGAACCGCTGATGCCATGAGCCAACGAAAATCGGATGATGAGAACGAGACTTAATCTTTCTCTCGCCTTCGCCCTGTTTTTCCGCTCATTTCGATCACAGCAACTAATTTGATACAGCTCGTTATCGGACAAGGACCAAACTTGTAAGTTTCAACTCGAATTCGCTCACACTGGTCCCGGGATTCTAACTCGGGTATGTAGACAGAATACCAACCGTGGATGCGCCTATTTTACGGCAGCGGACCTCCATATATACGGTCTCGCTAAGGAGGGGCATTTTTTAGTCGATTCCAGCTGTGGATACCTCTGTTGCTGGAGTGTGCGTTGCCTTAATTTTTTCTGCTATTTCAGTCTTAAAGAACTGGAACAGATCTCGGGGTGGGGATTCGATGAGCATCGTCATTCTTATTTAATGCTCGTACGCCACGCAACCGCCAGCAACCGATATCAGGGTGGGGATTTGATTTTCATCGTCATTTTTATTTAATGCTCGTATGCCACGCGACCGTCGGAAGATTCTCAACAAACTTCGTAGGATGACCATCGTCAGACCTCTCGCTCTTCCTCAGCGCCGGATGCATCAGCATGATGTGTGTAGGTGTGAACGATGGTTCGCATCGTTTCATCTGTTACCTCGCTCAATTGGAAAGGAGTTGCGCAGGCGTGGGGTTTGCAAGCCAGTTCTGGGTGACCCAGACGCATTCTGCATGCGTAAAGTTCTCTCGCAATCTAATCCATTTTAATTGATCCATTATTTATGCAGAATCTTCGGACAGGACCTACGGGAGAGCCATCGCGCGCCAAGACTATCCGCCGCCTCGAGTCGTTGGCGGGAGAATTCCTCCCTTTATTAAGCATGTGGTAGAGCGACTACTAGAGATGAGGTCAGCGAGGGCACTAGCTACAGATATCCGCAACTGGTCAATGTCAGGTAGGATCTTTCATTATCTTTTTTTTTTTCATTGACGAGATCACACATAATTCTCTCCTTAGCTCCAATTTTATTTCTGTAAATGGTGACTAGTGCATCCGCGATTCCTCGAAATGACTCAAATGAGATATGGCCATTCGATCTCGCAGCTGCAGGGGTCTAGGTGCGATCCGATATCGTTCTTCATTTCCATTTGTCTATCTCCAGATCCCGGTGACTTGTGCGTTACGTGGTTCCCAGTTTCTCTGAACGAGGTTCATGAGGGTTCACCCTCCCATCTGGCTTCATTTCTATCCCTGCATGTCGGATGATTGGGAAGGTCTATAAAATCATCCGGTTATGTATGGATGTGGAAGCCCAGCTTTCTCGCACCTATCCATAATTCAAGGGCTAGATTCATAGGCCGTCTTCCCACATTCCAACCACAGGGTGGTGGAAGTCCCCGGCCCATGGCTTAATTTTCGTTCTGAACCCCTGCTTTAATCGCGTTATTGTTCCAATTCCCCACTTACCGGGAAGCGTATCAATCCTCCCAAACACTTGTGCTCCAGACGTTCAGTCGCTTATACATGTTGAAGTATTTTTCATGTGCGTTACTACGTACTGCCTGCGCAAGACGTGTGGATCGCTTACAACCTCCTATCTTCTAAACCGCCGCGGATGTCCTCCTGTCACGATGGCATTGACTTGGCTTACAATTTTGATTCGGCTTTCCTTGTGGTTTCAGTTATGTATCTGATTCCTCATTCGCCACACTCAAGCTATGGTACGATATTCAGTTCACGGACAGTTTCGCAGTTTTTCTTTCGGTTGGAGTATCGGACCTACGTTCAAGTTCTCTGAAGGTTACTCGTTGGGCGTTGGGTGCAATTACTGGGTCAAACGAACATCTCCAAGGTGACAATCTCTCTCCCAATACCCTCTCTTTTCATTTCCCATCCGAGTTTCGCGAAAAAGGACTGGTTGTTGGAGTCCGTGGGTGTGTGACTTTGAATTGAAGCTTTATATATTCATGTCACCCTTGGACTCTCCGTAAATCTTAATTGTGCACGTTGTGCATTTCCAGCTCTTCCGTCTCCATCTACGGGCCTATTTATCCGGTCCCTTTTTCCCCTCCGTGTATTTCGCTTGGAGTTTCATGATGCCGATGGTGTTACTATTTACAGGGTTTGAACCCCCAGATGTTTTTCTTCCCCTCCCCACCATCTCACACGCATTATCTGCTTGATTCCTCGCGCATCATCTTCTCTGCTCAGCTGAGCACTACTTTTAATCTGCGGTTACCATTGGACCGCGGGTTCGGGGGTAATGCACGATTACCATGCAGTGTCGATAGGATGAGGCCCTGGATGAGGACATGCATATCGGGATTGCATAATTTGACCTGTTCTTAGGAGCGCGTCGGTCCTTGGCGAGGGACCGGCAAGCCTAGCTTGATGAAATGTTATGCTTCTTTCTTTCTAGATGGATGAAATGCGGTTGGACGGATTTGAACTTGAGTACATTGTTAGTCCCATGGAATCCAAGTTTATTCTCGCGATACGGAAATTGAACGGTGCTGTACATGTGTTGAAAGATTTAAAATTTGAAACAGAGGTTTGGGTACTGGCTGGTGGTATCTTTGCGGTGTCCAGTAAGTACTCGAGAGAGAGAAACGAAGGAGTACCGTCTGAATCACTCAAGAACTACTAACCCACGGTTTTTCATATTGTTCCCCAATGGCTCGGCTTGTATTGCCCTACGTTGAAGTGCAGGTACGGGATCGCACCTTTATGCCCCTCAGTGGTTAGATCGAACCCGGAGGTCCATCTCATTTAGAGGAATCCTGGTTGCGCGGCCACCGTTCAAAGAAAGTAAGTTTGGGATTAATAAAAACTCTTTACGACATCGTCAATGAAGGAGAAAACAATGCGTAAAGACCTTACTGAGATCGAGACCCAGGTCTAGACACACATCTGCAGCCCCGGACACGGGCGACCATTATGCCAACATTGATCTACGCAATTGCGACTTATCCCATTAATCTTCATCCATTAGGAGGTCCACAGTTAGCTAGCCATGTTCAATGAGACTATGGTCAGCGATGATCGATGATCGATGGGGCAATGCCGCCTGTGACGGAAGGGTCGTTGCAGGCGGGTAAACGTGGAGACGTCGAATTCGGCCAGAGGTTTGGATAGAGAAGGTGGTGTAAACTCCAGTTAGGTAGTGTTGACGAGATATGCGGTTAAGATGGAGAGAGACGTGTGGTGGTAGAGGGGAAGAATGATAAAATTGCCAACAAACCGTCTGGACATCGCGGGCTGACACTCTAAACTAGCGTATGACATGGACACAGTCGGAGTGACCCTTTCCCTTATCTACTGCGATACGTTGCTTTTTTTTCACTTGTCTATCGCTGGACCCTAGTTATCTGTGAAATACGCGGGTTCTGCCGATGCGGTTCATGGGGGGTTCACACTGTCGTTTGGTTTTGTTCTATCCCTGCATTTTGGATTGTACATCTGATGATGGTCAGGCCCTTATCTGCAGAAGCGTAGCTTTGCTCATCATCATATTCCAGTATATCCAACCACAAGGGATGGGAGGCGTTAAATTTTGTTTGAAACTCCTGACCAACCCGCTTCTAATCCCCTCAACTGTACGAAGAATACGAGTCGGTTTTTTGAGTGGTTGTGTTCTCTCTGACCTACCACTCGCAACTCCCTTTTTTTTAATTCCCCTCCGAGTTTTGGAAACAAAGGTTCCTCGGTTGATCTCCGGATCGCCTCGCTGCTGGCAGCTCTTAACCTTCTGCAGTACCTCTACTCCGGGCATGCTGTCACATCATGATGTTCGTGGCTAGAAGGTATTTCTAGTGATTCATTTTCCCGCGCGAGGCGCATGGATCATTTTTTTCTTTTAAAGCGGTGGAGATGTCCCCCGGGATGCATTTACCAGCTCATATAGCCCTTAATATTTGTTCTAGCTCCTTTCTGGTTCCAGCAGTTCATCTGAGCCTACTTAATTAGTCTGTCATTCGACAGTTGAATAAAAAACCAATTAAGGTAGATATTTTGGCCTTTCGATCGCTCCTTGGTCGCTTTCTCCTTTGGCACTTGTATAAAAATTTGCGGGCAAGGTTAAGACACCTAAGAGTCGTTTGTGCGATGGTGATTTTTTTTTTTAGAGTGCGACTGTGATCGAGTTAATGTGACCCCTTCCTTAGTATTTCGGCCTGGTGTGAATTTCTAAATCTGGGTGCCGATTGTTGATCGAGGTGACCGTGGGATAGCATTGTGATACGCCTCTTTCATTGGTACATGTACACGCAGCGCCGAGGCTGCGTTTTGCCCGCGAAGCGTGTACCACCCAACATTCGTTCACCCTGCATTTTAGAAGCATCACCCATAATTTCTTGCTCTGAATCTCTTATCTGAAATATTTGGCTAATTCAACGCAGCATCCTAGCCCGTGCTGGCACATGCGCCCCCGGGATATCCACAGCAGAGGCACGTTCAACTTGTGGCCAGCTGCCCCCTGGCTCGGTGTTTACATCAATCAAACAGATGTACGACAGAGCGCATGGCAGCTGTAGCCGTCAGTCATCAGGCTCATCCTTGGTTTGTCTTCTTCCTTGTTTAGCAAGTGTTCGCTCATTGACGACGCGTTTAGAATCTTAAGAGAGCTGGGATGATGATTTTGAGTTCGGGCAAGGGAATTGAGGGTTGAGTACGAGTAGTAACAGGAAGAGTCACCCGCGCACATGGCTTCAATCCTCCGTCACTCACCGCCAGGATGATGATTTCGAAGTAGACAGGCGCAGCAACTTGAAAGCCAAAGCTGTCCACTTCGCGACGGCGCGATGTACGAGAGGAGGAACGCTGGGACGACGAATTGGAGTTGGAGGCGAAATACGATGAGTTAGACGGCAACGCCGAGTTTGGGCCCAGAGACGAGGAGGAAGGCAGGTCCAGTACCGCCACTGCTCGGTTGTGGGGTACTGTGCTTTCTCGATTTGCACCTTGCGATCCTTCTCTACCCCGTATGCCCTTCTTCCCCTCTAATAATCAGCAGCCATCTCCTGACCCTTTTTCCGTTCTCCAACAGCCAGTGTGTCCTCTATTCCAAATACCACCCACCCCTATTCACCATTGACTCCTCTTGTTTACCGTCCCATCACTGTTCGATGTCCGGCTTTGCTCTGTTACTCTCTCCGCCTTCCATACACAGAGAACGAGAGAAATGGCGGTCAAGGAAGAAGAGCCGTCCGCCCAGAGAGGAGGATCGAGTTGGTTGGCATGACCAGCCGGTATTCGTTCTCGGATGGCGAAGGTCCAACGAGGAACGGCAGCTATGTCAGATGTGTCTTCCATGTCCTCAAGCCGACACCACCGCTACCTAACCAACCGTCGGTCTCGGCGACACTTTCTGCGCGAATGACAATGGCCTCGGGCTCTATAACACCCGCTGCACCGACGAAAGGTGACTCGGCGCCTAAGAATTGTATCGGGAGTATCAAGAAGTGGTGTGCGAGGAGACGGAGAGGTTATTGGTACATTTCTCCATTTTTGTTTCTTTCAAGCCATTTTATAACCCACCTTTCCATCCAGTCACCAAATCATAGTAGCTGGATGCTCTCGACCGCACCACGCATCCAAAAATCTCCCTGACGCCTTTTGCACGTGAACTGTCAATGTCGTCGTCATATCCCTCGACTCCGATTGGTGCTTCCTCGACATCAGGAGCCGGCAATACCCAGCACATGCATACGCACTGGTTTTTTTCGAACTCCCAGTGGCGCTGGCAGCACAAGTGCTTCTTCCATGCGTCCAGGGTCAAGCGGACGGGATAGCATCAGTCATCAACAGAGGAGGAGCGCGAGTCGAAGTGGGATGCGCGAACGTGGTGGAGATCGAGATGCCGGAGACACCCACATCGGGCGCGAGGATCGTCATCATCGTCATCGACACTCCCTTAGAGGCTATAGGATCAGGTGGCAGCGGTGATTGGAATTTTAGTCGCACAAGTCTCTGGCTTGCAGTAGGCTTGTAGCGCAAAAGTGTATGGAGAATCCATGATCTCCGTCCCATACATCTTCTCTACCTTCACTGCAAGAGCTTGTTGTGCGACCACGAGAAATCCAAGAGTCGAGATGACCCCGAAACGACTGCCAAGCAGGGGCTCATGGGCTTGGTTCGGCAAATCAGCTTGGTGGAAATGCATAAACGGAGACGGTGGCACCGTCTTCGCCCCACTGGGTAATTCTACTAGAGGCCTCTTCAATCGTCGCAGTAGTGGTTCGTCGTCAGGAAAAGGAGGCCCGTGCCTGTACTTTTCGATCACTGTCAGATGGCGCAACGTGCTGCTCAGAAAGTGTGGACCAAAAGCGCTAGTACTAATTCGACACTTTTTGAAGCACCTCGCAAAACGGCGCATGGTTGATCTAGTTGGATAGTTTCTGGAATAAATTTAGTTTTTGCTGCGGTTTCTTTCTGCCTGTTGAGGGGAGATATATCCGTTGTAGATTCAGGTCTTTCTAGATACACAATTATATACACCAAGTCTAGAACTTCCAAAAAAACGCCAGAGCTAAAGAGTTACGGATAGTCCCTTGATACGTATGAATCCTTGATACGGGTGTTTTTCGAGCAGTTTACGGAGAGTTGGGGATGGAGGACTCGGAGAGGGGATCGGGGAGCGGTTTTCAGAACTCCTGCATTCACTGTAATAATTTAACCAGTTTAAACTTTATATGCACCTGACTGTTTCCTTGATCAATTATAAGTGACATTTTTTTCAACAGATTTCCGGTCCTTCGTCTTTCCCTCCCAGAAACACATATTCCACACCATCGACCTCGGTGCTCGCCCACCAATGGGGGTATACTATGTGCGCTTCCACCGCCTCCTCGTATCGAACCCATATCTTGGGACCCATGTCAGGCACCTCCGACTTGTCGATAACACTGAGGACGGTTTTGCCAATGGAATCTCGTGGCTCACGCATCTGAGGACGCCAATAAGTCTGACGCTGGGGTTCCTCCCAAATCTCCGTTCTTTTTGGCTGAGTTTCATTTCCACCGGGGCAAATTGGAACAGTATGCCAGATAACACGCGGGCAGGCTTTAATCGTGTTTTTAAGATGGAGAATATGAAAGAGCTTGAATTGGAGTCTGCCTTTCGGTTCCCGGTGGCATTGTTGGTATCATTGGCGAGGTTGAAGTACTTGGCACTGTCGAGCGTGGATTTAGATACCGACGAGGGGATTTATTCGAAATCCCCATGCGAAGTTGCATTTGAGGGTTTATATCTCAGGGGAGTGTCTTCGGGAGTGATCAAAATCCTCACCAAAACACTATCTTCCACCGATGCCCCACTCACATTACGCAAATTGGCGTTGACGCCAACGTTTGAAGAGGGATTCGCCGAGGCAGTCGCGGAGCTGATCATAGCATGTCGCACCTCGAGAGCTTCGCTTGGTTACCTTCCATACATTTCCGTGAGTCCAGCATAATCCACACACGACCGACAACTGATACATATTTCCTTCAACCAGCTGCCTCCTTCGGCCCAATCAACATATCCACACTCCATCATCTTTGCTCTCTCCACTTCATCATCACATTTCGACACTTAACCCCCCACTACCAACCATTCGCCCAAACCCTCGTCATCCTACTCCAACTCTCCGATCATCCCAACGCCCTCAGAAAGATCACCCTCAAATGTCACTGCATGAAGAAAAGCTATACATCCCTCGCTAAACTCTGGCGACCACTCGATACTGCACTTTCTGCTATGAGCGGTGGCGAACCTGTCTTCGGAAAGCCGAAGGAGGTAGAAATTGTTTTGTCAGCGAGTACCATCCAGGTTACGGAGATCCATCGATTCATCATGATGGGGCAGTGAGAGCTCCTTCCAAGCGTCGAAGCGCAGGGGGCGATGGTATCGGTAAGGGTGGAAAGGGCCGGCGAGGAAGGAGGGTTATTGGACCGGTTGCGTCAGATGTGAAGAGTATCACCACAGTATCACCACTGTTGTATGAGTGTCCAACGATCAATATTGAGTTTTCTTTTAAAGAGAATTAGGTTCATCAAACCAAGCGAGCGAATGCACCTTGCTAAGGTGGCGACCCTCGTGTCCTTGACGTTGTCTCTGTTAATGGGATTCTTCAAATCGTCCAAGAATTCATCGATGCGTCTGTGCCTGAAGTTATATAGCGCAAACTGCCCCGATCAGAAGCGGAGTTCCATGCAAGTGCAGTTGAAAAAGACTATCTGTATCAACTGCATATTGCCATCTCCACATGCGGAATGTGTACAGGAAATAGATCGTTATCCAACATATCGGCCTACTCTAGTACCTCCCTCTCAATGGTATCGTCACCCCGGTGTAAATCATCAATGCCGTCCAGGAAGGTGTGTACTAACTAATACGATATTTATTTCCTTTCCTTGAATCTTGATCAATAACGCCTATGTTGACAGTACTTAACTTGAACAATACATTCGCTCGTTTCCTCGTGTGCTCGACTTTCCTCATTAACGGAAACCCGATCACAAACCTCATGAGTATCCGAGGCGCAACTCCGCTGACTGGTGTCAACTCACCTAAACCCACCACGGTGGGCGGCCTTAACACCCACAACAACTGTGAAGGTGAATATCGAGCAATTGCAAGAGCAATTGATCTTTATTTGAATTTTATCGCTAAATAAACCTTCCTCATAAGTGATACCAGTATGAGTCGTGGTACGTATTTCGCCTTTAAATAATAGTCGCCTCGACTAAAACCCATAACCCAGCTGATTTCTTCTTCGGAACCAACCACGACTTCGACAAGACCCGCTTCCAAAATGTCTGTATCTTGAATTACTTGTACCCCTGTATTTAAATTGACTTTCTTTGCTTAATAGCTCGTCAATTTCAGAACAAGTTTGGAGCTGGAAAATACATCACAGGAACCTCCTCGACTAAGGCTCGATGATGCACAACCCCCAATCCTCCCTCAGGTCTCCATGCCTCTTCACATACAGCGGATCCGTCTTCTCCATCAACTTCTTCATCAACGGGTGCCAAAAAGATGGCCAACTAGATCTCATTGTAGTGCATGGTTTCTTCTAACTCATGCAGCTGCCTCCCGATTTCCATCGCCACAATGGGTTAATCAGCAACGAGGGCTTCGAGTTCGTGTACAACAAATACCCGTTCACGCCCGGAGCTAATACTGCTGGAGTCAACACCTTCAAGGCCGATCTGACTTCACCGATGGCGTTCCAGACGTGCCTCTGCTATGCGAGCTTCGTGAATAACAACATCGAGGCGTTGTACCTGAACCCGACTGGACTTCTCTGCAGGAATCTTGACATCAATTTGCGGTTTTTGTACGAAGCTACAGAGGGAGACAACTGCACGTAAGTCTTCCCATATGGTTGAGATTAATTTAGCTCCGTATTCGAGAGTTTGAGAGGAGTGATTGCATTCCAGTATTAATTTCTAATACTTGGGTCCTGGTCTCCATAGTTGCTGCGGGACCTCTGTACATTTTAAGGATTTATTGGTCTTATTTATTCATTTTATTGACTTTTGGTATCGAAATTGTCGAACCTGAGGAAGAATTCTTCTCGCTTGATGGTCCTCAGTGTGCGCACGGAATGCAACGAATATCGTGCGCTTCTCGACCCCGCGCGCCACGCACTTAATCTTTTTTTTTCTGTTATTCGCATACGCTTAACTTCCTTTTCGGTATCCACACCACTCTTTTCAAATTCTCTTAATCGGTCCGAATGATTGATATCCTCCTGAAAATTGGCAACTACGACCCTTGTTTCAAGAGTGCTCTTGCAAACAGTATATTTTATTTTATTTCCCCTCCGACTTTCCGGTAGCTATGCCACCGGCCCACCCGTTCCAGGTTCCCTAACTAGTATTAATATGTACTTGCTCTGGTTTTCCATCCTTTCCAAGTTCTCATCGATACATTTTCCTTCCCCACTCTCTCAAGTCCAATTCACTCTATATCTTAGTCTAGCTCATTTCAATGCATTTTTATTCTGTCTTTCCATATTTTTCCTAATTTATTTCATATCTAGATCTCTCTCTACATAGCTTAACTATATAAGCTGAGAAGGAGGCCCGAGGGCCTAATTACATTATTGTGTCACTGGTCCATCCTATGTTAGAATAATATAAGTAGGGAAGGCTACCATCGTGGGGTGATAATTCATGCATGCAGAGATGAACAGCCTGTGTCCAGACGACCCAAACAACCATTCGGGAGACATGTACCTCGTTAATGTCCTCTCGTCACCCAATTTAAGCTCATAAGTCATCACCCAGTTCTATTACCATTTTGTCTTAATCGTTATTCGCATAGGAAAGATTATCAGAA
>Ga0307517_10010880_pt1 | contig 12675 bp, 12 predicted proteins | sample 23_EM_MG_FD_194515 | JGI IMG/M metagenome (GOLD analysis project Ga0307517, IMG submission 194515) | Populus trichocarpa ectomycorrhiza microbial communities from riparian zone in the Pacific Northwest, United States - 23_EM | ecosystem: Host-associated > Plants > Roots > Unclassified | place...
AGATATTTTTTTATATATATAACTATTTACAAATCACATAAAACCATGACTAGTATAAAATAAATTTCGTAAAATCAAACTCTAAAATTGCTATATATATATATATATATATATATATATATATATGGCACATGTTATGGCATTGCACATTTGCTCCCATGCATATAATGGAGAACTATAAATATTTTTTTAATTTAATAAAAAAAAATATCTGAGTTATTATAAGGTTGAACTATATACTATATTTCTCTGCCAACATACAAATTGCCCATTTATATACATCAAACAAAATCTCATATGAAAATTTGTGAGCACAAATATATATATAGTTTATAAGAACGATAAGAATGACACATAAGACGTGCACACCTAGCTAATATCCACACATCACAAAATAAATTTATTATGGTCCTCAAAGGGAGAGGATGATGACCTTTTCTTTGACTTAAAATAATTCTTGCTACTTATTATTCGGTTCCCCATAATTGATGTTATTTCATAGAAACTTCCTTTGAAAACGTCCATTTCTCATCAATAACCCCCTTTATATTTATATTTGGTTGTTCTCCACCATTGAATAAACCTCAAACCAAGGACCCAATTCCATGGAATTCCAGTTGTAAATTTGGTGTCTTGACGGGAATGTTAAATCATGGAGAATGTCTACCATGTTAATGATTATTGGATTTGAATAAAATATACAAATGTTCCAAGATAAAAGAAATATATACACAAAAATACATAGATATATTTGGATAAATAGACTAACAAAAACAAAATAATTAAATTGTCATTGGAATAATCTTATAATGAGTTCTTGTACTTTTAAAATAAATAAATAAAACAAAAAAACATGTTATCTTTATCCTCGTCATCCTTGTCTCTTAATTATATATACCACAAGATAATAATTAAATATTACATAAAAATTCATTAATTAAATTTAAATTCAATAATTTAATAGTAATCAACATTAGATTTACTATAAAAAAATTAGAAAACACCGACAAAATATTCCGTCGGTAATAAACCAGTCATTGAAGTGCAATAATAAAAGATATTAGATTGATGTTCAAAACATGGACATTATAGCATCCCATGAATATATATAAACTAGCTAGGCATTGAAGTGAAACAACAAGGGCAATAATTTTGTTGTCCGACAACCTAGAACCTCTTCCAAAAGAATAGAGTTTTCAACAAGTTTATGAGTCAATTACCAACATATTGTCTCCTCAGGGATGATTAACTGAACTTTTTGGTCTTAATTGATGATTAAAATAATTAGTACTGGTCCTAGTGTTGGGAGTTCAAAGAGTTGTGTTGTCTCCTCTTTTGCTAGTGCTCCTAGCTAGTCCCGCTAATTAATGCCTCACCAAAAACCAACTTCTCAAAATGCTTTCCATTTGATTTCATCTGTAGGCCACTCGCCATGTCTGTCTCCATCTTCTTCTTTTCTTTTCTTTTTTTACTTTCAAAAGGTCATGAAAGCCGAAACATGAGGATCAAAAGCATTTTTGCTTATCAAATTGTTGTTTGGTACCACGGAAAAAAGAGATCTTGGAGACGGATATTAAGAATATCCACTAGTACTGATCAATACTTGGTCGCAGGATAATATGGTTGACAATCCTTTCCATCTTGCCTAGCTCTCATTGAAGCTTGTACGTAGTGAGACAGTCGGCAAGACTTGTTCATGGGCGCTGAGCTTCAATATTTTTGGATTTTTGGCTAATCCCATTCGTAATTTGATGAAATTAAATTATAATTTAGATATTGTAAATATTGGACTATGGATAAATGGGAAATTTTAAGGGTAGCCCCTCTTCTTTTTATAAGATTCTACTCCATTCCTTTTTTTTCCAGGTTTGAACTTTAGACCTTCAAATAGAAATTAATTCTGAAGCTTTAATTGGTATACTAATTAATAATTAATTTCATTTTTTTTTATGGAAGATCAGTCATTTATTATTTATAGGATTCATATCTGTTTCATCATCACTTGACACGCTAATCTATATAAAATTCTAAAAAAATATTTATTCTTTCCACTAATCTATTGATGTTAATTAATTTCTCACCATAAATGATTAAATACCAAAATTACGATTTATTTATAATTAATGACCAGTAACAATATCAGACATGGGAGGAGGGGCGTGAGGGTCTCAAGTATTGGTTTTACATGGATGGATGGATGGTTGTTTAGTGCATGGTGGGACTGGGCACAACGATGAAATGAAGGAGAAAATGTTTCTCTTTTTGTCCTCAATCCTTCCCACCTACCTTTGAATATATTTAGGTTTCTCTTTTTCTTTTCTAAGTTATGGATTAAGATTTGAATTTGACAATGGACGAGAGAGTGGGGATGAGAGGTGGAAGGAGATGCAAGACTGTAGTGGTTTTGTAACTTGTGTTTAGTCGGGTTAATTAGGTTTTCATTTTTTATATGCTGGGTGAATTAAATATGATTTTTTTAGGTTTTATTTAGGTAAATTAGGTTTGGTTTACTCACTTTTCTAAAACTTTTTTCTTACCTGCTGATTTATATATATAAATTTCTATGAAAAAAATCTCTTTCCATTAATCTACTGATGTTTCTCGCTATAATTAAATGATAAAACACCAAAACTAAATGTAAACTATATCTTTCTGATCTCTGTCATGTGTTGAGATCAATATTCAGGAGAATTCCTAGATCATGGAGTTTTTTCCAGTAGCTTCCACTCAATATAAATCTCAGGGATGTGTGGTTCAAATTAAAGTAAATGGCAAAATGATGATGACATGAGATGAGTGATTAGCTGTTTCTTGTACAACATTCTGCTGTACTCTACTGAAAATCAAGGCTGATCGAGTACATACTAAAAAAGGCTTACACACCTATAGCTGAAAATGGCTAACACAGTTCAAGCCATGCAGAAGAGCTTTTGTCCACACATGCAGACAATTGTGCTGCTGCTTTTTTTTATGCAGCATAAAAAACAGTGAAGTTGACTTTAGGGTTGTGGGCTAAAAGTTAATGCATTTCTTCATCATTCTGTAGCTATTGGGTGGGTGCACACCATCACCATAGCTCTTATGGCACTCTCTACCACTAGCCATAAAAGCCAACCTCCCCTCCTCCACTCTTGCTAAGGCCATAGCTCATATCCTCACAAAGAACTTCAAGATTTAGCCATGGCGCCTACTCTTAGGATCAAGACCTTTCTTCTATTGTCCCTCTTGCTCCTTGCTCCCTTATCATCTTCGGGTTTGTATATGTTTTCTCAACATTACCTTCAGTATCTCATATTCTCAAAATTTAGATAATATAGCTTGACAAAGAGTGTTTATTTTCACTTGTAGGTTTGGTTGAAGGCTTCAAGGAAGGCATGCATCCACACAACTCATTTGTCAAGGTATACCTAGCTCCCGTTTTCTTCCTGAACTTTTTTCTATTTTGAGATAATTTCTTGTTTTTCTTTCAAGTAGTGAGTATCTTTTGTTTATGCATTCTTTTAATAACCCAAGGATCTTGTCTCTTTGTAAAGGATGGCATCCATATGATCAATGCAAGGAAGCTTTTGCTGGATATGCTGGATTATGGTGATGCAGGAGCTAACCATAAGCATGACCCCAGGGGGAAAGCTGTTGTTGTTGGTGGCAAGAGCCCTTGACTCCTCTCGAACCATCAACTCTCCCTCTAGAGGTTTTGTTCGTGCATGCATGAGGAGATGTGTAATCTTGCATTTCAAAATGAATTTTATTTAGTAATGTATTATTATTATTATTATTGTACGCAGCCCACACAATTGTGGGACTAAGATAAGATTTTACGTTGTATAATTCTATGCGTGCATGTCAGTGCTGATTTGTGTATGAACTTCTCAGGCAATTGCTTATCTTATGTTCTAATAATAAATAATGAAGCAGAGCTGGCTTTTGCTACTTCATACAAGAGAGTCTCCAGCAAATGGAAGTTAAAGAGATGAGCTTAACATAGGAATTTTTTGCTGGTTCACAGAGTTGAGTTGTGGATTCCATGATCAGCACTTGAAAAGTACCATCATGAGCAACCACTATCATATTTTACAGTTTATTAATAAAAACTTCTATCAGTATTTACATTAATAATCCATCTATGATTATTTTATTGATGATACCATGAACATAAAATGTTTGTCGGAAAAACAATCTTTAGTAATTTTTATTTTGTCGGTGAGTTCGTCGTTAATAAATTTACAGATGGTTTTATAGATAAAAAATACACTAAAAAAAAAAAATTATTCTTCCATTCCGCTTGTAATAGTGTTATTAATTGCTTGGCTAGCTGGTGCCTATCATATCTATATAGAAATGGGGCTATTTAATTCACTAGCCAATATATTAATTCAAGGAATTCAAGCCTTAGCCACTTGCGTTAATAAAAGAAAGAATCCAAGGAAGAGCAACATGCATTATCTCACCAAAATGTGTTCTACGCACAGCAAACATATTGATTGATGAAGATACTGGGATATACAATCATGGCGGCCCCTACGTACGCAGCAGAACAATACAAAATCTCCTCTATTTTTCATTTTATCAACGAAAAAGCTAGGACTGTTAACCTTCTTTTTTAATTTCTGGTTCCTGAGGGGTGAGGTCAAGGAGAGCTGCATGAGTCAAGCACCATGTATTTTAATTCAAGATTTGAGCATTTGTCATAGATGTTAAGAAGCAGAAAGACCTAAAAACGAATCTTATTAGATTCGTCATAGATATTAATGTTAACATCTTATTAGATTTGAATTTCTTTTCAAGAGTTTTCTTCGTTCCATTAATGACTATATATATATATATATAGATTACTTGTATTTCACCTTTTCAGGTGTGTTTTATACACTCAATTCCTAGGCTTAATTAAGCCCATGACAAATAACCTAGTTAAAGGCCTCTCCTCTTCCATTCCTCCTTGTGCCAAAATCTTGCCTTGCCACCCACAGCTAACCAACAAGAGAATTGCAATGTCATTAGCCTCGGCGTTGTAGTCACCGTATACTTGATGAGTCCTCATTTCAAGCAAGCCAATTACATTAACAAAATTGCAACATACCATAACCTGGGTCTGTACCTAGAATAATTCTAGTAGTGACAGAAGAACCTCTGCTATGTATCCGAGATGAACATACTTTGGTCCCGTTTATCTAGGCGGTGATGCCGCGGTTGAAATAGAGCACCGTTACTGCGTAGACGTCAAACAGATTCTTAAGGATATGTTTGTTAGAAGTATTCGAACGTATCAGAAATATTGTGCTAGAAAATATTGCGTCGCAGTTTTTCTCTTGCCTTAAAAGATGGCTTCGGAAACAATATGCAATATAGTCAAGATGGGTGCTTTTCAACACGAAAGAAGGTTTAAGATTTATTTTTTAAAAATTATTAATTCAGGTCATGCTCAGGTTTAAAATTTGTTTTTTAAAAATTATTAATTCAGGTAAAGTGAGATTAAGTCAAATGCGCATAAACTAATCCGAATAATAATAAAAAACGGTGCCTTTTGCAGTGTTCGGTGATGGGGCCTCGCTTTTCAAGCTTATCAAACATTGTCGACTTTCCCTCGCTTTTCAAGCTTATCAAACATTGTCGACTTTCCCTGAATTTCCTAGAGGCGAAGTTACTATATACCATTTCCGTCTCCAACTTTACAGAATCCTACCCAGGGTTCACAGCGAATCGCGAAGGAAAGGTCACAGTAACAAATCCTAGTCAGATGAAGCCAAAGTTGGAGCAAATAAAGACTTGGGTTTATTATGACAAGGATTTTCTCTTGGCTTCAGCTTTTCTCCAACCCTTTTCACTGAAAGCTGGAAAAAGTAAAGAAATGCAGGTCAAGTACAGACATAGGAAAGATGGGGAAATGGTTGGTCGCAAAAATGGCCAAGGAAAGGGCAAGTAATGGTACGGTCACATGTACAAGGAGGATGGAATTTCCTACGAAGCTTGGATTGGGCTTCTGGAAACACCATAGAACAGTGCGAATTGATAGTAGAGAGGTCAGGGTTCTTCTGGGACATACTAATCACAAAGCATGCTTTTGCTGCTTCTAATATTGAGAACGTAGGTTGGACTGCATTTCCAAATACTATCGAAACTTGAATACTAAGCCATCAATACCAAATCAGTTTCCTATCTTCTTTCTCCCTTGATCCTCGATGATTAACATTCAAAGATATGTTTATGTAACAAAGCTACAGAATGATTTGTGTGTTCAACAGGTATTGTTCAGAGAGTCAATGTAATACAATATGATTATGGAAATGAGATTTCGAAAGACAAGATGTTTATCGTTCTTTCGCCTAAAAGAAAAGCATTAAGGTGCTGACACATATAGATTTCTATGGACTAATGTGTCGAAATCTATGTTGATTTATATACACTTCCTGAAGCTCTGGCATTTATGAAGAAAACAAGGATGACATCCATATTCCAAGTGTGACAATACCAATGGTAGCAAAAGCTTGGCCCAGTTCAAGCACAACATTTTGTTGCTGGAGAGGCAGATTTTGCCAGTCTGTCCGCCTTTGCAGAAATTAAGACCAAAAACAGAACAAAATTAGTAATGGCAGAATTCTAAGATTATTGCATTTCTCAATAATCAAAGAAAAGCACGCACAACAAGCTTGCAAATCTCAAACATCTTAGACCAGTTTAGATTTTCATTATCAATTTGCGTTGACGAAGATGCATGAAAGCAAAAACATGCATACCCTAAATCAGCAATGATAATGCTAACATTGTCTTGTGTCCGCCGGTCCTGCAATACAAGGAATTCAAAGCTTTTTGAAGTCCCTGGTAAAATATTGAACGATAATGTCGAATAAGACTAATTGTCCATATAAGTTCTTACAATAGCTTTCCGTGCAAGTTCTTCGCAAGCTAGCTGAAAGCAGAATGAGAGGCAAGTTAGAAATGCCGCTGCACAGCAATGGTATCATCTAAAACCATGCAGACATTCAAAACTTGTTCCAGGTTCAGAACTCAAGTGCAATGGATTCATTGGATATTCAATAGCCAACATAATGATTACCTGAACATCTCCATGTTTTTGAAGTTGGTTCCTGACAAAAGCAGCTGCATCTAAGCTGTTACCGACAATAGCAAACAGTTAAGCAAGATGCTGATTATGAATGAAAATCAAGAGATTACAGAAACAGATGTCACAGAATGCAACTAAGAAATACAGTTGGAGGATGGGATAAAACACCTGTTCATGTAATCCCATAAACCATCAGATGCTAGAATTACAAACTCTGCATCTGATCCAAAAGCTATTTGGTAAACTTCTGGAGATGCAATGACCAAGTCCCCATTGAATTGTACTCTGTCACAACACAAGATTAGTTCACCTTCTGAAAAAACTTGCAAATCATAAATTCAATGATTCCTTATCTTATCACTGTATCGAGCATCATTCTTGGCTAATACATATGCAGCAAGCTTTTGTCATCCATCCATTAGTAAATGGTGGCGGCATAGGGTTTTTCTCATATGAACTTATCTCAACAGAACATGCATTTTGTAGTTCCTAGGAGAGCATACAACCTTAGAACCATACAGGGCAGATGTACTAGACACAATGAATGAGATTTGTCTTTTGCTCCAATTGCTATGTTCTTAGGGCAGGTAGATTGATCGAATAACCATTACCAACCCAAATCATGGGCTATTTCAGGTTTTAAATCTGATCTATCAGGTCTTGTGATGTTTTGTACGCAATTGAAATGCACCATAACTATCTTATAACCAAGGGTCAGTTAACAAAAATGGAGAGTAGATGAACATACTGATGGAAAATATAGAAAAGATCTTACCGAGAACTAAATTTTTCAGACCATCTCCCTTCCTTGACTCCTTTCTCCAGCATCCTATTCATGTATCACATTGTTAAGAAATGTATGTGCTGGTTGAAGACATATTCAAACTAACCCTTGTGTTCAAAAGTAGAAAAGGAAGTCAGAGATTAAAAGGACCAAACTCATTCTTTTTTGTCTTGAACCGCATGTCACCAAAAGCACGAGATACGGCTATGTCTCCACAAATCCTTCCATTGACAATCTACAGAAAAATTACAATAGTAATCATCAGACAATAAGGCATGTAAGATTTGGTCTTGATCAGGAAGAAGCATACAGAAGATTTAGATGATATTCTCCACAGATCACAAAAGTACAAGGCTTTTATGGATCATTGTCTAAGAAACTTTATTAAGAAATGTTCAGACTTCAAATTGTTATAACAAGGAAGAATGCCAAGAAAATTAACAGATTTCGAAAAATCCTTTTGATTCTAAAATTAGCAGGATACTCCTACATGAAAACAAGGAAATGGCAACAAGGGGTACCAAGTTGAGCACTATTTCAATCATAAGGATAGCAAGGAAGAAGGTAAGAGCAGTCAAGAGAAGACTACATGAACTTTCTACAGAAATTGCAAGAAAACACACCCATCCACCTGCTTCTCTGATTCGTTTGATTTCTTGAAGAGAGATTTTGTTGCTTCCATAAGGTCGATGAGCATCAGTCAACACTTCCATTTTTCCAGAACGAGAAAGGACCTGAATCAAAAGCGAAACATTATGCAAAAATTGCTCATAATCACCCAACATATTTTCAGTTTTTCCATTGATATTGTCAAAAAGCAATAACATTAGAATTGAATGTATACCACAGATGAATCACCAATGTGCGAAATGACTAGCTTTTCGTTTCCAATGAACATAGCAGTCGCTGTCGAACCAGATTCGTCTTGCACACCATCCTTCTCAAGCCTTTACAAAATCAAACATCACCTAAACCTTCAACGCGATAATATAGAATATAGAATTACACTATTCACTATCTGCCCATTTTTCTACAATCAAAAGCAATCTTTGCACAAAGAAAACTCTACAGGCATACCAATCTAGCAATTTTGCATCAACCCTTTCAAAAGCCTCTTCTAATGCTTTTCTAATAGCATTGAAATCTTTTCCATTCAATAGCAACCCGCCTTGTAAAGCAGCTACACACTCCTTGTACAACTCATCCCTAACAATGATGAATCAAAGACTGAATAAAGAAACTACACCAAAAGAACTCAAGAAATATGAATCCATGATTGTGCTGATGTTTCTAAAATTTGTCAAACCTGAGGAACTTCACAGAAGAGAAACCAGCATGGCCATCAAAAACAGCAGCAAAGGAGAATCCTTCAAGGCCATCTGATCGAATTATGATGTCATCCTCCATCTCTTCACGTGCGCCTTGCAAGCTTGCAGAACCCCACCGGATCCCAGCAACATCAGTTAAAGAAGATGGGGCATCTATTGCTATAGCAGAACACTGGCTTTTAGGCCTAGTAGCAAAAAAGAAGTTTTTAGCGGGGGTTTTGGTACTGGAGTGGCCACAAGGGAGTTTGGTTGATAGGAATCTCTCCAACTGTGGCCTAAACAATGCCATTTACTGAGTTGAGTTGCTCAGTTAGAGAGTTTCAGATGTTGTACGGTTGGGATGAGGTCTGGCGGTGGTATTTTTGTCTAGTGAAGGATAAGAGGATGAAGCAGAGCCTCTAACTGATTTAACGATTAGATTCTACATGGGGTTACATGTATGGTACTCAGTTTTTTGGAAGTTAACCTTTGGTCACATGAGATTGGACCCACAACTTTCTGGTCCTGAATCATGACATGGCAAGATCTGAGTGGCTTTTCACTATACATGATCTAATTAATTTTTGGCAACTTTCTGGACCTGGACTTTGCTTTTTCTACGAACTCATGATGCAGTTCAGCTGCCACTAGAGGCAAGTAATTTTGCACATTTGTCTTCTACTGTTGCAAACCTCAAGGCTAATAGCTGCAAACACCAGTACAATCTTAATAAGTTGTATTTGCTTGTACTACTACGTTTACCAAGATAAGAAGATCCTGTATTTGTACTGCATTTAGCAGTGTATTTGGATTGAAAAGGTTTTCATTTTATAGTTTTTTCTTAAATTTTCTTCAACAATTTAATATTTTTTCCATACATTACCAGTTTAAAAAATAATAGTGGATCCGACCATAAGTTTTAGAACCCGTTTGTTTAAGCAATCAGCGTAGATAAACAGAAACTTATTGGAGCTCACTGATCATAGTCTTCAGATTCTTTTCTGGGTTGAATGTGTAGAAATCATTCAGCGTATAGGAGCTAGCACACATCTCATTACAGGGCAAGAACAAATGCAATTGATGATAACATATCAAACAGAAAGCCAATACACTATGAAATAGAAAATACAGCCTTTGATGTTTCTTTATTTATTTTTTTATAATAACAGCCTTTAGCCAAAGGTTATTAAACATGGCAGATCTAACTAATATCAAGGTCTATTCAAGCTCCTGCCTCAAATAAGTAGGCCCTGGCAGGAAGGGGTCGGATTCTTCATATGCCACCGGACGGGAATACCCAGCATCGTTCATACGGTTGCTAAGCACATGTAAAATGGCTTTTTTCTTTCCTCCATAGTCATCTCTGTTGTTCTCAACATACTCTATGGCCTCAGCTGCAATCTCATTCACAAAATCAAACCTGTTATCCTCTGATAGTAACAATCTGTGGATATCCATTGTCAATAACTTTCCTTCATCTTTAATCTTTCTAACCTGCTCCTCAAGGAAAGGAACTCGCTCCAATTTATATCGCAATAGATCATCTTCCTTAGTCTGAAACACAACAAGCACTTTTAATCAACATCCACAAGCACAACATTTTAAGCCCAGTTCATGAACAAATAAGGCATTAAGGTTATATGTTATAAATTAAGGTTATATGTTACAAGGCCAATTCTACAGCCCATAAAAATTCCAGCAAGGATGTGCTGCCAAAATCCACCCCATACAATTATCCACATGTAGCATATAAATCACAGGCAACTGCTATATCATCTAGCCAGCATACACAAGCATGTCTAGTGAAAAAGAGGAACCAAGATCATAAACAAATAAGGCAAGATGTTGGATGATAAAATTCTTGACAGCAAATTTCGTAATGTGAATATTGAGATAACTTCATTATAGGGAATCTTGAAATGCTGAAGTTCCATTTCAGTTTTCTTTTAACTTCAAAATAGACACATGATAAGAACTGAGGCCTCTAAAGATAATACCGACTTTGTGAATTTCATTACGATTGCAATTGATATTTTCAATGCCATGTAAAGCAGGTTTCTAGATAATAAAACAAATGTCTTGAGTTGTAAACAAATAAAAGAGGAGACTCCTTCTATCTAAAAGCTGATTCTAAATATCAGTTTACATCAAGTACGTAATTATATGTCAGAAACTTGAAACAAAAACTGTTTTATAAGAATCAGATTTGCCTAGTAGCTTTATCCAATTCAAAATCTCAACATCGACAAAAATTCTATAGAACTTATCCAGAAAAAATTCTTTTCAGTATGGAAAATCTGGTCTAGTTCTTTACACACTATCATGAGGAGAACAACAAATATATGCATCTATGAAAAAAGGGACCAACCCACATTCTAAACTATAATATTAACAGTAATAAATAGTAGCAATACTTACCCTATGTAAGGGTGGGGAGGTATACCCTAACCTAAAAGTTCAATTTTAGCTTCTCTTCATTTCTTAATACTTCTATCTTCTGTTATAGGCTACTTGGAACCTTGTGAATTGTTCAATTTACAGGGTTAAATCAATTCTTGTATTTAGAATCCTTTTAAAGGTAATGATTTGAATTCTAAATGAAATTCAAATTATAAAAAATATGCAAAAGCAAATCAGAGGATCTCCCCTTAGATTTGCTACACTAATTCCAAATGAAAATTATTATTCCAAAAATACCCCTCCTTTCCTCGCAAAAACACTACAAAGTAACTATCTCATCACCTCCCCTCGAGGATTGTTGTTCAATACAATATAAGAATCTTGGATTTGTATGACAAAGAGGTTAGAGACTTAAGTCTTAATACTGGACACAACTTTAAGGAAGGGTAGGGGTCTCTAAAGTTCCCTTCCTAGGACCTCTTGATCATATACAATGTGTTTGGGAGAGGAGAAAGTGAGGGGAATGAAAAGTTGAGGTGATTGAAATTGTTCGATTATTTGGAAAGGGAAGAGAAAGTGGAAGAGTGGGAAAAGGAAGGAAAATTTTGCATTTTGGCCTCATGTTTTGGTTCTCCGTACAAGTTGGGATAAAAATGGAGAGAATGAAAATCTCTCAGCAGTCTGAAAGTTCTCTAATTTTACCAATTTACCTACTAATCCTTTATATAAGGGCATACACTTTTCCATTAATCCTTTACATTAATGTTTAAGAGATAAAAAAATAACTTTCTAACATCACGACACAATATTTCCAAATTCCACGCATAGGAAAACTTTCCCTCATTTTCCACTGTAAGCATAATCCAACTTCTGTTGAGCAAAGTTCAGTTTGTTTCTTGGTTTAAATGAAGTGATGCTACTAGTTATGTGGCCATTGTTTAGGTAAAAACTAGTATGTCACCAGTAAGCATTCTCTGCTTTTTCAAAGAGTGTTATCCAAAAAAAAAAAATCAGATTTGATACATCAAGATTCAAGTTCTTTTGGCAATAAAATTCATAAATTACGTTTTATCTTCATGTGCCTCACTTCAAGCTAAGGAATAGCTACAAAAACAACTGCACTA
>Ga0307517_10010881_pt1 | contig 12675 bp, 6 predicted proteins | sample 23_EM_MG_FD_194515 | JGI IMG/M metagenome (GOLD analysis project Ga0307517, IMG submission 194515) | Populus trichocarpa ectomycorrhiza microbial communities from riparian zone in the Pacific Northwest, United States - 23_EM | ecosystem: Host-associated > Plants > Roots > Unclassified | place...
TGGAACTTGATTGAATAAATTTCTAAAATTATTCTGAAATAATATATGTGATATTATTTAAGAGGCAAATTGATATTTTATCATTTATAGGGTTATTATGTTTTTTCTATAAATAGAATGTTATGCCTCATATATTTATGTGTGAGTTGTGTAAGCTATAACAAAATATACAACACAAAGAAACACGTGAAAACATAAAAAGAAAAAGTTAGCACTCAAAGACATCACAATCTCTCTCCTAAAAAGGATTTAAGATATTTATCGCTTGTAGTTTATGTGGATTGTTGTTAAATGCCAGACACTTAGATAATTTATGATTTGTGGCTATCCAGTCTTGAAAAAATCGATCAAACCTAAGAAAAAAAAATCTTTAGGTAATATGCTCAAACCCTAAAGAACCCTAAATTATCAAACACGATCTTTTGGACTCCTAAAAAAATTTAAATTATCAATTTTGCTACGTCTAAGACTTTCAAAAAACCCAACATGATGGAAGTTAGAATATTTTGTTTTTTTATTTTTGAAAATAAGGGTGTTTTCATCTAGTTACACTTGTTTCTTCTAGTTAAATACGATCTTTTGATGCCTATTTCACTTTGAGAAGAGTTCAACCGAGGAGAGTATATAGTCATTCCTATAAAAAATAGCTATAAAATCAACTAATAAGGGTTTCAATCATAATAGGTTCGAGTAGATTTTTCATGTTCAACATTTCCTCATTAAACTTCTAGTGCTCTCATCTTCTCATTGTGTCACGATGAAAAGCTTAGTTATGCTCTTTTTAGATGGTATGTTTATGCTAAAGTGGGTGATGTGTTTGAGGTAGAGATCATAAAAGCTAAAGATAGAGCCAAACTTTAGGCTATAGTACCTTACCCGAGCATATCCATGAAATGTTGTTTGAAGAACTTTACATATAATATCATTGTCTTGGGCTATAAGATTCAAGATTATCTATACATTTTAGATGTTTTTATAGGGTTTATAAGTCTATCATACTTTTTAAGTTAGTCTTGACAGATATATAACAAGTCTATAACATTTGGTCATTAAAAGCACTCAATTGATTATCTAGCTAACAAAAATAACAACAATTTCAATCACTTACTTCAAATACTAATTTCAAGTTAATCAATCTCAACATATTTTAGGATAAAACGACTTGTAGACATTTAAAAGCAAATAGTATAGCTTGGATTACGAACATAAACACACAAACATATATTCTAGCATTGAAAGGAGACAACAAATAAAGTAACACCGACTTTGTCATGGAATTAAATAAAACTAGTGTGTGTTTATGACTAATTTCTTCCACTAAAGTTAAAGGAATATCCTTCTTCAAGACAAAATATAATAGGAAAGGCTCTAAACAACACAAAAAAAATCAAATCAAATTTGACATGCAAAAGCATATTCAGTGTCAACTCAATGATGATAATAAACACCAAATGTCTGTGATTAAGGCCCATCTCCAAGCAATACAACCTTGGCCATGACAACATCTTAATGACGAATAGCCTGTTTGTTTTTGCATTTTAAAAGGGTTTTTGAAAAAAAATATTTTTTTTCTTTACTTTAAATTAATTGTTTTTTTGGTTTCAGATCGTTTTGATGTGTTGATGTGAAAAATAATTTTTAAAAAATAAAAAAAATATTATTTTGATGCATTTCCGAACAAAAAATCACTTTGAAAAGCAACCACTACCACACTTTCAAACACCCTCGAATTCTGTCACCAATTTTTTCTTTTTAAATAAATGCTAACCCCCGCCCATTATATATATAGCCTCGGTGCTCGTACTTTGCTACGAACTGAACTTTTTTTTGCACAAAAAATGATGTTTAGGTGCCGAAATAAGGTAAGAAAAAAAGTATTGATCCACTCGAGTTAGCATGACAAACCTATAATCACGGTAATCAAGACTGAGCTAGTCTAGAATATCTTATCAAACCCGAGGTCCAAATCATAAGATTAGAATAACCTGATAAATAAAAGAGGATTATAAAGACTTTTTTTTTAAGTTGACTTTTCAAACTCGTGACTCGAGTCATTAGACCTGAAGCACTCAATCTGAAAGAACCATGAAGGCAAATTCTCAATCAATTAATTATTGATGGATGAAATTAAAAAAAAATCAATTATATAAAAAAATAAAAAAGTAATAATTAAAAGAATAATAATTAAATATCTTTTGACATCACATTCAGTTCCTCCTCGTGAGTGATAAAATTTTATTGTATCCTCAGAGAATTAGGTTATTTGTATTTATGTCGTTTCGGTTTTGTACATAAATTATCATTTGTTTGAATAAACTGTATCCACTCCATATTGTACCTATCACAACTTCTAGAGAGTCTGACTGGTCCAAAATCTATTCAAGAGAGGAGGACCAAACAGTTAGCCCAAGAGGAATTTCTAGCCATTATATTTTCCAGGCTGAGAAAATGTTTTAGTCGGCCCAAAGAAAACTCCTTGCAGCGACAAAATTGACAAGCATGCCCACACCCCTGAGAAACCCTAGAGCTAGGAGGAGAAACTGAGAGGAGAAAGAAGAATCAATAAACGGAAAAGGCCAAGGCAGTTTCAAATGGCACTTCTCGCGTCTTCAACATTGCCCTCAAGTCCACAATATCAGGCATCCTTTCTTTTCACTGTATTTTTACTCCTACTTATTATGTTATCTATGTGGGTCAATGGTTTTGCCGTTCAAATGTCAATAGCCATGGGAGGGAATTAATGGTTGCTGTTGGTGATCTATGTAATTACAGTTTTACTAGTAAATTTGGAGTTTAATTGTGTTGGACCTTTGTTTATGGCGTAATAGAGGCAGGCTACGGTGGTTTTGTGAAGAAAAAAAATGAAAAATGAAAACCGTGATTGAAAATGTACAGATAAGAAATTGAGGCATGTTTTTTTCTCTAGATTTTGGTCGGAGTAATGAACCTGGCTTGCCTTGTAGTGTGACTGGCTCAGGTTGATTCAACACCACTATGAAGAAAAATGTTGAATTTGTGATTTTGAATGGTGTGCAAATGGGGTCTAATCGAAATTCTTCAATTTAAATGAAGCAGTCTTCAAATCTGCACATATGCATGCATCTTTTTGTTCTTTAAAACCTTTCATGGTGGAATTATGAGTTGTTGTAGTATCCAGAAAATTTGTGCATGGCATTATCTTTGGCCCTTTTTACAGATTAAAGTGTTGAGGAATAAACCCTGTCGATTACGTTGGTGCTTACTGTCACATGCACCTCACCAAATCTCTCCAACATGTTCGATGAAAGTCACAAAGGCCCATTTTGGTGAACCAAGTAAGGTCAAGCTGCAATTGAATATTGTCAAGGAGAGGTTGTGGCATGCCATCCCCGACTCCGCAAAGGAATTTCCTTGGAGAAAAGCTGAGGATTTGCTGCTTAAGCGATTACTGCTAGTTGGACAGAAGGCATTCAAGTGGTCCCTTGTAATACTTTTCTTGCTTAGTTTTCTAGCCGATGTTATGTATTCCATCTCTAGAAACGGGGAATTGATGATTCCTTTCGGTCTTCTTGCTGGCTGCTTGATGATGGACTTCTTGAAAGAGATATCAATGGAAGTCTTTCAAGCGCCAGAGGTAAATTCCACTTTGTGTTCTTTCCCTGTGTTTTTTCAGTTTGTTTTCAAGGATAAATGGATATACGTGTTGCTTTGTTTAAATGTTTTTTTGTTTTGCCTCTTGAACAGAAAAGAGGGCTGAACTTGCCGCTTCTGGGTATCAGCTGCTGCTTCATCCTTGTGAAGGTCATGTCAACATATTTTACGCCATTTCTTTTGCATGTTGCAAATGGTGGGTTGATGCAAGTTTTGTGGCTTTGGGGTGATTCACTGAAAGAAAACAGTCAATGTAATGAAGAGAATATCTCCGCTGGCCAAAATACTTAATTAGCCATGGCTGCAGAGGAATAAACAAGGTCCAGTTCATGAACGGGATATTTGGTTCCCAGTTGTATCCTCAGAGCTATGCATGCAAATAGTTAGCTTGTTCTGCACGTGACATTGCTTTATAATGTGCTACCTGGCATGTTCCATAGACAGTATGTTGTTGTCAGTTTCACGAAAAACATTGGGTTATATTTTATAGCATAGACCCAGGAAAATGTGGGATCACCTAAAATGACATGGAGAGATGGTCTTGTACAGATCTTCTAGAGTTAACTTTAATCCGTTACTGATTGTGAACGGAAGTTCAGGTAGCAGATGCCCAACTTTGTACAACCATTGCAGTGTTGTTTCAAATTCTCGCATGCCAAAACATTGCCGGTTAATTCTACGTTACACATGACATGATACAACAGTCACAGCAAAGTAAGAAACCTCCAGAGGCTATGATTTTGAACCTCATCAATTATCATATCCTGTTGTTTATACTCTGATGGGACATAGAACATCGGGAAAAAAGAAGAAGGGCAGCCAAGAAAGTGGAGAGAAACCAATCAATGGTCCACGTCTGCAACTGAAAAATAGTCCTTGGCAACGGGTCACTGTTTAAAGTACAAATAAGGCAGGCTTTTCCACTATTCACTTCTACTTTACATTCAGTGGCGTCCATGAAATGCAGATCCTGAAGATGGAAAGACTCGATGCTATATACCTATAGAGCGCAACATTTTCCAGCCGGACGTCCTGTATCTTATGTACAGCTTCTAAATGGCACTTATTGGAAGGAATTGTAAAGCCACACTTGTTGGCGAGAGATTTATATATATTATATAGGAATTTGCAGGTATAGTTACAGTAGAACACAAACAACAGAATAACTTATCCTATCTATCTTGCTATATTATATCCTACAATTAAGTAGGATAACATGATGTGATGCATTTCTTATCATTCCCCTGCAAGCTGAGTTGCAAGCTGAGTGTGAGATTAATACAAACACGAAGCTTGGAGTGTAAGAACATGAATAGTGATTGAGAGAGACTTTTTAGTGAAAATATCAGCAATTTGCAAGTGAGATGGCATAAATTGGGGTTGAATAATCCCTGATGCTGCTAGCTCACGAATAAAGTGGTAGTCAAAAGCGATGTGTTTTGATCTTTTGTGAGAAACTGAATTAAGAGTAAGAAAAATCACACTCTTGTTATCATAGAGGAGTAACGGCTTGTGTGATAAGGAAACAGTGAGGTCATGAAGAAGATGAGTTATCCAAACAACTTCAGAAGCTGTGTGAGCCAAGGCGCGATACTCAAATTAATGAGAAACAGTAGGTTGTTTCTTACCACTCCGCAAGATGAGATTGTCACCCAAAAATATTGTGCAACTAGAGGTGGATCGACATGTGTCAGGGCAACTAAGTCAATCATTGTCAGAGTAGGCAGTGAGACTAGTGGGTGAAGGAGAGAAGGAGAAACCATAATGAAGAGTGCCTTTGACATACTGAAGGATACATTTGAGGGCTTAAAAGTGAGGCACCATGGGAGATTGCATATACTGACTTATAGAATTGACAACATAAGTAAGATCAGGACAAGTGATAGTTAAATATTGCAAATCACCCACCATGGAACAAAACAACGTGGGATCAGTAAAGGAGTCATCATCGCTGTACAATTGTTGTGTGACAACTATGGGAGTCATCGTTGGCTTACAATCAAGTAGCTGAGCATGGGCAAGGATACCATGGGCTCTCTTGCTGATGAAACAAATAAAATTCACTGGTTTCTTCATGACCTAGGCTTTGAGTTTGCAAACTTCTTAACTATCTAACTATCTTTTTCTCCTCTGCCTACCTTTCAAGATCTTGTCTCCAAGGCTGGAAGTTCTAAAATCTTTCAAAAGTCACTTGAAACACCTGCTCTTTCATCTGCTGCCTTTGCTGTCACTAAAGGTAACTTCCATCTAACACGAAATAAAGGCTTTCGTAAGTTTCATGACAGGGAAGGAGGATCCTTCATTCTTGGGTATGGCAAGGGTCGTGGTAATTCTTATTCACCCCGCTGTCAGATATGCCACAACATTGGACATACAACTGCACATTATCCTGATCTTGAATCCTTCTCTCACTACTCTTTACTTAACACAACAATTGATTGGTATATTGATACTGGAGCTGCTGGTGCATATATGACGTCAGACTCCTCTCAACTGGACAAGGTTCAATCTTATAATGGTAAGGATTGTGTAATAGTAGGTAATGGAGCCTCTTTGTTGATTACTCATGTTGGTACTTTTTCCCCTTCTCCAAACATTAAACTTTTGGATGTTTTAGTTGTTCCCCGGCTAAAAAAAAAATCTTTATCTATTAGAAAATTAACTTCTGATCATCCCTTATCTATTACTTTCATTGATACATCGTTTCTCATATAGAATCGCAATACAAGAAAGGTGGTGGCACCCGATCGTCGTCGTAAAGATGGTCTTTATGTGCAGATCATAGTCAATCCGTATTTGTTTCTTCTCTTAAAAATTATTCTCTGTGTGCCTTTTATGATTTTTGGCATGCACGTTTAGGTCATGTTTCACATTTTGTTATTTCATTATTAAATAAAAAAGGTTATCTTTCTATTACTTCTTTATTGTCCACTCCCAACTTGTGTGTTGCTTGTCAGACTGCTAAAAGTCACAATCTACCTTTTAATGCTAATGTTCAATGTGCTTCCCATGTCTTGAACCTTATTCATTGTGATATATAGGGCCTTACTCCTATTACATCTTCATCTAATTTTTTGTTATTACATTATATTTGTCGATGATCACTCACGTTTCATATGGTTTTATCCCATGACATTAAAATCTCAAGCCTTTATGATTTTTAAGCAATTTCAAACTCTTGTTGAGGTTCAATTCTCATGCAAAAATAAAAATTTTCAAAGCGATGGGGGAGTTGAATTTACGAGCAATCACTCTCAATCCCATCTTCTTGATTCCAACATTTGTCACCAAATGTCTTATCCCTACACTCCCCAGAATGTTCGCGCTGAATGTTAAATATGGGTTGAATTCTGAATCTCTATAGTTGTTAGAAGGGGATTGCCTAAAACTGAATGATTGTAAATTACTACCTATCAGAAATGTGAGTTGCTCCGGAAAAGACTTAAAGAAGCTTATCTCATATATGAAAAGCATCCGCGAGGATGGGTTTTTGAAGAAATATAGGAGGAAAGTGGAAATTACAAAGGTGTCCATGCATAATTCTGCAATTAAAGCCTTGATATATTTTTCGGACCCCGAGTATCGGTGCTTCACTTTTAGGAATATAGACATGTGTCCTAGTCCAATCATTCCAAACTTTATTTCACATCATTATATCTCAAGAAACACCTTTTCCTTTCAATAAATGAATACAAGACATTGTACAATTTCATAGAAAAATATTAGAAGTTAGATTCATACATTCCAAATCTTAATGTACCAAAACGCACACATGACATTATAAAAGTCTAATAACAAGGTCTTATCATAAGTGATACAAAAGAATAGTTCTTACACTATTTATATGCTAAATTTTCCTTACAAAAGGATTAATATATCAAAATTACATCTTTATTAATTAACAAAATTAAATCCTAGGCATCTACTCATTCTGATCATGGTTGTAAAGTACCTGAAATTAATTTAACATTAAGTATAAATTTAAAACATGAAATTAACATATAAACAATAAGGCAACTCTCAAGATATATTATAAACTCGACTTCTCTTTTAATTATCTTTATAATCTTATCAAATAATCTTTTCCAAGGTATATGTTTTTTTTTTCTAGACGTTTTCCAATTATTTTCATTAGTCATTACTAGTGTAATTCTCCATTGATAGTTAATTAATTTCACCACCTATTTATTAGGCATTAACTTCATCATTTGTTAACTTGTTCTACTGCTCATCAGTGAACACCATTTCCATTACAAAATAACTAGTTCCATAACCCATCACTAGGTAAAAGCTCCATTTCAGAATAGCTAGTTTCACTGTTCATTATTAGACATTAGTTCCATTATCAGATAACTAGGTTTACTATCCATTACCAAACACTAGCTCCATTACAAAATAACTAGTTCATTGCTCATTACTGAGCACTAGCTTTATTACTGGATAGAGGTCACTGTCCATTACCAGACACTAACTCCATTACAGGATAGCTAGTTTCATTGCCCATTACTAGGCACTAGCTCAATTACTAGATAACTAGTTCCATTATAAGATAACTAGTTCTACTCTAATCATATTGGAGAAGAAATATACAACATCTATTAAAACCATAACTACTTGATTTGACATAAAAGAATTATCAAAGTGTCAAGCACCTACCAGAGGCCTGTGTTCGTGGTGTTATCCCTTGATGTTGTCCTAAAACGTTAGTCTTCTTATTCCAACAAGAAACATTATCATCATTACAACATGAACACCATTAGAAACTCATATTCAAATTTTCCTTTGAAATAATATTAGTTCTCTATTAGTATAATGGTTGACCGGTTCACCTTGGCATAACCAAACAGTTGACCGATTATTACTTGAGTTTCATTGGTGTCCCTAATCATCGACCGATTCAATTGACTGAATTAGACAGTAGTCAATTTCAATGCTCCTCCTATCAATCGATCATCCAAATCATTTAGCAATCCTAACCAGTTGACCGGTTTGTGCAATTCATCAGATATCAAATTCAGTTTCAATTTCTTTTCTTTTGTAAAGTTCATAATTAAATCATTACCCATCATATCTCATGCTTAAAAATATAATTCAAACATAATATCATTAACTTAAATAATCATCCATTCAAAGCCAAATTTCCATCATGTATATTTCAACTAAAATGTAACATTTCACAATCTAAACATAACCAAACTTGAAACAAAGTTCTCACCTCTTAAACACATGAAATTTAAAGGAAAAATATGGAGAAAACAAGTTTTCTACTTCCTATAATTTTTTCCTCCCAACCTATCACTTGTGCTCTTCAATTTCCAAGAAATCTCCAATTATTTGCTCAATTTCATCCTAAACCCCTCTTTTGATCCCTACTCACTCTTGTTTAGTGTTTAAATGGGTGAGTTTATGGTGGAAATCAAATAAAGATAAAAAAAACTCTCTTCAAGTGTGTTTGGCATTGCGATAGCGGTTGTTTTTCAAAGTGCTTTTCGCTAAGAAATGCATCTAAATATTTTTTTTATTTTTAAAAAAATTATTTTTGACATTAGCACATCATAACGATCGAAAAACATAAAAATAATATTTTTAAGCAAAAACTATTTCAATTTTTTTTTTCTTAAATAACGTTTCTATCGTAGAAACAAACAAGGTCTTCCTTTTTGTTGCACACAGTGCTTAACCATGAGTGGTTTCCAAGAGACGCCATTCACAATTTAAATGCTCTCATTTTGTTTTATTATACTATTGCCCTAAACTTTTCATAATTACAACTTGGCCCCACTTAAACTTTTATGTTTTCTATTTTCCTAAATATCCATTTTAAATTTGTTTCATTCTCACTATTTTTTTTTTTGTCAAACTTTAACATATCACTAACTTGAAAAAAATTCAATATGGGGGTTTACACGTGAAGTCCATGCTCCTGTTCCAGACTGTGGTAATATCCCTTGTCAACACATGATAGTTTCATCACCATAATTTATTACAACCTTTGGATCCACACCTGGATCCCCATAATAATACCTTTCTATTATCATATATATATATATATATATATATATATATATATATATATATATATATTCACCATGGCAAACCAAATTAACATACCTAATCCCCCATTTAATTTTCTACCTTGGCTGAATGACCATTAAAATTGCTCATGGTTGCCTTTTTTAATTTTTCTTTTATTTATGTTTCATCATCAACTAAACAAAATTAGTTTCAAAAACATATTTATATGATAATTACATAAACAATTCATATTGATATCCTTCCCTTTTTTTATGGCCATTTTGGTCAAACCATATTTAAAGGAACCAAGGGTTTCTTCAAATCCTATACCACTAAATCATTATAATTAAACTCACTTTCACAAGCTTAACATAACCTCACCCAAGATTAAATCAATTTCATTATCCTTTTCCTATGGGTTCCTTTTTTCTCTCTTCAAATCTTGATATCAATTTATCATCAATAGATACTAGAACAACCTCCCATACCATTTTTTATATGTTAATTAAGGAAATTACTCCCCCTCTCTTTTATGACTATTTGGTCGAACCTGTGGTAAAAAAAGGAAAGCAATTTTTTTTTTTTTCAATTTGTCTTAAATTGACACTTGACCCATTGTTTAATTACTCTAATAAACATGTTTCTAACATCAAATGACCCATTCATACAATTAAATTCCCAATCCCATTTTTCCATAATACATAAGAACACACAATCCATTTTAATCCATGTCAAAGCCTCAAATTAAGCTTGGATTGGATTTCCATACCTCTTAAACACAAAAAAACTTAGGAAGAAGATGGCAAGAATAACAAGTTTTCCATTCACCCCTTTCTCCCCTCTTCTCCTTTAAAAATCACGCTCTCAAGCTATAAACACCCTAGAAACTCTTCAATTTCTTAGCTTAGATCTCCTTCCAACACCTTTTCATCCTTTAATCTAAGTGTTTAGATGAGATTTTTGGAACAATTATGAAGAAAATTTGAGAAACCCTCTTTCTCTCTTGGCCAACCACACTTGGCTTCTTAAGAAAGCCAAGTATGATATTTATACTAGTCAATATCTAACAAATTATGATAATACCCCTCCTATATAATTTGGGTGTTTTTCATTTAACAAGGTATCCTGTCTCATCAACCTTCTAAAATTAATCCATTTTATCATCAAGTTAAAGTTTTTTTTTTAACCGGACGTTTACAATTATATCCCTCTACATATATAAAATGTTGATTTTATATTTTAAAATTAAAAACCAAATTAAATTATAATATAATTAATTTTTCTAATTGGATTAGAATTGAATTAAAGTATTTAATTCATAATTTTTACTTTTATGTAATCCTAATTGGATTAGGATTGAAATAAATTCTTTAATTAAAATATTTTAGAAAAATATTTTTCTATAAAGAGAGTTTTTAAGCCAAAAAGTTTTATTTCATTAATCATAAAATAGTTAAGATGTTAATAAGAATTTTAATATGATTAATTTTTTATTAAATTTTGAAAACTGATTTTTCAAGAAAATTCTATTTAATAAAAGTTATTGAGTTTGGAGAATTATCAAATTGGATTTGATTTAATATTTCTAAGTGTTAGAAATATTATCTTAAAATTTCACAAAAAGCCAATAATTAGAATTGAAGCATGCAATATATTTATTTATGCATATTATTGTGTTATTATGTGTTATGGATGGTTATGAACAATTAAAGACCAATGTGATTGTGTTTCTATGGTTGAATGGTTGTAATATTAAATAGGACATGTGTGTCCCGTCTTTTATTTATTTTTCTTCTAGGTTGTAAAAATATTTTCTCATCTAATTCCCTTCGAACATAACTCGATGTTCCTTATTCAATTATGTAAATGTTATATAATTTAGAAATGTAGGAATTTAGATAGAAAAAAATATTTTATAATCCAAGATGAAGAAAGAACGACGGAAAAGGCTACAACCATGGTACTTACAAGGGACTTGTAAAGATTTGTAGCAACTACCTAGATTTTTACCACCTAATTACCTTTGATGGCTTGAGTAAACTAGTTTAGATATGCCCATAATCATCCAATTAGAATGACATGCTAGAGGTGTATATTTATACGTAATTGTTATGTATGATATATCACTAATGCTAGGAATGAGACTTAATTAAAATAATAAATCTCTCTTATATATATTAAGTACATGTTGAGAACATGATTTGTTTCCTTTTGATTTTATATGCATAAAACTACAATTCTATTCATAGATAACTTATTGAGTTACTCAAGGTTATTGTTAATCGAATATGTTTAATGCTATAAAATTATATTCTACTTAAATAACTTATATGATTTGGATGAGTTACTTATGATCATATAAGAATAGAGATAGTAGTTAGGAAAAATATATATGATATTTTTAGACAAAGAGTTGTCATCTAATTGATCTAGGAATTACATAAAAATTTAATTGATAAGTTATGTTATCTACCTAATTTAATTTATTTTAATTTGTTGAGTTACTTAAGATCACATAAATTAAATGAGATCTTAGTCCACTAGGAGATCTAAGCGAGATTTCCTGAAATAATAGTGAGAGCTTTTAATTTACAAGAAAATAGTGGGAGATCAAATTATGATTAAAGACCTTATCTAAATTTGGTTATATATATTTATGCATTAAATCAATATTCTCTATCTTTACATGAATAGATTGATAGATTACCATGAGTAAAAATAAATAATCCCTATGTAGCATACTTGATGCAAATAAATTGACGGAACTAAACTTCTTTGACTAGTACCGACATGTGAGAATTGATCTTAAACAAGAGAGAATGTAATATGTTCTTGAAAATTTTATTCCTCTTGTCCTTGATGAGGACACTGATAACAAAGTTAGGGTTGGTTATCAACGTCATTGTTGTAACCCATTTTTGGGTCCCCCCATAAAAATAAAAATATATAGCCGGAAGAAATTAGAAAAATAATAAGAGGTGGGAGCGCTCAGAAAGGATCAGAAAAAAATTGATTAAGGACGTTCAGAAA
>Ga0307517_10010882_pt1 | contig 12674 bp, 14 predicted proteins | sample 23_EM_MG_FD_194515 | JGI IMG/M metagenome (GOLD analysis project Ga0307517, IMG submission 194515) | Populus trichocarpa ectomycorrhiza microbial communities from riparian zone in the Pacific Northwest, United States - 23_EM | ecosystem: Host-associated > Plants > Roots > Unclassified | place...
ACAGGTAGTAGGAAGTCAACCCGTTTCCACTCCACTGAGTGGCCAGGCCCAGGAAAGATGCGACGAGGACACGCCTGCGCATCCCGGAAGTCGCCACCATCTCCGCCCAACCTCTCTTGGCGTAGGCTTTTTCGATCTCGAGCGTCTGCTCGATTGAGGTAAACTCGGCCTTGGCAAGCTCCGAATTCTGGTCTCTGCATTCTTGATCAGCACCCGATCACACCCTGAGGGGACAGAGGGTCGGGTGGAGATGGACTGACCCCTCAGCATGGTATTTGACGAGAATTGCCATCGCTTCCTCACGTCGGCCTTTCGAAATGAGCCATCTAGGGGACTCGGGAACCCACCAGATGAAGGTGAGTTGGAAAGCACTGGGTAGGAGCTGAAGGACGGAGGGAATCCTCCAACTCCAAGAGTCGCGACGACTGTAGGTTCCGAGGGTAATACCGGCGGCGATAATGGCGCCAGGGTACCAGGAGGCGTTAAAGATGGAACCCAGACGAGCGCGTTCCTTCGGATGGGAAAGCTCTGTGACAGGTAGTGAGTACTCGGGGTCGGTAGATTTACATGCACCGGCCACTTTACCTCCGATCAAGGAAGATGCGGCGACGATGGCAAATGGGATCCCTAGGCCCAGGAGCAGGCGAGAAATGATGAACATGGCAACTATACGGTCGGGTCAGCGGACAGACGCCAGTAATCCGATGTAATTGACGGACTGTTCTGAGTCGCTGTCTGCAGGACAGCCCCGATCACCATGATTATACTTCCAAAGACGATAGACATCCTTCGGCCGAGGCGATCAGCCACGAAGGGAACGAAAGGCAGAGCAAAAATCGTTCCAAGGGAGTAGGCTGAGCCCAAAAAACCAAGGATAGAACCATCAGGATGGTTGAAGTATTCCTGCCAACCCGCCACCGCTTGCAGACCGTTTATCATGGAGGAGTCGTATCTATACCCAGACATGTGTTCAACTCCCTGGTCCCCCCGGACATATCCAAATATTATCGGAACTTACCCAGAGGTCATTTCGACACCCAGACAGGCCGGAACCATGGTCAAGTAGAGGATGGTGAGATTTCGCTTCTTGTACCATGGTATGGTGTCCCGAGCGACCAGTCTCGAAACAGTCTCGTCTTGAACGCCACCCCTCATTATTCAACGCAGGTCCGATGGCGAAGGAGCGAAGGAGAACTGTGGGGAGAGTGAGAGCGGTTGATCCCCGTTGAATGTGAGGGAAAGGCACGAAGAAGCTCGACCGTACACCCTCGCCGTATATAAATAAGAGCATTCAGAGCTTGTAGCGCTGCAGAATTGAAGGCGCCCGTCGCATCACGGCAGTCTGGGGACGTTCAATTGGCTTCGGAAGGCGGGATGATCCTTGGCAGGGTAAAGGATCAAACGATCGCATCCGAGAACGTAAGCGGCAACAGACCCAGACTCTGAGTGGGTATGAGAAGCATGTGTGCCCACGAAACCTTGGTCTCTGCAGCACATACGGGGATCTAGGGGCGACAAAAAAATATGTTCCATCTGTCAGACCCACTGGTCATTCACGAAATTACTAGACAACGCTCCATTCGAACCTTAACTTGCCGGGCGATGGCCGCGTTGGGTGTTGGATCTGAACTTACGTTGCAAAGCTCGATTCCCAGTTGAGGATTGTCCTTATCTGCAGAGGGTAAACAATGTGATGTAAGTGATGCATCAACTGGCGAGTTGTTTATCCCGTCTGGAGCAGTTTCTCATGAACCCGGGAGTGGGAACGGGGAAAAGGCACATTGATCAGCGAGTTGTTCACCTCATCGGTTCAAGACTTCGGGGTAGACCATATTCCTCGTCTGCAGGAAGGGTGATTTCGATGTTTTGGCTGATTGTTACCGGGGAGATTGCCACGTTCGATTGTCCATGAGTGCGGACGGGCAGTCAAATAGGGTGCGGTTGTACAGTGGTCGATATATATGCACACCGTTTGCTGCAGATCGTGTAACATTGTCGTGTGCGTGCCATCGCTCAGCGCTCAGCGTTGAGCAGTCCTTTACCAGTAGATGAGGTGTACAGCGGCCCGTAGCCAATGAACCCGGAGTTGAGGGCGGATCGGAACGGGGCCCGAGCCTATTGCACCCGCCACCGTGTCCAGAGTTCGGGACCCACATCATCCACCATCCACCATCCACCATATTCCACATCATTGGGCCCGGTCTCCGCGGCGAAAAAGACGTCACTGTCAGAAACTTAGAGGTGGGTGCGCGCAGTAAATTCCAGCCGCCGAGGCACCACGGTGGGCAACGCAAATCTCGGTTACTGGTACCCTTCTATGACGTTTAGAGATACGCCACGATATGTGTGGTCTTACGAGCAGTCACCCGCCGTAATCAGACTTGCGAACTTTTTTTTCGGTAAGGATACATACAGATATTTTACAGCTTTCGTGGGTATCGCGTACAACAACGCGTCACCGGTCATCCAGAGGTCAGTCATATTATTTACATGTGGTGCTCAACGAGGGGATCCTTGCTATCTTTAGAGTCATCGCTGTCACTTGCGCGGGCTTGCTGGAGCTCGGCTTCAACACGGTTTCGTTGTTCGATGGCCATGTCAGATTCATACACTGGAATTTACATGTCAGTAAGGGCCCCTCAGGCTGAAGCTTACGAGAAGGAAAACTCACAGAACGCAAGCTCCTCCAGGGTCTTTCCGTGAGTCTCAGGGAAAAAGAAGTATATGAACAAGATTTCGAAGGCAATCCAGGCGCAATAGAAGATGTAGTATTTCCATGCGAGGTTCTTGAGGCCGATGGGATTGACGAACTGGTTGAAGAAGCTAGCGGAACGACCCAGGATCTGGTAGATCGTGATACCCTTCGTACGAGCGTGGTATGGGAACAACTCGACCAAGAAGGCTATAATGCATTTGGGTTAGTGTAACTTGAAGCCTGAATGAGCAGGACACCGATACTCACTGTAGGTCAGGGCGCTGAAGCCGAGGTCGAAGGCGGGAGAATACAGGCAGATCATCGCAATGGTCGCGCGGGAAGCGCCAGCTCCTCCAGTGATGGCGAACCGTGCACTTGAGATAGTCAAACCGGTAAACGTAAGCAAGATGGAGGTCGTGCAGATCTAAAATAACATCTCAGGTAAGTTTTCGCAGCCGTCATCACGATTGACTATCTCCGTACCAGGTAGATCCGCCGACGAGGGAACTTGGTAGCGTAGAAGGCTAACACGGTGCTATTGACAAGGCCCCAGCAGCTAAGTCCCAAGTTGATGATATTCTTTGTCCGGTTGTCGGTGATACCGACGCTGCTTAGAATCGGAGATAGGTAGTAGGTAGTCAATCCATTTCCACTCCACTGAGCGGCCAGGGCCAGGAAAGAAGCGACTAGGACACGCCTCCGCATACCGGGAGTCGCCACCATCTCCGCCCAACCTCTCTTGGCGTGGGCCTTTTCGATCTCGAGCGTCTGCTCTATCGAGGTAAACTCGGCCTTGACAAGTTCTGAATTCTCGTCTCTGTATTCCTGATCAGCACACGATCACACCGGGTGGCAGAGGGCCGGGTGTGGGTGGACTGACCCCTCGGCATGGTATTTGACGAGAATTGCCATCGCTTCCTCGTGGCGGCCCTTCGAAACGAGCCATCTGGGAGATTCTGGAACCGACCAGATGAAGGCGAGTTGGATAGCACTGGGTAGGAGCTGAAGGACGGAGGGAATCCTCCAACTCCAAGAGTCGTGGCGGCCGAAGGTTCCAAGGGTAACACCGGCGACAATGGTGGCGCCTAGGTACCAGGTGGCGGTGAAGACAGAACCCAGACGAGCGCGTTCCTTCGGATAGGAGAGTTCTGTGCCAGGAAGTGAGCGACCGGAGTCGGTATATTTACGTGCACCGGTCACTTTACCTCCGATCAAGGAAGCTGCAGCGATCATGGAAAATGGGATGCCCATACCCAGGAGCACACGAGAAATGATGAACATGGAAACTATACGGTCGGGTCAGCAGGTAGACACCGGCAATTTGATGTAATCGACGAACTGTTCTGGGTTACTGTCTGTAGGGCAGCCCCAACCATCATTATTATACTTCCGATGACGATAGACATCCTTCGGCCGAAGCGATCAGCCACGAACGGGACGAAGGGCAGTCCAAGAACTGTTCCAAGCGAGTAGGAAGCAATTAAGAAACCAAGGATAGGACCGTCAGGGTGGTTGAAGTATTCCTGCCAACCCGCCACTGCTTGCAGACCGTTCATCATGGTGGAGTCGTACCTATACCCAGACGTGTATTCAACCCTCTGGTCCCCTGAACAGATCCAAAACTCATCGGAACTTACCCAGAGGTCATTTCGACACCCAGACAGGCCGGAACCATGGTCAAGTAGAGAATGGTGAGGTTACGCTTCTTGTACCATGGTACGGTGTCCTGAGCGACCAGTCTCGAGACAGTCTCATCTTGAACGTCACCTTTCATAATTTAGCGCGGATCCGGTGGTAGAGGAGCGGAGGAGAACTGTGAAGAGAACGGGAGCGATTGATCCCGTTCAAGAATGTGGGGGAAAGACACGGAGGAGCTCGATCCAATCCCACCCTACACCCTCACCTTATATAAACAAGAGCACTCGGGGCTTAGCGCTGCAGCGTTGAAGGCGCCGTCGCATTACGGCAGTCGGGGGGGGCGTTCAATTGGCTTTGGAAAACAGGGTGACCCTTGGCGGCGTAAAGGATCAGCCGATCACATCCGAGAACGTAAGCGGCGACAGACCAGGCTCCTTACCAGAAAGGCCAAATACGAGGTCGAGACTCAGCCGTACCGTAACAGCGCTTATGAGAGTTTCCTTTTTTGGTCGTAGCTGGTGAACCTGCGGGACCGGGGAAAAGGCACACTGATCAGCGAGTTGTTCACCTCATCGGTTCAAGACTTCGGGGTAGACCACGTTGGGTATCCAGGTATATTTCCCGTCTGCAGGAAGGATGATTTCGACGTTTTGGCTGATTTTTACTGGGGAGATTGCCACATTTGATTGTCCGTGAGTGCGGACGGGCAGTCAAGAGTGTGCGGTTGCGTAGTGGTCGATGAGCACCACCCTTTGCTGCAGATTATGTTGCGAACAGTGTTGCACACGAAAGTCCGCCGGGGTCATTGAGGAAGAATGCTCGGCTTGCGCATTTCGATGAGACATTTTATCGTGCGTGTGCCCGGCGTTGCTCAGCGGTGAGCAGGGGGATGCGCTCCCATGCTCCTTTCACGACTGTACTATGCGGCGAGTGTGCAGCAGGGTTCCAGATGTTACCCAGGAAATTCATGCCGCAGACATCTTCCCGAAGATCTGCGGCTCTATGGTACACACCATTTTCCGTTGTTCGGTTCGAGAGCTCACCCAGAACCTATCTAGGTGTGTACTGTCCATAAAGAAGTCAATAAACGGTTGAAGGTGAGGCTGTTCTGCAATGTTCCTCCGTTATATCTTTCCGACGCCTCCGTGATAGCCCGAATTCGACTGTGCGGACCTAGATGCCACGTATGACTGTGGCTGTGGAGGTGTACCGGCTCGTAAACCGGGCAAGAACGAGCTAGACGATTTGGAGAAGGACCTCTCCAAGGATGAAGTTGCCGAGGTTGACCTGCAGAGGTGGTTGACCGCACGCATGTTCCTATATCTATTCTTGGATGTCTGAGGGGTGTGCGATACTACCAGGGGGTCTGCCTGCGGCCGGTAGGACGCATTTTAAATACCTTTCTCTTGGTAGAGCCCAAAGTTGCTCGTCCATTCAGAACGTTAGGGTCGTCAACGGGGTTTCTGAAACTTCGGACCCTACCACGACTCTCAACGTAAGAATCTGGACACCGCGTTCTGGAGATCGTCTTGCTGTCATGAGGAAGTCCTCGGTAGTCATGACACGTATCTCCCATAGTCCCTCCGTTTTTACGTGAACATTGAACGTTATATGCAAACTCTTGCTTCCTGACAGCCACCGGGGGTGGTGGCCTTCCACTCCGGCTATCGTGAGCAGAGCCAGCCCATGTGTATATCTTCCATTTTGTCTGTGGTACTTGATGACTGTCCGTAAGGCTACACCGTCAACACACGAGTCCAGACGAATGCCAAGGGACTGTTAAGGAAGGTGTAGAGACCCCGACCGCTCTGCCGGGCAGTGGGCAACGCGAATATCGGCTACTGGCACCCTTCTACGACGTTTAGAGATATATCACGATATGTCTAGTCTTACGAGCAGTCACCCGCCGTAATCAGACTTGCAATCCTTTTTTCCGGTGAGAATACATACAGATGTTTTACAGCTTTCGTGGGTATCGCGTACAACAACGCGCCACCGATCATCCAGAGGCCAGTCCCATTGTTTACATGTGGTACTCGACGAGGGGATCCTTGCTATCTTTAGAGTCATCGCTGTCGCTTGCGCGGGCTTGTTGGAACTCGGCTTCAACGCGATTCCGTTGTTCGAGGGCCATGTCAGATTCATATACTGGAATTTACACGTCAGAAAGGGCCCCTCAGGCTGAAACGTACGAGAAAGAAAACTTACAGAACGCGAGCTCCTCTAGGGTCTTTCCGTGGGTCTCAGGGAAGAGGAAGAACACGAACAAAACTTCGATGGCAATCCAGACGCAATAAGAGATGTAGTATTTCCATGCGAGGTTTTTGAGGCCGATGGGGTTGACGAACTGGTTGAAGAAGCTAGCGGAACGACCCCAAGCTTGGAAGATCGTGATACCCTTCGTACGACTGTGATATGGGAACAACTCGACCAAGAAGGCTATAATGCATTTAGGCTGGCGTGACTTGAAGTCGTGGGGAGCAGGGCACGAATACTCACTGTATGTCAGAGCGTTGAAGCCGAGGTTGTAGGCAGGGGAGTACAGGCAGATCATCGCAATAGTGGCATAAGAAGCAGCATCTCCTCCAGCGATGGCGAACCGAGCACTGGCAACGGTCAAACCGGTGAACGTAAGCAAGATGGAGATCGTGCAGATCTAAAATAACATCTCAGGTAAGTTTTCGCAGCCGTCATCACGATTGACTATCTCCGTACCAGGTAGATCCGCCGACGAGGGAACTTGGTAGCGTAGAAGGCTAACACGGTGCTATTGACAAGGCCCCAGCAGCTAAGTCCCAAGTTGATGATATTCTTTGTCCGGTTGTCGGTGATACCGACGCTGCTTAGAATCGGAGATAGGTAGTAGTTAATCAATCCATTTCCACTCCACTGAGCGGCCAGGGCCAGGAAAGAAGTGACTAGAACACGCTTGCGCATACCGGGAGTTGCCACCATCTCCACCCAACCTCTCTTGGTGTGGGCCTTTTCGATCTCGAGCGTCTGCTCGATCGAGGCAAACTCGGCCTTGACAAGTTCTGAATTCTCGTCTCTTTATTCCTGATCAGCATCTGATCGCACCGGAGGGCAGAGGGTACGGTGGACTGACCCCTCGGCATGGTACTTGACGAGAATCGCCATCGCTTCCTCGTGTCGGCCCTTCGAAACGAGCCATCTGGGAGACTCTGGAACCGACCAGATGAAGGCGAGTTGGATAGCACTGGGCAAGAGCTGAAGGACGGAGGGAATCCTCCAACTCCAGGTGTCGTGGCGGCCGAAGGTTCCAAGGGTAACACCGGCGACGATAGTGGCACCAAGGTACCAGGTGGCGGTGAAGACAGAGCCCAGACGAGCGCGTTCCTTCGGATAGGAGAGTTCTGTGCCAGTGAGCGACCGGAGTCGGTATATTCGCGTGCACCGGTCACTTTACCTCCGACCAAGGAAGCCGCAGCGACCATGGAAAATGGGATGCCCATGCCCAGGAGCACACGAGAAATGATGAACATGGAAACTATACAGTCGGGTCAGCAGATAGATACCGACAATTTGATGTAATCGACGAACTGTTCTGGGTTACTGTCTGTAGGGTAGCCCCAACCACCATTATTATACTTCCAATGACGATAGACATCCTTCGGCCGAAGCGATCAGCCACGAACGGGACGAAGGGCAGTCCAAGAACTGTTCCAAGCGAGTAGGCTGCACTTAAGAAACCAAGGATAGGACCGTCAGGGTGGTTGAAGTATTCCTGCCAATTTGCTACTGCTTGCAGACCGTTTATCATGGTGGAGTCGTACCTATACCCATACATGTGTTCAACCCACTGGTCCCCCCGGACATGTCTAAAATTCATCGGGACTTACCCAGAGGTCATTTCGGCACCCAAGCAGGCCGGAACCATGGTCAAGTAGAGGATGGTGAGATTCCGCTTCTCGTACCATGGCATGCTGTCCCGATCGACCAGTCTCGAAACAGTCTCGTCTTGAACGCCACCCCTCATTATTCAACGCAGGTCCGATGGCGAAGGAGCGAAGGAGAACTGTGGGGAGAGAGAGCGGTTGATCCCCGTTGAATGTGGGGGAAAGGCACGAAGAAGCTCGACCGTACACCCTCGCCGTATATAAATAAGGGCATTCAGAGCTTGTAGCGCTGCAGAATTGAAGGCGCCCGTCGCATCACGGCGGTCTGGGGACGTTCAATTGGCTTCAGAAGGCGGGATGATCCTTGGCAGGGTAAGAGATCAGACGATCACATCCGAGAACGTAAGCGGCGACAGACCAGGCTCCTTACTGGAAAGGCCAAATACGAGGTCGAGGCTCAGCCGTACCGTAACAGCGCTTATGAGTTTCCCTTTTGGTCGTAGCTGCTGCAGGAGCGGGGGAAAGGCACACTGATCAGCGGGTTGTTCACCCCATTGGTTCAAGGCTTCAGGGTAGACCACGTTGGCCATCCAGGTATGTCTCTTGTCTGTAGGGAGGGCGGTATCGACATTTTGGCTAATTGTCGTCGGGGAGATTGCCACGTTCGATTGTCCATGAGTGCGGGCGGGCAGTCAAGAGGGTGCGATTGCGCAGTGGTCGGTGAGCACCGCCCTTTGCTGCAGATTATGTTGCGAACAGTGTTGCACACGAGAGTCCGACTTGCGCGTTTCGGTGAGACATCTTGTCGTGCATGTGCCCGACGTTGTTCATCGTTGAGCAGAGGGATGCGTTGCGATGCACATCCGTCTCTTTTACTGGCAAGCGAGGTGTACAGTAGTCCGTCGCCAATGTACTCCGAATCGAGGGCGGATCCGAACCCACCCGGAACGCCCGAGCCTATTGTACCCGCTCCTGCACCTAGATCTTGGGACTCACCTCATCCACCACATTCTACATCATTGGGCTCGGTCCCCGCGGGGGAAAATATACCACTGTTAGGAGCTTAGAGGTAGGTGCATATTCTATTCAGGCTTCCCCCCGCCGTTGACGGGGCGAACCAGACAACCCACCCATGTTCTCGAGTCTACATTGAAGTATACAAAACCGTTTTGGTAATGGGCAAATCGTGATCGGTATGCACCCGTCTTCGCTGTGTCACCTGCAAAATATGATAGTGTAGAAGGCAGGAGGCATTTTATGAGAAGCCTCTTATGCTGGCCAATCCCGATTGTCGAACCGACCGCGTGTGTTCCTGTCTTTGTTCTCCGGTGTTTTGAGGGTGTATGATACCACCCTGCGGGAAGTCTGCCTGCGACCACTAGGACGTCTCCTAAATACGCTTTTCTTGGTAAAGCCCGGAGTCGCTTACCCGTTCAGAACGTTAGGATCGTCAGCTGGGTTTCTGACACTTCGGACCCGGATACGGTTCTCCCATAGCTTCTCTTTTTTACGCGAACATCAAACCTTCGCTTCCTGACAGCCACCGAAAGTGGGACAATTTTATTCCGACTATCGTGAGCGGAACAAGTTCATGCATATTTCTAGTATTCCGCCTAGACGCGGTATTGTAATCAGGCTTCCGGGCCGTAGTTTTTCTCGGTGGGGATGCATACATACATTCTACAGCCTCCGCGAGTATCGCGTACAGCGGCATGTCACTCATCATTTAGAGGTTGGTCATATTGCTTGTATGTGGTGCTCGGCGAGAGGGTCCTTGTTATCTTTAGAGCCATAGCTGTCACTTGCGTGGGTTTTCTCGAGCTCGGTTTCGACGCGGTTTCGTTGTTCGTGGGCCATATCAGACTCGTACACTGGGATTTACGCGTCAAGGGGGGAGCTCGGGCTCCAGCTTACGAGAAAGAGAACTCACGGAACGCGAGCTCCTCCAGGGTCTTTCCATGAGTCTCAGGGAAGAGGAAGGACACGAACAAGATCTCGATGACAATCCAGACACAATAAAAGATGTAGTATTTCCATGCAAGGTTTTCGAGACCGATGGGGTTGACGAACTGGTTGAAGAAGCTTGCGAAACGAACCCAGACCTGGAATATCGTGATACCCTTCGTACGGGTGTGGTATGGGAATAATTCGACCAAGAAGGCTACAATGCGTTTGAGATAGCGTGACTTGAAGTCATAGGGAACAGGGGACGGGTACTCACGGTAAGTCAGGGAGTTGAAGCCGATGGCATAGGCTGGAGAATACAGGCAGATCATCGCAATGGTCGCATGAGAAGCAGCATCTCCTCCAGCGATGGCGAACCGTGCACTTGCGATAGTTAAACCGGTGAACGTAAGCAAGACGGAGGTCGTGCAAATCTAAAATAGCCCCTCAAGTAAGTCTTCACCGCCGTCACCATGATTGACCATCTATGTACCAAGTAGATCCGCCGACGAGGGAACTTGGTGGCGGTTAAGGCACACACAATGGCGGTGGCGAGACTCCAGCAACTAAGTCCCAAGTTGATGATATTCTTTGTCCGGTTGTCGGTGATACCGATGCTGTTTAGAATCGGAGACAGGTAGTAGGAAATCAATCCGTTTCCGCTCCACTGAGTGGCTAGACCCAGGAAAGAAGCGACTAGGAGACGCCTGCGCATGCCGGAAGTCGCCACCATCTCCGCCCAACCTCTCTTGGCGTGGGTCTCTTCGATCTCGAGCGTCTGTTTGATCGAGGTAAACTCGGCCTTGGCGAGCTCCGAATTCTCGTCTCTGCATTCCTGATCAGCACTCAATCACACCGGGGGTAGAGGGTCGGGTAGAGATGGACTGACCCCTCAGCATGGTATTTGACGAGAATCGCCATCGCTTCCTCGTGTCGGCCCTTCGAAATGAGCCACCTGGGAGACTCGGGAACCCACCAGATGAAGGTGAGTTGGAAAGCACTGGGTAGGAGCTGAAGGACAGAGGGAATCCTCCAACTCCAAGTGTCGGGACGACCGAAGGTTCCGAGGGTAACACCCGCGGCGATGATGGCTCCAGGCCCCCAGGAAGCACCAAGGATAGAACCCAGACGGGCGCGTTCCTTCGGATGGGAAAGTTCTGTTGTAAGTGGTGAGTGCCTGGGTTTGGTGGATCTACATGCAACAGCAAATTTACCTCCGACCAAGGAAGGTGCGGCGACGATGGCAAATGGGATACCCAGGCCCAGGAACAGGCGAGAAATGACGAACATAGCAACTACTCGGTCAGGTCAGCAGATGGACACCTGCGATCTAATGTAATGTTTACGGACTGTTCTGGGTCGCTGTCTGCAGGACAGCCCCGATCACCATGATTATACTTCCAAAGACGATAGACATCCTTCGACCGAGGCGATCAGCCACGAAGGGGACGAAAGGCAGAGCAAGAATCGTTCCAAGCGAGTAGGCGGAGCTCAAAATGCCGAGGACAGGACCTTCAGGGTGGTTGAAGTATTCCTGCCAACCCGCTACTGCTTGCAGGCCGTTTACCATGGAGGAATCGTATCTATACCCATGCATGCGTTCAACCCCGTTGTCCCCCCGACCAGATGCGCAAGCTATCGGGACTTACCCAGAGGTCATCTCGACACCCAGGCAGGCCGGAACCATGGTCAAGTATAGGATTGTGAGGTTACGCTTCTTGTACCACGGTACGGTGTCCTGAGCAGCTAGCCTCGAGACAATCTCATCTTGAACACCATCCCTAATCATTCTAAACAGGTCTTGTGGTGAAGGAGCGGAGGGGAGCTGCGAGGAACTGTGGGGAAAGTGGGAGTGGTTGATCCCCGTTGAATGTGGGGGAAAGACACGAAGAAGCTCGACCCAATCCTACCTTGCACCCCCATTTTATATAAATGAAAGCATGCAAAGCTTGTGACATTGGAACATTGAAGGCGCCCATTGCATCACACCGGCCTGGAGGACTGTCAATTGGCTATGGAAAACGTGGTGATCTTTGGCAGGCCGGTGAAGAATTGATTGATCACATGTCGGGCGATGATCGCGTTGGATATTGAAACCAGTCTGGCTATGTGCATTTCTTCCGTTCTGTCCGCGGTACTATAATCGCACCCCCCAGCCTTTTTTTCTCTCTCGGTGAGGGGGGGTACACACGTGCACGCGTATTCTACAGCTTTCGTGGGTGTCGCACGTTACTCATCATTCAGAGGTCGGCCATAGTCCCTATATGTGATGCTCGAGGATCCTTGCTATCTTTAGAGTCATCGCCGTCGCTTACACGGGTTTTCTCGAGCTCGGCTTCAACACGGTTTCGTTGTTCGAGGGCCTCATCAGATTCGTACACTGAAATTTGCACGTCAGAAAAGGCTCCTCAGACTGAAAGCTTACGAGGAATAAAACTTACGGAACGCGAGCTCCTCCAGGGTCTTTCCGTGAGTCTCAGGGAAGAGGAAGAACACGAACAGGACCTCGATGGCAATCCAGACGCAATAGGTAATGTAAT